>JACCDR011091293.1_pt1 | contig 24422 bp, 52 predicted proteins | sample 7446431 | NCBI WGS metagenome assembly JACCDR01 (sample SAMN15323443, study PRJNA562643) | freshwater metagenome | isolation source: river surface water | place: USA:Blue River Watershed | collected 2017-08-17 | reverse complement strand
GGGCGACGTCAACACCGAGGACACTCGCGCCCGACGGTTCGAGGGCTCGTTCCTGCGCCGCGCGGATGAGCGCCGGGGAGATGAGAACGTCGTCGCCGATCTCGGGGAACTCGCCGAGGATCTTCGAGACGTACCGGGGTGACTCCTCGCCCCAGCGTCGCCGCTTGTCCTCGACCCACTCGGGGTCGAGCATCATCGGCTTGAGGTCTTCGGGAATGTCCTCGCCGGACAAGTTCGGGGTGTCGAACGCCGAGATGCGGATACTGTTCCAGCCCGAGCCGGGCTTGGAGATGTCCGCGAACTCGGTGTTCGGATCGTCGGGGTTACCGAGGGCCAAAATGGTGACGTTCGCGCCGGTCGTGACGGCCTCAACGGCGGTCCAGAGTTGCCGCGGAATACCGCAGCCTTCGTCCACTACGACGAGGATGTACCGGCGGTGGATGCCCTGGAAGCCGTGCTGGTCAGTGTCCGCGGGCTTACGGCCCCAGCCGATGAGCGTGCCGTCGTCGAGCTTCCACTGATCCGAACCCAGCACCCGGCCGGGGAGCGGATTGCCGCGCGCGTCGGCGACCTTCGCCGCGTTGCGGATCTCTTCCCACAGGATGCCGTGGACCTGCGAAAACGTCGGCGCAGTCGAGATGACGAACGCCTCACCGGGCGGGTGCACGTCGATGAACCACGCGGCGAGACGCGACGCCACCCGACTCTTCCCCGCGTTGTGACAGCTGCGGACCACCGTCTTGCGGTGATTCACGACCGACTCGCAAACCTCGCGTTGCTTACTCCACAGGAACTCACCGAGCTTGTCGTGCACCCAGCCGACCGGGTCACGCAGGTACGGCGATACAGGCGTGGGTTCGAACAGCGAAGCAGCGACTTCCCACGGGGAAACGGGCGCGAGCGTCACCGGCACCGCCCTACGAGACGGCCCGCAGGTGCCTCGGTACGACCTCAACGACCAGCGCCTGCTGTTCAGGACTCAACCCGAGGTCACCGAGGATGCCCTTGATGACGCCGGCCAGGAGCGAGCCCTGCTGCTCGGCGAGCTTCACGCGGCGTTCTTCCACGCCCGCGGCGAGGGCGGCCTTGCACACGTCGACCAGGTGTTTGCGTTCCCGGGCGTAGAGCTCCAGCCAGATGTTCGGCTTCGCCTCTTCGGTCTCGTCGACGCCTTCGAACTCGGTCGCGGACTTGTTGTCGCGCTTCGTGATGCCCCAGACGAGGGCGTCCTGCTCGATCTCCTGGACCCGGGCCCGCAGCCAGGCGACGTGCCCGGCGGTCCACTGGACCTCTTGGAGTAGCGCGTCGGTCGGGGAAACATTGAGGGGGAGGCCGTAGGTGCGGACGGCCTGCTCGGCGCGGGCCTCCGCGACTTTCCGGGCCGACGCTTCCCGCGACCGCGGGCTTCCGGCGCCGTGCTTGACGCAGACGTCCAAGCCAGGCGACGGTCGCCGCTTGCACTGCTCACCAGTGCCTTTAGCTTTCGCTTTGCACTGCGCTTGTCCTTGGGGGTCCGGCGGGGCTGGGGTGTCCATGGGGATCACCCCCTCGCGTTTTGTCGTACCGGGCGCTTACCGTCGGTACATGGCGGAGAACACGGGGTGGGTGTGGTGCGAAGCTGCGCCCGACGACGATCCGGCAGGCGGGTGGCGTGAGGTGGACGTCGCCGGGCCGTTACCGGTTGTCGATGAGTGCCCGTGGTGCCAGACGACCATCACCGTCGTCCGGGGTGAGCTCGTGAGGTCCGGTGGACACCAAGCGGGGTGAGCCTGTGCTCGTCGGTGAGGTGCTCGAGCAGTTGCTGCAGGAGTGGGCTCATACCGGCCACAGGTACAGTGCCGCAACGAACGACACACCCGCTGCGGTGAGCGCGAGCAGCACCCACAGCGCCACCCAGCCCGTGACTGTGGCGGCCCGCTCGAGCGCCCGCCGCAGCGGATGAACAGTGCCGTAAACCGTCACGGCAGGCACCCGTCGTGGCGCCACTCGCAACGGTCAGCGCTCAACAGATGCGTGAACAACGGCCCTGCGTCGCGACCCTGTCCGCAGCCTGCGCAGAGCCGCGAGGACGAAACAGAGCGGGTGAAACCCTGCTCGTGGAGTTCCTTGTTAGCGCGGCGCACCTGCAACTCCGACGGCGGTTCCTCGGAAGCGTCGGGGGAGAGCTGTACGCGGGCATTCGGGTTCGGCGGCGAACCCAGGAGCCGGTTGAGCAGGCGGCGGAACATCACACCGCCCCGCTCAGTCGCTCTCGGAGATCAGCCGGCGCAGCCGCGAATCAGCCCACGCCGCCAAGCCGATCTGCTGATACACCGGGCCGTCGCCGTCACGAGGGTGCAGACCAACCGTGGTTTCGGCGTCGCCGTCGGGGTCGTAGCTGAGCTCGGCGAAGATCACCAGGTACTCCGTGAGGACCGACGTGCCGCGATCCTCCGGGTAGTACGCGGCCCGCACCTGCTCGATGGCCGCGGTGAGGGCTTCGTCGGCTGCGCGCTGCTCGTCAGTGCGGGGCACGGCGCCGGCGCAACAGTCGCAGCGCCACCACGATGCCGATGCCCATGAGCAGCAGTCCGCACGCCGCGAGGAGCATCCCGCCGACGCCAGTGCCCGTGTTGGGCAGGGACGGCGCGAACACGTCGCCCGCTGACGGGCTTTCAAAGACCGGGTCAGGGGAAGGTGACCCCGTGGGGGTGGCTGACGGCTCCGGGCTCTGTGGCGGGCTTGTGCTGGTCACAGGCGTAGGGCTGAGCGTCGATTCGCTCGGCGACGGCGTAGGGGAGCCCATGGTGCTGGGTGTCGCGGCGGGAGTGGCCGACGGCTCGGTGTCCTCGGAGGGGATGGTCGACGGATCCGGGATGTCTTCGCACGCTATCCCGTCCTTGTCGGCGTCCAGCGACACCTGATAGCCCGGATCGCTCACCTTCAACGGGGCGGCGCCGGCCGCGCGGGCATCGGCGCACGACTCGAACGGCGCCAGAAGCGCACTGGCGTCCGAGCGGCCTGGCAGTAGTACCAGCAACGCCAGACTGATCGTCGCGAACACCGCGAGAGGGATGACGCGCACCCAGGCACCTCCGGAAATCGGTGGAGCCGGATGGGAACCTGGGGTCATGGCGGTGTTCGAGGTCGAGGTCGGGGTGGCGCTTGGCCGTCCGCCGGCGATCGACGAATACCGGTACGTCCTCGTCGAGGCCGATAGTTGGACCGAGGCGAACCTGGTCGCCTGCCAGATCGCGGCGACGCGTTCCGTCATGCCCGTGTGGTCGCTCGTGCTGGGACCCGTCGGGGAGTAGCCCTGAGCGCATCGGCCGCCCGCGGGCCACGGGCGGCCGATGCTGTGCCGGGCGCTCATCCCGGCGTGGCTCGTCCTCTGCGGTGGGGTCGTCGGAGGCGTGCCGTAATCAGCGTACGAATGAGCTCGGGTGGATAGGGCGCGAGTCAGGTTCACTCATGGGCGTGTGTTCGACGCGTTTGATGTCGCCGTGAGCGCTACCGAACTCCGCCGGAAAACCGCCAACTTACCCGTTGGTAACCAGTTGCGATAATGAAGCATATCGTTACTGGCACGGTAAAATGGGCCATGGAATCAGACGATCTCGAACCCGTACCGGGGTCCGGCGAACTAGCGCCCATCGACCCCAACTACGCCGTCTCCGCCGAGACCGCCCAGGCACTCAGGGACGCGGTGCCCACCAACACCAACCGTGGCTACGCCGCAGACTGGTTCTCGTTCACCCACTGGTGCGAAACAACCGGGCGCCGTCCACTCCCCACCACTCCCGAGAACGCCGCCGAGTACGTGACGTTCCTCAAAAAGGCGGGCCCCTACCGCCAGGTGCGGGAGAAGGGCGTCGTGGTCGGCGTCGACCGGCTCGGTCACCCATCGGCGCCGCGGAGCATCGAGCGGGCGCTCTCGGCAATACGAACCGCGCATGCCTTTGGTGGCTACCCAGGACAGCCCGACCTCAAGGCCGCGCGACTGCTCATCAATGGCTACCGCAGAAGCCGCAGCCAGGTCGGGATGCTCGACAAAAAGGCCGCGCCGCTCACTCTCGACCACCTTCGGGCGATGGTCGGAGTGTTCGACCTCGACAATCCCACCGACGCGCGCAACGCGGCGCTTCTGCTGCTCGGCTACTCGATGATGACTCGCCGCTCGGAGATCACACGGATGCGACGGGACGAAGCGAAGCCTGTCCCCCAGGGCCTGCAGATCCTGATCCCATTCTCCAAGACCGACCAGAAAGGCGAAGGCGAGCTGCACGGCATCGAACCCGGCGACCCCGCCACCTGCCCTGTGCGTCACGTGCGGCACTGGCGAGCATTGCTTGAGCAGGCCCACCCAACCGGGGTCACGCTGTTCCCAGCCATCGATATGAAGGGCCGGATCTGCGGCACTGAAAACTACGGGGGCCGCAACACCACTGGGCACCTCAACGGCGGGGCCGTCACACGAATCCTGCGCAACGCCGGCGAGCGGGCGGGCTTGGAGCCGGACGTGATCGCGGGCTTGTCGGGTCACTCCATCCGTTCCGGTGGCGCGACCGCGGCGTACTCGGCAGGCAACCCGGTGCTCGACATCTCTCGCCGGGGCCGGTGGAAGGACGGCTCGGCGGTGTTCCTCGGCTATGTCCGCGACGTCGACATGTGGAAAAACTCGGCGATGAAGAACGTGCTATAGCGCCGCGCGCTCGCCGGTCCCGCCCAGGAAGACGAGCGCGCGGCGTCCGGGCATGTCCCAGGGGGAAGGGTGCCCGGAGATACGACGAAAGCCCCGACCGCGAGGGCCAGGGCTTTCTGCGAAGACACGTCTTCTGGTGGCAAAGGTGCCACGCGAGGCACGTTTGCGCAAGCAACGACCCTAGTGTCTGTTTCGCGCAGGTCGTTTCGGGGTCGACGGATCAGCGTCCGCAGCCCGCGCCTTCGCCCGCAGCACCGCGATCCCGAGCACCCACGCCCGGCCCGCGTCAGCATCCCAACCCGACGCGTCCTCGAACAGCGCCGGGTAGCGGGTGCGCCACTGGCGAATGCGTTTGATTTGCCGGCGTCGTTCGCCCCAGTCGTCGGTGGGTCCGAACGCGAGGTCGGCGGCCTGGTCGAGGCTGAGCGGGTCGTGGTGCAGATCCCACGGGAGGGTCACTCCCCCGTCGGGGGAGTTCACGCGGCCTGCTCGATCAGTTCGCACCAGCGCTCCCACGTCTCGGATTGCCGGCAGTCCTGGCAGCGCACGATGTCGGAGCCGTCGAGGTGGGTCACCGCTGGCACCCCGCAGTTGGGGCAGGGGTTCTTGGGGTAGTGGGTGGTGCGGCGGTACTCCCCTACGATGCCGCGGGCCCGGTGGTGCAGGTCGAGGAATTCGAGGGCGGCGTCTCCCCCGTCGAGCTCGGCCCAGCCGTCCCGGTCGACCTCGGTCACGACAAGCGCGAGCAGCGCGGTGATCCGGCCCCGCAGGAGGCCCACGGAAGAGTTGAGGGAGGCGAACATCCGGTCGAGGGTGGAGCGGCCCGCGTCGGGTGTCTCCGGTGCCCGCACGGGCGGCACGTCGGGTACCGGGTCGCCGGCGACATCGCGGACGATCTCTTCCCAGCAGCGGGCGGTGTCGACGATCTCGTGCATGAGCGCGTCGACTTCTTCGCGGATGGGTAGGCGCCGTTCTTGGGTGCCGCCGACCCGGCCCTCGTAGGACACGGCGAGAGACCGGGCGAGCTCGGAGTTGAGCCGCTGGAGCAGCTCGGGGAACTCGCCCAGTGCGCCGTCGAGGACCGCGGCGCAGTCATCGCACAGCACCCGGGACGTTTCGGCTCCCGCCCACTGCTTGGTGCCGTCGGTGGCTTGGTAGGGCCATTTGCCGGGGCAGCGCTGAGCGCGGCGGCAGTACTGCATGGGTTCTCCCCCGGTGGTTGTGCTGGTGGAACTACGCGCCTTTGCGGCGCTGCATGAGGCGGCGTTGCACGAAACGCTCGGCAGCCCTGGTGACGCCCGGGTCGGGTTGCCAGTCGGCGACTTCCCGCTCGCGGGCGGCGACCTCGCGTTCGCGGCGCGCGAGTTCGAGGCGGTCCGCGTCGAGCGCGTCCTGTTGTTCCTTTGTCGTCGGCTTGCCCACGACAGCTCGGTACAGCAGCGCAAACACCAGAACGCCCGGCCAGAAGAACCCCAGCAGCAGGCACAGGAACGCGGTCATCACCCTGATGACGGCGTCGTCCTCGTGGCCGTCGTGCTCACGCAGCGCCCAGTTGAGCCAGCGGGCGCACAGCACCCACGCGGCGCCGTAGCCGGTGACCCACAGCCATCCGCTCATCGTCGCTTCCTCGCTCGCGCGCGTTGCCGCCGCCGCAGGGCGTGCCCGTCAATCGGCAGCGGCAGTGTCCGCGTGGTGCAGACGGCGCAGTGGCGGCGCCGGATCCCCGCGTTCTGGTGCCAGAGACGCGGATTCCACAGGTGAACCGTTCGCCCCGCGTGCTGAATAGCCCTGACGGCGTCCTGAGCCATGCGCCGTAGCCCTGGGAGTGCCGCTGCCCACGCGCGCTGGAGGTCCGCGTTCGCCTGCTCAAACTGGGCACGGAACCGCTCCGAGTCGACGTCGGTAAAGACAGCCTCAGGCATTTGCAACCGCCTCGGCGTGCGTCTCGTCCTGCTCCTCGTGCTGCGCGATCTGCTGCTGCACCGTCTCCAGCGAGTAGCCGTCCGACCCACTGATCCAGCGGTCGCACGAGTGGCACCACAGGACAATCTGCGGGCCGAACGACTTCACCGCTGTCCGCAGCGAGTAGGTAAGGCGGCCATCGGTGCCTTGTCGTGGGAACGGCGGCTTGCCCAGGTCGGGCCACATCGTCACGGCGTCCAACTCGCCCGGACTGGGGATGCCGTCACAGGTAAACGACAAGCCATCCTCGAACCACGGGTGGCTGCGGTGCGGCTTGGCGTCCGAGCACGGCATGGGTTGGAGGCCGACGAGGAGATCGAATTGGGCGAGCGTCGCCGGGCTGTCCTTTAGGACCGTGCGGATGCGGCGCAACAGGGTGGGGTCGATCGGGTCGACGTGTGCGTCGTCAGCCATGACGCCACCCCTCCGGAATCTCGCCGGTCAGGTCGTGCACGACAACCCCACCGTCCGGCCAACGCTCGAAGTCCTCAACAACGCCATGCTCGATGCGCAGATGGTCGACTACCTCGGTGAGCGGGACCTGCTGCTGGCAAATCTCGCAGGTCATGCGGACGCCCTCTCCTCGTCGATCCACCGGACCTCGCCGCCCGGGAACTTCTCGCACACGAGCGCCATCGACGCCGCACCGAACGGCAACGTGCTGGCCCCGCCGACCACGAACGCCGACACGGTGCCGTTGGTGAACTCGCAGCCCTCACCGAGCAACTCCCCCGCCGGGCTGTGCATCTCAAAGCGGCGACTCACGCGACATCCTCCGTTTCGGCGCCCAGCAGGGAACGCCAGCGGTCATATCGATCAGCCCGCGGATTCCGGGCCCCCGCCTCGTAGCGGCGGACCGTGCAGGCCGACACCCCCAGCAACCTGCCCATCTGCGCCAGAGACAGGTCACGGGCCTTCCGGAGCACCTCCAGCAGCAGACGCTCATCAGCCGAGACGATGACCCGCTGGAACGGAGGCGGCGGGGCCGGGAACACCGCGACCACCGGGGTCAAGACGAGGTCGAAACCGAGCGTCGAAGCCCAGGACTCGGCGCGTGACAGGCCCGGCTGGACACGACCCAACTCCCAATCCGCGACCAACGAATGACGGACGCTCAGCAGGCGCGCCAAATGTGACTTCGACCAGCCCAGGGACTCGCGGCGGGCCCGCAACTGCACATGGAGAGGCGTCACGCGGGCACCTTCGTCCGCCGGCTTGGGCTCGGCGCAAACCCGTACCGCTGGCGGACATGACCAACGGCACCCCTCGAGAGGCGCCCACCCAAGCGGTGTGAAATCTGCGCGTCCGTGCAGCCCTCATCAACCAGGAACCGGATCGCCTCCACCGCCGCCGACAGCAGCGGCGGATTACCTCCCGCGTCCTCCTCGTGCAACAGCGCATCCGGGTCGGCGAGGATCCGGGCGACGTCCGCCGTCAACGTGCCCGCCGGTAGGGCCTGCGGGTCATCAATCGTGTCGTCGTCCCAGGCCAGCGGCGGCTGCCAGCCCAGTCGCTCCGCCCGGCCGCGAGCCTTGCCGGACAGGCCCGGTGTCATCGACAGCGCGGCGTACAGCGCCTCAACCTGGCGGGCACGGGCCAGCCGGATCGGGTCGGTCAACGTCGCCAGGTTGCTCAGCCGAGGGGGTGTGATGCCCAGACGGGCCGCGAGGTCTCGCTGCGTGTAGCCGATCGCCACCAGAGCCTGCAGGCGGCGACGAGTACCCGTCGGGTCCACTGTCGTGCCGCCGCGGCGGATAGTCAGCGGCGGGCCAGCCGGTGTCTCGGGACGGACGGCGAGGATTGCTTCGGCAGTGGTGTGCCTGATGCGCCGAGGCGCTTGGCCGCGCCTGCCGAACAGGACGTAGTAGACCGTGTCCATAGCCAGGCCAGCACGATCGCCGATCTGCTCGTAGGTGAGCGGTAGTGCTCGCAGCACACGCAGGTGCTCCCGAATCGGTTCGGCGTCGACTGTGGGTTTCCAGGTGCCGTACGCGATGGCTTTGGCTCGCCGGCGGCTGTACCTCCGGTCGGCCTCCGCCGCATCGGTCGGGGTGAACGCCGCGGCGGTCATGCCGCCACCCCAACCGAGTCGCTCCGCCACGCGTCCCCCGACGCCGCGGCGAGGATGTGTGCCGCAAGGGGTGGGGGTACGGCATCGCCGATCTGGGAGTCGATCTGGTCGGCGCGGCCCCGCCACGGATAGTCCGCCGGGAAGCCTTGCAGCATCGCGGACTCGGCGCGGGTCAGCTTCCGGCGCTCGTCACCGCGGTACAGGTTCCACTGGCTGGTGGTCTTCGACGTGACGGTGCCGGCGGGCCGGTCGCAGGAGCGGACGTAGCGTTCTTTGGTGCCGTCCGGACGGTGGCTGTTCTGGCCGGAGTCGTACCACCAGCGCGGTCCGAGACCGATCGCGTCGGCGAGGGTCACCCACGGCTTACGGGCGTCCCACAGGCCGCCGGTTTCGTGTTCGGCGTGCGTCGGCGCCGGAGGCTGGACGTACCCGTCGCGGCGGGCGACGAGGATTGCCCGCTTCCGGTTTTGCGGCAGTCCGTAGTCGGCGGCGTCGACCTGACCGGCCCACACCGAATAGCCCGCGTCGCGCAGTTCCCGTGCGCAGTGCTCCCACAGGCCGAGGACCAGCGGGACCTGCTCCCAGGCGCACCACTCCGGCCGCAGAGCAAGGGCCCAGCGCAGCGGCTGCCACGCGAGGCGGCCCCGCTCGCCAGCCAAACCCAGCTTCGGTCCGGCCGTGGACCAGTCGTCGCACGGCGAACTGGTGACGAGACCGCGGACGTTCCCGGCGAACGCGTCGACCGGGAGGTGCTCCACGTCGTGGCGGATCGTCAGCAGCCCCGCCGCGTCGCGGGTCTCGCACACCGGCAGGCCATCGTCGTTGTTGCCGGCGTCGGTGTCGTACTGCACGCCGACCATCGGCACCGGGGCGTCGAGGGCTCGGCGGCCGGTCTCCCAGCCGCCACTTCCAGCAAACAGGTTGAGGTCAATCATCGGTCGCCCACCGCCCATACGGCTCAACCGACCCGTCGTCTCCCAGCAGCACCCACCGGCCCCGGTACAGCACCGGTTCAACAGCCGGGTCCTGTTCGGCGTGCAGCAGCTGGCCAAGGGGGTAGGCGCCGGCGCGGTCCTGGTGCTCGATGCGCTCGTTGCAGTCCAGTCCGATCCGCAGGTCGTTTGATGCTTCGTTCGTGCCAGGCCGCCACCCGTCGTGCCGCCGCGGTCGGCGGTGGTGGTGGATCACCGCGGGTTCGGCGCCGCACGCCTCACACCGGCCGCCCGAGCGTTCCCGGACGAGGGCTCGGGTCGTGGGCGAGAAGTCGTTGATCGGCTTCGGGTTGCCTGTGGCGGCACCGACCCGGCGCCCAGCCGGGATCCGCTCGCTCGAGCGTGGCCGCGGCATCTCCAGCACCGCGGTGTCGGCCGGCTCGCACCGGCAGATCAGATCCGCTGGGACATCCTCGGTACCGCAAGCGAAGAGTCGGCAGCCGGGATCCGTGCAGATCGCCGGTTCGGGCTTGGGCTTGGCCAGTCCACGGCGGAACTCGGTGCGGACCGGGCCGATACCGCGGGACATCGACTTGTCGGTGTCGACGGAGAGGGTGGAGTTCGGGCGGCGGACCTTCATCGGGCACCCCGCAGCGTCTCGGCAAACGACTTGCAGTGCGGGCAGCCCCCCGCCGGGGACTTGCGGTCAGCGCACGTGCACCAGCCCAGCCCCTGGCGCTCCAAGTCCCGGGTGATCTCCATCAGACGGCGCGACAACGGCGTGCACGACGAGTGGGTCTCCTGGCCCTCGGACGTGACCGTCATCGGCTCCGTGCACACCTGGCACCACGGAAAAACCGGCAGCACACCCAGGCAGCGGTTGTCGCCGCTCTCATCGTGGCGGGTCGTAACCCGGCCGCAGTCGAAGCACATACGGGCGTGGTGGTTCAGATCCTGCGGGAGAACCACCGAGCAGCGGTCGTCGAGGTTCGTGCCGCGGTGGGCGTTGGCAATGATGGGCGGGACGGCGAGGGTCATGCCGCCGCCTCCTTCTGCGCAATGCGCAGACGGCGGTCGGTGCCCGCGGCAACAGACTGGATCAGCTCCATCCAGTCCGTTGACTCCAGCCAGTTCTTACCGGCTAGATGTCCCGTCCAGCGCAGCAAATCCGCGAACGTCCGAACCCTGGAGATCTCAATCGAATACGAGTTGCCAGCGGGGCCCGGGTCGCAGCCCTGGATGTGATGAACGCGCCATGGAGTTTCGTCGGGAAGTTCCGTCAGGGTTCCAATCGGAATGAACCGCGCCCTGTCGTTCGCCTTCCGCCACTCGCAGTAGGTCCGCCAACGGTCCATCGCCTCGCCAAGGTCAACCCAGAGGAACCCTTGACCGTCAGCAATCGGGTTGGTGCAGGTCTCGCACGTTGCGATCAGTTCGGCGGTTGCAGTCATGACGCCTCCTTCCGTGACTTGGCCGGCAGATCGAAAGGCCACTTCGGCGGGGGCGCCTCATCAGCGGTGGGGATATGCGCGATAGGCGGCCACACCGCCGCCAGCCGCTCAACGGCATCGTCATAGGACGTACGCCGGGACTCCATGCCGACGTCGCGCATCGACTTCGCGTCCACCGCGGCGTTCTGCTCGTCCGCGCGCCGCGCATGCTCGTTGGCGGTCACAGCCCCACCGCCATATCGATGAAGCGCCCGTAGTGCAGTTGGTCGGCGAGGGTGATCGTGTCGGTGGCGCCGCCGCGGTGCTTCGCAACGATGAGGTCCACCTCGCCGGCGCGAGGGCCTTCCTTCTCGTAGTAGTCCTCGCGGTGAATCAGCATCACGATGTCCGCGTCGGCCTCGATGGCTCCGGACTCGCGCAGGTCGGACATGAGCGGGCGTTTGTCGGTCCGGTGCTCCGGTCCTCGGTTGATCTGCACGCAGACCACCACTGGCACGCCAAGGTCCTTCGCGAGCACCTTCAAACCGCGGGCATTGGCGGCAACCTCCTGCTCACGGGTAACCGAGGTGCGTCGGCTTGCCGGTGCCTTAATCAGGCCGAGGTGGTCGACGACGAGAAGCCCAAGATCGTTGGTTCGGGCCAAACGTCGAGCCTCGCCCGTAATGTCCGTAAGAGTCTTCTCGGCGTTGTCGTCGACCCACAGCGGCGCGCCTTCATGCGCCGCGGAGGCGTGGAGGACCTTCGACCACTCCTCGTCGGTCAGCTCGGCGGCCTGAAGGTGGTGCAGCGGGATCCTGTACTGCGACGCGAGGATCCGGCGGGAAAGTTCCCCACGGTCCATCTCAAGGCTGAACATCAACGACGGGACGTCGTGCCGGAACGCCGCGTTGCGCAGGAAGTCGCCCGCAACAGTGGTCTTCCCCATCGCAGGCCTGGCCCCGATGACGACCAGCTGGCCAGGACGCAAACCGCAGAGCAGCCTGTCCAGGTCGGTGTACCCGGTGGGGAGGCCACGCTCGTTCTTCGGGGTGTTCTCGCGGGCGTCGAGGGCAGCCAACTCCTCCTCGAGCATCTGATCCCAGCGAACCGCCCCGCCCTTCGACCGGCCCTCCGTCAGTGCGGACAAGGACTCCTGCACCTTGGCGATCAGGTCAGCGGATACCACCCCGGGTTGCTCGCCCATCTGGGCGCCGCGAGTCAGAACCTCAACCGTCGCCCGCTTCCGGGACTCCTCCAGGATCTCTTCGACGCTCCACCGGCCGGCGCTGGCCGAAAGCGGGTGGCTCGTGACCTCCAGCAGGTACTGCAGGCCGCGGGCTCGGCGCAGGTCTCCCGAGCTCTCCAGGTAGGCGTGGATTGCCTGTGGGTGGGTGGGCTTCCGGTCGGCGTAGAGCCGTTGGATGGCCGCGAAGACGACGCCGTTCGCCGGGTCGAAGAAGTCGCGCGGCTCGAGCCCACCCAACTCGTCGAACAGGTCGCTGTACGAGGCGGCGTCACGCCCGAACATCAAGCGCGAGAGAAGGGCGCGTTCGACGTCCACGATCCGCGGAACGTCGGGGGCGGTGTCGGTGCCGGCCCATCCGCTGTCGAGCTCGGTCACTGGGCCCTCCGGTGGTCGATGGAGTCCTGGCCGAAGGCGATGCGGCGACCGGCCCAAACGCGAGAAACCACGCGGTCGCCGAAGACGTCGGCGATCTCATCGGTGGTGTTGGCGTTGGTGGTCCAGATGGTCGGCAGTTGGTTGCGCCACCGGTGGTCGACGAGTGCCTGGAACCGGTCGACGCCCCATTCGCGGGTCAGGGCGGCACCGATGTCGTCGAACAGCAGCAGGTCTGCGTCGCGGTAGTTCGTGAAGGCGACCAGGTGGTTGCCGTCGTCGTCTGGGCGCATCTGTTCGGCGAACCGGGCGTGGTCGACGGCCCTCCACCGGGGGCGCTTGCGGCGCTGGTGGGCGGCGAAGACCGCCGCACGGAACAGCGTGTAGGCGTTGTGGGTCTTGCCCGAACCGGTCGGGCCTAGCAGCAGAAGCGAGGGCGTCGCGTCCGGGTTTTCCGCGAAGGAGTCGGCCCAGCCTGCGAGCCGCGCGTCCAGGACGATGGGGGCCCGGAACACGGGCGGCGTTGCGGCGTTCAACGACTTGCGGGTGTTGTTGAACATCAACTCGGCGGCTTCGGCCGCTGTCGGCTCCCACGGGGCCGCATCGACCGGGATCCCTGCTGCGGCGCGGAGCTCAGCTATCGATCGAGTCATTCCGCACCCCAGTTCGACTTGTAGGAGTCGGGCTTTGCGGGATTCCGATGCCTAAGCGTCGAATTGGATTGGGCTTTCCTGGGTTTCGGCTTGCTTCGTTCGGCGACGTAGCCGTCCTGTCGAAGCATTGAGTTCTTCCAGGTGGTGTTCCAGTTCTTCTTTTCAATTTCGTCACCGACGGCCCAGTTCACGAATTGGCGTGTAGCTCGGGCAACGTCGTCGTCGTCGAGGTGCTCGCACTCCCGCTTCGCCCAGAGGAGAAGGTCGTCGCTCGGCCACCAGTCTTCGGCCAGCCGGGTGAGCAGCTTGCCGACCCGCTTCTTCGGCGCCGGCTTGGCGGCTTCGCGCGCGCCCGCGGTCTCTCTCCCCGTAGGGGAGAGAGGGTAGTTACTGGTTGTAAAAGAAAAGGAAGCCTGCCCGAACTGGTTCAGCTCCTGTACTAGTGCTGGTTCAGCTCCTGTACTAGTTGGCTGGTTCAGCTCCTGTACTAGTTCAGCTCCTGTACTAGTTGCGGGGTCTGCAAGTGGTACAGCTCCTGTACTAGTTGGCACTCGCAGTGCGTAGGCGTTGAGCCGTCCCAGACCTCGGTTGCGGAGGAGCCAACCCCGGCTCTCAAGCCCCGACAGATGTGTCGCAAGGGTGACTCGACTAAGTCCCGTCTCCGCCTGAAGAATTGTGAGCGACGGGGTGAATTCCGGGGGGATCACGCCAGTTTCCCAATCGGCGCGAATGAGCATCGTGAGGAGAATATGGCGGGCAACAGGAGGCTCATCAGAGGCGACCAGAGCGCGCTCGATATCGATGCGGCGTCCACTCACGCCGCCCCTTCGGAATTCTCATCAAGGACCACGTCCTCGAGTCGCGCCAACGGCGCGATCGAACGGGCCACTCCGGGTCGCTGGAACGTCCAGCCCTTGCGCTGAAGCGAGACGAGTTGCTCCGCGACCGTCCGGTAGCGCCGGCGGAGGCCTTCGGCGATCTCTCGGTGCGAAGGCGAGAACCCGAGGTTGGCGCGGCGGTAGTTGACCAGGAACCGGAAGACGTCGTGCTCAGCCGGGGTCATGGGGCGGCGCGTGGGATTCGGCTGGTGCCCCCTTGCGTCTCGCGCAGAGGGCAGCGTGGTATTACGATTCAAGGCAGAAGCTCCTAGCTGGTAGCTGTGGTAGGCGACCTGGCGTTGCGTTTGCTTAGGCCCGGTGTTGACGCACCGGGCCGCTTCACTTCCAGGACCCAAAAGTCCCGTCGGTAGAACTCGACAATACCGTCGGTAGGTTCGGACCACTAGGGCATCAGGGCACCCAATCGGCCCGTCTTCTCGAACGTCCGGGCTCAGCGCCCGTTGAGGCGCTCGTTGACCAGATTGGCGTGGTGCCGCGTTACCCCCGACTCCACGGCCCGGGGCGACCCACACGTCCGGACCGCGGCTTGTCGGGTTTCTTCTTCTGCCGTCCGCGAAGCAAAGCGGCTCGTACGGGCGGCTGCACGTTTGGTCTGCCGGGTTCTGCCCGCCGCCATCCCCGCTGTCGCTCCTGGCCTCGCTGGGCCCTCTTCACATCCGGGATGGTGCTGGTCGCCGCGGGCAGTTGCAGGCCTGGCGCCAGGTGGGTAAGTCGGGGCTGGTCACTGGTCTTGCGGCGGCGCGCGAGTCCCCGTGGAGGCCGAACAGGAACCCGCCACCGTCGACGCGTCACGGCGCGGTTAGAGGCCATGGCGCCGCGACCGCAGGTCCGGGCGGTTCACAAGGCGAACGTCATCGCCGTCTTTCGGCCGCGGCGGCACTGACCCCAGTCTGGTCCCGGCTGGTGGTTCGCCGGTGCTCCGTTGCCCGTTGAGCCGTTCCACGAGCGCCTCGGCGATCTCCGCGGTGACGGCGATCCCGACGAACGGCTGCTCTTTGAGCGGCACGCCCGGCACCTCGACGTATAGCGTGAAGTCGTTGCTGCTCCCTCGCCGGATCGGGAAGTTGGCGACCTCGTACGCCGTCGCTGCTCGCGTGTGGCCCATGGCTGCCCTCCTGGCGTCGGTGACGTCCCGATGCTCCCCCGGTCACACTCAGGTAGCCAAGACCCGCCGGTGCCGCGTGGGGGGCGCTCAGACGGGTCAGCTACGGGGTCGGGTCCGAGTATGCGGGCCAGCGTTGCTTGCACCCGTTGCGCTGGCAGCGGCGAGTGAGATGGATGCCGCGAGCGGGTTGGACCTCGCCGAGATAGATGACGTGGCGGTTTCCCCACTGGTGGCCGCTCTTGCAGGCGGCTACGAGTCCAGCGCCGTCCGGGTGGTCCACCGCCACGTGACACACCTCGGCACGGCCGGGCCTCACCAGGAACGAGGCGTCGCGCCAACCCGCCTGAAGTTCGGCACTCACCACGGCGGCACCGCCCGCGCCAGCTGCTCATCGGTGGCGCACTCGAAGCACCGCCGCGTCTCCGGGTGATCTGTGCACCCCTCGTCGTCCAACGGCCGAACGTGCGACAGCAGGATCGCGGCCGGGAACCCGACGACCCGCGCCACGGGGTCACTGCCGACCTCCTCGCCGTTCTGCAGGTACGCCCAACCGTTCGTGACGCCCTCGATGCCGCGCCCGCGCCCGTCGGCGGTAAGCCAGTACCGGACAGGGGTTCCGCCGGGCCAGCGGGAGTTCCAGTGGGAGACGAGGGCTTCGGCGTCGGTCATTGGCGACGCCCCTTCCACCCGGCCAATGCCTCCAACGTCTCCCAGTCGCCTGCGTTGGCAAAGTCGATCGCCGGGACGTAGGAACCCCACGGCTTGGACGCTGCAGCGATTGCACGTCGCTGGGATTCGTCGGCGCGGCGGATGAGCCACATCCAATCGAGGGTCCAATCGTCCGGCTGTTCACCGACCGCCTTGAACATCCACAGGGTGTGGGAGGCGACCTGCGGCGGGATGCCGAGCGCCAGCGCCTCGATCTGCGTCTCACGGACTGCACGCTCGCGCTCGGAGATCTGATCGGCGGTCACTGGTCAGCCCCAAGCCACGCGTCGAGCGCATCCCGCAACTGGCGGACCTGCCGGTGGTCGAGGACCACATGCTCGCCGCGGAACTGCGATGCCACCGCAACGACGCATCGCTCGCCGTTCAGGGAGTCGTGCACCTGAATCCGGCTGTCGTACTGGTCGGTGGTCTCGCCCCAGATGCGCTGGCCGCCATCGGTGATGGGTTTGCCGATCCGAGTCATCTCTCTCTCCTTCGGTTGATCTAGTCGTCCAACAAGACGCGCGCCCGGTTCGCGCGCCAAGCTGGGCGGCCAGCGTCAGACGTGCAGCAGCGTCACCGGGAACGCGCCCGGGTCGGTCGCTTCGGCGTTCCAGCGCACGTACCAGCCGTGCGGCCTGGTCAGCTCTGCGCACGCGCCACAGTCGGCCGAGTGGTCAGCGAGGCGGGCGTCGTCGCAGACGATGACTCGCACCGCGTAGCCGTGCTGCACCTCGTCGAGCCAGCGTGCGTGCCGGCGGTAGGAGTCGAGGCCGCGGCACTCGCCGACGTCTTCCCGCATGTAGCGGTTCGCGGCGGCGATCATGCGTCGCGGCCCGATGCGGCCGGGTGCAAGCAGCGGTGTGCCTTCCTCGCCGATCGGGTCGAAGTGCACTCCGTAGTAGGTGAACGCCATGTCGTCGGCGGTGAGCGGCGCGGGAATCGTCTCGGTGGTCACGACGTCGGCTCCGCCCGCTGGAAGTAGGCCACGAACCGTTCGGGTCGGCCGCCGCTCGGCGTGAGGACGACCTCGATCTCGGTGTCGCCGGCACGGGCCTCGACCCGCGCGCCGTGGAAAATGTCCTCCGCGCCGTTGATGTGCCGCAGCGCCACCTCGATCGCGGTCACGGCGTCCTGGGCGACGAATCGACTCACGACGCCACCACCCCAGCGAGGCTCAGGCTCAGGTGCCCGTAGCACTCGTCCCAGCGGAAGTCGACCGGATGCCGACCGGGTTTCAGTCCTTGATCCCGGAGGAGCCAGTCGGCGGCGTCATGGAGCTCGTCGCACTGACCAAGCCAGCATGTGTTCGGGTCACGCTCGGCCCAGCACCGGCCGGTGGTCGTACCAGGGCATTCGATGTCGTACAGGTAAGGCACGACGCAGCCGTCGGTGTTCTCGGGGTTCACGGTGACGACCAGGATGTGCGGGGCGCTCATCGGCCCAACTCCAGCGCGGCCTTGGCCAGCTTGATCAACTCCGCCGTGGCCGGCAGGCCCTGGCGATGCTCGGTTGCGCGGAAGGCGTCCTCGACTTCGAACTCCGCGACTTGGCGCCCGTCGCGGTAGATGGCGTACTCGCCGTATTGGGTGCCGACAGCAACGCCGAGGTGGTCGACCTGGTAGGTGCGTCCGAAGTAGTCGAACGTTGCGACTGTCTCTGTGGTGTTGGGGGCCATGCGGGTTCCTCTCATTGTCTGATCGGGCAGAAGCGCCCACGACGCGGGTTCGTGGGCCCGTGCAGCCAGATCAGACGGAGTCGAGTCCTCGGATGAACGCGCCAAGCCGTTCGGAGCAGTTGTCGGTCAGTGCAGTCCCGGAGCCGCGACAGAGGCCGTCGACAGCCAGCTGAGATCCGCACCAGGTGCATGAATAGATGTCGGCCGTATCGGTGATGCGGGGCTCGGGCAACAGGTCGTGACCCAGGTTGCGGGTTTGCTGAGCAAGCACGACTGGGATGCTCATGAGGTCCCTTCTTTGATCGGCGTCACCCAGTGCGCCGGGTTGTCGCAGTCGTCACCGAGCGGGCACCCGTCCAGGCAGATGGCGCACATGGATTCGATGCAGTGGCCCCCGGTGTCGTCCGTGGCGCACAGGACGGAGTCGCAGCGGCACCACTCGGGGCAGGTGGGGGCCTTCACCGGGCCGCCTCCATCTCGGCGATGCGGGCGGAGATCGCGCGGGCCTTCGCGGTGAGCGTCGCAAACGGGTCGACGCCGAACGCGCGCATCGCGGCGAACGTCGCGATCAGCACCGACCGGAACTGGCCGTCGAGCCGGAGGCCGCCAATGCCTTGCAGTCGCTTATCGGCGAGGTAGCCGACCTCGCGCTGCACCCGCAGCAGTTCGTTCGTTGGGCCGCCAGCGGGTTCGATCTCGGCCGACCATTCGATGGCCTCGGCGAGCATGTCCGAGGTCGCGGGGAAGTTGAAGCTCGCCATCGCCACCAGCGCCGTCTGCACCACGTCGCACAGTTCGGCGGCGACGTCTTCCCGGGTGTGGGTGACGCCCTTGCGGGGGTTCTGCCCGACGACGCCGATCCACGCGGCGACGGCCTCACCGGTCTCTTCGGCGAGTTTCAGGACCCGCAGGGTGAGTTCCTGCTCGGAGCGGCCGTTCGCCTTGTCGAGCCAGGCGACCGCGGTGGTGACGGCGTCGAGGATCGGCTGGTGCGGACTTCCGCTGTTCACTGGGCCTCCCGTCCAAGGCTGTCAGCGAGTTCGCGCATTCGGTAAGCCGTCAACGCCGAGCCGTGGCTGTACTGGTAAGTCAGCGGATCCACACCGCTGGTTCGGATGAACGAGTTGTAGACGTGCGTGTACCAACGGGGACGGCAGGTGACGTCGCGGATGATGTCGGAGACGTTGCTTGTAGGTTCGGCGTCGAGACGGTCCGCGGCGGCGTTCAGGTAGTCCGCGATGGCGGTGTCGATGTGAACGAGCCCCACCTATCGGCCCTCCGCGAGTGCGGCGGGAAGTCGTCCCGCCCGCAGTTCGTCCCACGCGCGGTAGGCGTCCCGAGTGAGCAGCACCGTGTGGTTCTCGCCGCCGGGTTCCTCGAACCAGCCGTAGCGCTCAGCGAACTTCCACTGCCACGCCGAGGTCTTGGTGTAAAGCCCAGACCGCTCGTCGAGCAGGACGACCACCCACGCGTAGGTTTCGTGCGCTAGTTCGAGGCGATGCCAGCGGGCATGGTTCTTGTCAGTGGCTTCGAGGATGTCGAGGGCGGTTTCGGCGGTGAGCGTCTTCATGACTGGCCTTCCGCGAGTACTGCAGCGGCGGCCTGAATGGCGGCATCGAGTTCTGCCATAAGGAGCTGCTCGGGGTGGCCCCAGTCGCGCAAGACGACGGCGCGGAGTGCGATCTCCGCGGGTTCGGCGAGCTGCCACAGGGTCTCGGTGCCGTAGGTGAGTCGGACACCGCCGAGCATCTTCACAACTCCCCGAGCGGCATCGACGCGACGTCCCTCCTGGCTGACCTGCAGTTCGGCGTAGGCGGCTTCGTAGGCACGCTGCTCCAGGTCGGTGGCGGTCACTGCTCAGCCCTCAGGGCTTTGAGTGCGGCCTGCAGCGCTGCCCACGCCGTATTTCCGGAGAGGTCGATCCCGTCGTCGACCTTCAAGTCGACGGTGACGCCAATTGCTATGGCGTTCTGGTCACCCCACGTCATCGTGTCGCCGGTGGAACGTCCGGCGACGGCGCGTAGGAGCTTGACCGCAACCACGGGCCGCTCGTCGGCAGTCAGTGACGGCGTGTGCGCGGCGAGGAAGTCGTCAACGGCCTCGGAGACGTGCTGCGGAACCTCGGGGAAGTCGTCGGCGGTCATTCGAGCGTCCCTCCCGCATCGGGGTTGTCGTCGCAGGCTTGCTTGGTCGCGGAGCCGTAAGCGGTGGTGCCGTAGATACCGGTGTCGTAGGTGATGGCGACCCGGCCGCAGCGGCGGCATGTCCACTGTTCGGCCGCGCTCAGCGAAGCGACCGGGTCGTACTCCAGGTCGTGGCCGGGCTGGACGGCGTCAGCGACCTCGACGGGTAAGACGGCGGTCATCGGGTCTTGCTCCTGTCGTTGGCTCGTCCGGCGTGGAACAGTTCGGCGTCGGAGAAGTCCTCGTCGGCGTCGAAGCCCAGTGATGCGGCCAACCGGCCGGCGCCCCATTCGCTGAGCATCGTGTGGGGTGGTCCGTCGGGCTTCTCCAGCCACCAGTCGCCCTGCTCGTCGCGGATGATCCGCTCACCGTTGGCGTGGACCGCAGCGACCGTCTCTGCATCGCAGATGCGGGCGGTGCCGTCGGGCGGCTCGGGGATGGTGGTCACTCGTGCTCACCTGCGATCCGCAGCACCTCGTCGCGGAGTTCCTCCGCAGACAGGTTGGCCACGTTCGTGGCCCACAGGTACTCAAGGATCTTGTCGAGGCAGGTGCAGGCGGTCGCAGAATTGACGCGGGGGCGGCTCATCGGGCAGCGGCCCGGTCGGCGTACTCGTAGAAGGCGGCGATCTGCGCCTGCGCCACGTCGTGAATGCGGCCGTCGTTCTTGCGCTCGGCCTGGCGCTCGTAGTAACCCTCGGGGGTCATGGCTCTCCTCGGTTCGTCGGGTTGTGGTTGCGCGTGGCCTGGGCGAGGGTCGAACTCGCATCTCCCGCGTCGGGGCGGGCGCTCTACCGTTGAGCTACCGGGCCGAGGTGCCGCCGAAGCGGCAGAGGTCTAGCGGTTCGGACCGATCCACTCGCTGTCGCTGAGCTCGGTCACCACCAACGCCGCCAACTCGTCGAGCTCGGCGTCGGTGAACTGATCGAACGGCTTCTGCGACGGAATGCCCTGGCGGTGACGGGCGTTGTAGAGGGCGTCACTGACGGCCTGGGTGATCGTGCGTGTCTGCGCCATGCGGCTGCTCCATTCGACGTGGGATTACGTGCGCACCTCCGGCCCGATTCGATCGGGCGCCATCACGGCGGGGCGGAGGCTCCGTTCAGGGGGCAGGATTGGTTCCGGGCTCCACAGCCCAGTCGCCGTCGCGGAAGTCGCAGCGCTCGAACGTCTGCCAGTGGCCGTAGCCGTCCGACGCGAGACCCTCGTCGAACTTGATCGTTACGACGCTGATGCGGCCCGTACCAGCCGCGAAGCGCTCACGCAGGTCGCGGACCCTCTCGCAGGCCTTGTTCTCACTACTGACCTTCTCCTCGGCCAACGTCGGCTGCAGGACGAGCTTCCACTTCTTGCGGGGGTTCGGCATGACGCTGCTCCTTCAGTCGATTCCGATGTCTTCGCCGTTGAGGCGGGCCACCTCGGCCCAGTCGCCGTCTTCGGTCGCCCACTGGATCCGCCGGCGGTGCATCTCGGCGTGGTCGGCCTGCTGGGCGGCGACCTCGGCGCGGTGCTCGGCGTACAAGGCGGCCCGCTGCTCCGGGGTCATCAGTCGTGCTCCAACTGGCAGACGAGGGCGTCATCAGCAACGGCGAATCCGGCGCGACCCCATGAGCCGACCCGGCGGTAGCCCTCACGGGTCAGATGCTCGGTGGCCTCGTGGTCGGTAGTGGCGGGAAAGGCGTCGACCATGTACTCGGATTCGGGTCCGTCGTAGATGCGCAGGGCACCGTCGGAGAGTTCGGCGCGGTAGCGGTCGGGCATGGGGTTCTGCTCCTCGGGAGGGGGTTAGAGGCTGACGACGACGCAGTCGTAGATCGAGCCGGACCAGTCGGCCTTGATGCCGACGGCGCGGAACAGAGCGACGAGGCGGTCGGCTAAGTCGGGGTGTTCGTGGTTGAACGAGAAGAAGATCTCGTCTACGGGATCGGTGCCGCAGTAGCCGTTCTCGCGGAGCTTCCCGTTGCGGTCCCAGTGGGCGCCGCCCAGGTCGTCGCTGCCGACGTGGGCACTGACCCAGCGGTTGGCTCCGTTGATCGCAGCCTTGACCTTCCGGTGGTCCCAGTCGCGGACCCCGGTCGAGCCGCGCAGGTTGAGCACCCAGGCGATGCCGTTGGCGGTCAGGTTGGCGAAGACCGCCTCGAACGCTTCGCGGTCGGTGGTGGGCATGTGGCTGCTCCTCGGTGCGGTGGCGAAGGGGAATGGGGAATCAGGCGTCCAGCGCGGCGCGGAACATGGCGAGCGCCTTTCCGTATTCGGTGGCGCGGCCGATCTCGATGAGCGGGCGACCGCTCTTGTAGGCCTTGATCCACGGCTCTGACCAGTCGTCTTCTTCGTCGAGCCACATGTAGATCAGCGAGACGGTTACGTCGTCGAGCTTGTAGTAGTCGGTCTGGGTGAGCGGGCCCGCGAAGCGGTTGTTGAGGTCGAATCCGCGCTCGACCAGTTCGTCGGTGATGACGTCGTTGAGGTCGGTGGAGATCGCCATTCTCTGCTCCTATTTCGGCGTAGCGCTTCGGCTATGCGCATCACCGTAGCGGACAGTTCTAGCTAAGCGCAATGCCGTAGCGCTATGCTCCGATCATGGATCCAGACGAGACGGCACGGCGGCTAGTCCTAGCGTCCGAGGCGCGGAAGGAAGCCGACCGGGCGAAGGAAGTGGCCGACGCGGACGAGGCTGCGGAGATCGTTTTCGCATGGCGCTCAGGAATGGGCCCGACCGAGATCGCGCGTCACGTCGATCGATCCACTGCCCATGTGCGGAAGCTGCGCCCCGAGGACGTGCCGCCCGCGAGGCTCGGCGGCATGGCTGCGAAGAAGCCTCGTCGCCGATCGGCGAAGTAACCGCACCTGGCTCTAAGCTCGCCCGCTTGCCCTCCGGAAACCTCGACGCTTCCCGCCGCAACGCCTCCCGATACCGCCGCTCCCCCTCCCGCACAGCGAGGGGAACCTCCGACGGCACCATCAACGCCGACAGCTCCACGAACTCGTCGTGGACGGGCCGCCAGAACCACGAAGGGCGATCGGCCGACGGCAGGTCTTCGACGGTCCACGCGAGCAGCTGCTCCACGGTCCGATCCGCAGGCAGGGCAGCAACGGCGACCCGGAACGCGGTCATCCAGTCCGGGCCGACGCGGTCGAGGAATCGGGCCCAGACGACCTCGACGTCCGCGCCGGTGCGCAGCAGGGCGTTCGTGGCGGCGCATTCGCGGGCGAGGGCCAGGGGGTCGGGGGCGGTCATCGCGCATCGCCCGTCAGTGCGCGGTGAGTGCGCGGCAGGCCATTTCGACGGCCCGGCGAGGCGCCCCGATTGGCTACCTCACCAGCAAGAACAAGACATGCAGGTAGGAACGGCGTCAGAACCCTGATAGAGCGCTGACACAATTGAGTGCCCAGCCGATATTCAGGCCTCTGACCAGCAAGAACGCGCAGGTTTTTCGGAAAGTACGGCGCGAGGCTCTGAAATGTTCCTGTCAAATGACCTGGTCTTACTTGCCTTGCTGTCGGTGTCTGTGCGCACCTAGTGCGCGCACCCTTCCCCATTAGCGCCCCTTCCCATGCCCGAGGGCCCGCTCCACCAACGCCCGGTCGCGGGCCTCCGACCCGTCCAGGCTGGCGGCGTACACCTTGTACAGGATCTCCAGGGAATGCCCCGCCCAGGACGCGACCCGGGTCGGCGAAACTCCCTCGTTCAGCCACGCGGACACGCCGGCGTGTCTGAGGTCGTACGGCGTCTCCGCCAGCGGCGTCGCGTACACCTCCGGGGTGAACGCCTCGGCGCGGGCCCGGTCCCACACGGCCTGCACCGTCGAATGGTGCAGCTGCCCACCGAGCGCACCCCGGAACAACCGGCCGTGCTCGTCGACGCCGAACTCCCCCAGGTGCCCGTGCAGGATCGCCGTCAGCTCCGGCGGGCACGGCGCCGTGCGTCCCTCGCCGCGCCGGCGGCCCTTCAACTGCCGCTCGTCGCGTTCCTCACCGGAGTCCGTCCAGTCCTTACCCGCGATCGGCCGGGCCGTGTCGAGGTAGACCTTTCCCCAGCCGACCGCGGGCAACGCCAGGTTCGCCCGGGTGAGCGCAGCGACCTCTTCGGGGCGCATGACGGCGAAATAGTGGCAGGCGTAGTAGGCGTACAGGATCCGCCCCGACGGCTTCTGCTCCCGCACGGCCTCCAGTAGCGTCCGCACCTGCCACGGGTTGGCGACGCGCCGCATGTCGATGGGCGCAACCGTGATCCGCGGCAACGCCTCCCGACGGACATCTTTGAGCGGGTTCGTCGCGAGCACGCCTGTGGCGACCGCCCAGTTGACCGCCGCAGTGAGCGTGATGCGGTGCGAGTTGGCCTTCGACGGGGCATAGGGCTTGCCGCCGAGTTGCGTGGAGATGCGCTTGACGACCCGGGCCCGCACGTCGTCCTTGGTGAGCGCTCACACGGGCAGCGAATGCTTCTCCGCCCACGCCAGCGCGCCCTTCAACTCCACCGGCATGCCCTTATTCCGCTGCCGC
>JACCDR010767623.1_pt1 | contig 24440 bp, 29 predicted proteins | sample 7446431 | NCBI WGS metagenome assembly JACCDR01 (sample SAMN15323443, study PRJNA562643) | freshwater metagenome | isolation source: river surface water | place: USA:Blue River Watershed | collected 2017-08-17 | reverse complement strand
CTGCTGCGTCGACAATCGTACCATCAGGAAATGGGTGTTGCATTGCGTAGCTTCCTGGAGGGAGTACATTTTTGAGTAATGTTTCAAGATAGTACTCACCCAAGATACCGCGCTGTTTTGGGTTTTTTAAAATATCTTGAAGTTGAGAGAGTCCTTCGGCAAACCCCATCACTTGTTTATTGCCTTCATCGAGTCGAGTGAGGCGTTCAGTGATATCGGCAATGATTTTACCTGACTGACTGCTCTGGTGCATCATGCTTTCACGCATACTTCGTTCGGTATCTGTGAGTTTTTGATCAACAGTACGTTGAAGCTCGGTTACTTGCTGAAGGAGTAGTTGAAAACCAGTACTTGTTTCTGGATTAGGTTCTTGCTTACGCTTGCTTAAGAGTGCGTATGCGAGTACACCACCAGCAACTGCTCCGATAATAATTGAGGTTGTTTCCATACTAGTATTGTACCGTACTCAGTAATTAAAATAAAAAAAGTTATGCAATAAGGCCAAGTGCTTTTTCGAGGGTGTAGATCCAATCAGTTTCATCGGCAGGACTATGTTTCTTTTGATCGAGGAGCCATGAGAGGTAGCCTGGGTCTGTTGCTGCGACTTCTGCAATAGTCTTACCTTTGTGTTTACCAAAATCAAACTGCCGAAAAGTAGTTGGTTGCTTGGTGATTGCAATCATCTCTGTAAGTACTTCTGACTCATCTTTCTGCCATTCTTTGATGGCGCGGGCGAGTTCGTATTCAAAGAGTTCTTCGAGTACTAATACATCACCAAATGCGTCGTGCGCTGGTACATCGAGCTCGATATCGAGTGCATAGCGAAGGTACTGGAGCTTGTGCATCGGAAACATCCCAGCAGTATCGAGTTGGCGAATTGTCTTAAAGGTGCAGATGAGGTTTGTGATCTCAATACCGTCATTTTTTAAAATTTGCGCATCAAAGGCTGCATTGTGTGCAACAAAAATATTATCTGGGTCAGCAAAAAGCGCGCGAAGGGTTTCGTATTCTGGAGCATCTTTGAAGCTCGGTTTATTAGCAACCATTTTTTGTGAGATATGGTGAATCATTGAGCACTCAATTGGGATTGGCACTGGGGGATTATAGAGACTGTTTACTACCGGCTCTGTAATACCGCGCTCTTTGATAGCGAGCTGGCAGAGAAAGTCTGCCTGGGTGTTGCCAGTAGTTTCGGTGTCGAAAAAGAAGATACGCATAAGCTAAGTGTACCATGGTATACTAGATACCTATGGCTATCGCACAAGACATTCGTGAACAATTAAAAACCGCAATGCGGGAAAAAGACCAAGTCGCACTCGATACGCTTCGAAGTGTACTTTCAGGGTTTACCGCAGAGCTTGTCGCAAGTGGTAAAACTCCACAAGATGAAGTCGATGATGCAATCGCAGTAAAAGTGGTACAAAAACTCATCAAGCAGCGTCGTGATGCTATCTCTCAATTTGAAGCAGCTGGTAGACAAGATCTCGCAGATGCAGAAAAAGCACAACTTGCAATTCTTGAGCAATTTCAACCAGCGCAAATGGCAGAAGCTGATATTCGCGCAATTGCAGAACGCAAAAAAGCAGAGTTTGGTATTACTGATAAAACAAAAGCAGGTATCCTTACTGGCGCAGTAATGAAAGAGGTGGCAGGCCTGCCTGCGCAGGCAGGCCAAGCTGATGGTCAACTGGTAAAAAGTGTAGTTGAGTCATTATTTGGATAACGCTATACTTGTACTATGATATTGCTTCGCTGGTTTATCACAACACTTTCAATTTTTGCAATCCCGTATTTTGTAGCAGGAATTAGTGTGAGCGGTCTTCTTACTGCAGTTATTGTTGCTGCATGTTTAGTGTTTCTCAATATGGTAGTGAAGCCGGTGATTGCTATTTTCACTCTTCCACTTAATATCATCACACTTGGGTTATTTTCTATTGTCATTAATGGCGCATTCTTTTGGTTCGTAGCACAGATTATCGAAGGGTTTGATGTTGCGACGTTTAAAGCTGCTATTATCGGTGCATTTGTGATTGCAATCATTAACTGGATTATTGGTAAATTTGTTCAAGATTAGTATGATGCACACACTTGCTACAGTAGACGCATTTCGAGATGCGTTTTGGTCATATGTTGAGCATGCACAACATATTGTGATTACTGCGCACTATTCACCAGACGATGATTCTATTGGCTCAGTACTTTCAACCTATCTGACACTCAGCGCACGGTTTCCAGATAAAAAAATCCGAGTAGTGTATACCGGAGAGCCTGTAGTGCGATATCAAACATTTAAGACATTTGCTGTTATTGAGTGGGTCGATGATATTGCAGAGCACCTCGAAGAGGTAGATTTATTACTTGTGCTTGATGTTAATCGATACACCCGAATTTCAAAACACGAAACGATTACTACGGTAGCTCAAAATATCCCAGTTACTATTGCAATCGACCATCATGGTAGTACACCAGATACGTTTACACTCGGACTTATTGATACGAGTATGAGCTCAAATGCAGAGCTACTGTATCGAGTCTATGATCATACAACGCTTACCAAAGAGCTTGCAGAACTATTTCTACTCGGTATTGTTGGAGATACCGGAAATTTTTCATATGTAAAACCTACACAAGCAGATGTATTTTTGGTTGCAAAAAAGTTGCTTGAAATAGTTGATACCTCAATTGATGCATTTCGTGCTCGATATAGTGGTATTCCAAAAGAAATTATTCCACTCTTACAAGAACTTGTTGCACATATGTCGTATGTGACTATTGCTGGTTGGTTGCCATTACAATACAGCTATTTGAGCCGTACAACAGTGGTTGCTGGTGAATACTCAGACGAAGATATTAGTGCGGCAAGCCATATTTTTATGGGGCAGTATCTTAATCGTATCGAAGGCTATAGCTGGGGGATTGTAGCAACACCACGAAGTGATGGTAGTGCTCGTATTTCGGGCCGATCACTTCCAGGGAGTGTGAATGTGCGAAAATTATTTGAAGGTATGAGTATCGGCGGAGGACATGACCGCGCATCGGGTGGTTACCTTGCGGTAACAGATAAACCAATTGATGGTACTGATGCTATTGCGCACGTTACTGATTGGATGAAACACAACGAACCAACAATTGACTAGACAAAACTTGATTTTATTGTCTTTTTTTGCTACTGTTACAATATCATTATTCTATTTTACATATATTTATGGCTTTTTTAGACGAAATCACAATTGAGGTACAAGCAGGGAAAGGTGGCGACGGTGTTGTACGGTGGCGTCGAGAGAAGTTTATTGCAAAAGGTGGGCCAAGTGGTGGCGACGGTGGTCGTGGAGGGCATGTAGTCATCCGTGCGATTCGTAGTCTTCGAGTGCTCGACCAGTATCGGAGCAAAAAAGAATACGCTGCTCCAGATGGTGAAGCGGGCGACAGTCGAAGTTTAAAAGGGGCAAACGGTGCTGATTTACGCCTCGATTTTCCAATTGGTTCAGTGGTGACCAATACGACAACAGGAGAATCTTGGGAGCTTACAAAAGAAGGCATGGAAGTGACCATTTTGCGTGGTGGTGCTGGTGGCTATGGCAACGAACATTTTAAAAGTTCGACCAATCAAACACCACAAGAATCAACAAAAGGAAAACCAGGTGAGAGTGGTGTATTTCATATTGAGGTATCACTGATTGCTGATGTAGGTCTTGTTGGTTTTCCAAATGCCGGCAAAAGCTCTCTTCTCAATGCGCTTACCAATGCAGAAGCAAAAATTGGAGACTATCCGTTTACGACGATTGATCCAAACTTAGGCGATCTTTATGGCTATATCATCGCAGATATCCCAGGACTTATTGAAGGTGCAAGTGATGGGAAAGGATTGGGTCACAAATTCCTTCGTCATATTGCAAAGACAAAAGTATTAGTACACCTTGTATCATTTGAACAACAAAACATGATGCAAAGTTACGAAACAGTACGTGCTGAGCTCGAAAAATACGGTCACGATCTTGCATCTAAGCCAGAAATTATTTTGCTCACTAAAACTGATACCGTAGATGAATCAACAATTAAAGCGGCACAAAAGAAGTTTGAAAAAATTGGTAAGCAAGTATTTGTAGTCACACTCTTTGATGAAACCATAGTAAAAGCGTTTCAAGATGCGTTGGTGCAATTTTTGAAACAATAAAAACAACCCTCATCATTACGATGAGGGTTTTTTGTTGAGGGGGAGGATTGAGGGAAAGGTTAGTTGAAGCCGTACCCTTCGATCACTGCTCTGCGTCCGTCTCCATTGACCCGAACAGGGCAGCCACGGCGAACGACAGGTATGTCTTCTGAATAATCTTCGTACGGCTTAAGCCTTGATTCTTTTCTCCATCCAGATGAAGTTTCTGATTGAGAAGAACGTACTTCTGAAATTTTTTTGTCGATAGTCGATGATGCGACAAGAGCAAGTTGCTTAAAACTTTCTTTAGTTTTTGCAACAAAGTTTTGCACAAGTACTTTTGTGCGACGGGTTTTTGCCATAAAAAACTGATTTGGTTTAAATATATTATACCACCTTTTAATATAAAATCAAACAATATCAAAAAAACCTTATATCTGTTATACTTTTTGCATTATGACAGAGTACTACCTCACCGTGGGGCTTGAAATCCATGCAGAGCTTGCTACCAAGAGCAAAATGTTTTGTGGGTGCAAAAATGATCCTGACGAAACTCGGCCAAATATCAACATTTGTCCGGTGTGTATGGCACATCCAGGAACACTTCCGGTGCCCAATAAGCAGGCAATTGCATCGGTAATTAATGTCGGGCTTGCGCTTGGTGCAAATATTGCAAACTTCAGTGAATTTGATCGTAAAAACTATTTTTATCCAGATATTCCAAAAGGGTACCAAATTTCTCAATACAAATACCCGATCGTATCTGGGGGTGCGCTTGACCTGCCTGCGCAGACAGGTGGTGTGGCTATCACTCGTATCCATCTCGAAGAAGATACTGGCCTTTCAAAACACCTGCCTGCGCAGGCAGGCGATCCAGAAGGCTACACGCTCGTTGATTACAATCGTGCAGGTGTACCACTTATGGAGCTTGTAACTGAACCGGTGATTACTTCTGCAAAACAGGCGGGTGATTTTGCTCGAGAACTCCAGCTTTTGCTCCGTACACTTGGAGTATCTGAAGCAAATCTTGAAAAAGGTGAGATGCGCGTTGAGCCAAATATTTCAATTTCACCAACAAAAGATAGTTTTGGTACAAAAGTAGAGGTTAAAAACCTCAACTCGTTTCGAAGCGTCGAAAAAGCAATTGAGTATGAGTATGCACGAATGGTAGCGCTCTATGAAGCAGGGCGAGCATCAGAAATCGTACAAGAAACTCGCGGCTGGAACGAGTCGACTCAGACTACGTTTTCACAGCGTTCAAAAGAAAATGCAAACGATTATCGCTACTTCCCAGATCCCGACTTACCAAAGATGCAACTTCATGACATGTTTGATCTTGATGCTATGCGAAATGCACTCCCAGAATTGCCATGGCAAAAACGGGTACGATATCAAAAAGACTTTGGTCTTAGTAGTGAGAGCGCAGAAATGCTTGTTGTAGATAAAGTGCTTGCTGATTATTTTGAAGCAGTGGTACTCAAGCTCGAAAAACCAACACTTGCAGTACTTGTTGCAAACTATTTGCTCACCGATCTTGTTGCGCTCAGTAAAAAAGATACAAACTTTACATACCCTGATATTGCTCTCTTTGCAGAGCTGATCGGGCTTGTTGCTGAAGAAAAAATTACTTCACGGGTAGCAAAAGACTTGCTTGTACTTATTGTCACAGAAGGTATCTCGCCAACATTGTATGCAACTGAACATGGGTTACTCCAACAAAATAATACAGAAGCATTGCAGCCTATTATTGAGCTAGTAATTACAGAAAATCCTAAAATGGTAGCTGATTATAGAGGTGGTAAAGAAGCTGCAATTCAAGGGCTTGTTGGTATGGTCATGAAAGCAAGCAAGGGGAGTGCAAATCCTGGTATTGCGCTTGATATGCTTAAAAACTTGCTAAAATAAAAAAATATGGAATAATCAAAAAGGGTTATTAAGCTATTTCTTTTTTATTGAATGAGAGGGTCCCGCGCAGCTAGGCGGGACCTTTTTTTATTTGCTATACTTGGCAGCATATGGATACAAAAATACGAGTAGCGATTAATGGATTTGGACGGATTGGACGAGCATTCTTAAAGATTGCATGGGAAAGACCTGAGATAGAAATTGTCGCAGTCAACGACCTTGGCTCTCTTGAGAGTCTCGCATACTTGCTTCGTCACGATACGGTATATCGTAATTGGGGACACGATGTACAAGTCGTCGGTACTAATTTGATGATTGATGGCAAGACGATTACTTTTGTATCTGAAAAAGATACCACCAAGCTCCCATGGAAAGATCACGCTATTGATGTGGTCGTCGAATCAACAGGACTCTTTACCGCATTTGATAAAGCAAAGTTCCATCTTGATTGTGGTGCAAAAAAGGTGGTGATCACCGCACCTGCAAAAGGAAGTGATGGTACTGTCGCAGGAGAGACAATTCTCCTCGGTGTCAACGAAGATAAGTTTGGCACCTGCGATATCACCTCAAATGCATCATGTACTACCAACGCTGCTTCACCTATCATCGGTATTATGAGTGAAGCGCTCGGTATTGAAAAAGCTATTTTAAACACCGTGCATGGATATACTGCATCACAAGCGCTCGTTGATGGCCCAAGCAAAAAAGATCTCCGTGAAGGTCGTGCTGCAGCACAAAATATCGTACCGAGCTCTACTGGTGCTGCTATCGCTCTTACCAAAGCGTATCCTGCACTCGAAGGACTCTTTGACGGTATCTCAATCCGTGTACCGGTACCAGCTGGCTCTATTGTTGATGTGACGTTTATTGCAAAACGAGACACAACCGCAGAGGAGGTGAATGCAATCCTTACTAAAGCAGCAGCTGACCCTCGCTGGGCAGGAATATTTGCAGTAACTAACGAGCCATTGGTCTCAAGTGATATTCTCGGCAATGCTCATGCATCAATTGCAGATCTTGAGATGACCCGTGTCGTGGGAGGAAACCTTGTCAAAGTGATGGGGTGGTACGACAACGAAATGGGGTACACACATACACTCGTAGATCACGTAGTGAAGACGGGGAAGACGATTCAATAGGTTTTAAAAATCAGACATATATAAAAAATACAACAAAAGCCCATATTGGGCTTTTGTTGTATACTGGTACGGTATAAGCATAGTAATTATTCTGTAATATAAACGATATGAAATATATTCTCGCACTTGTTGTTCTTGTAGGTATCGCTTACCTCGGTTGGAACTTTATTCAAACAAAGCCTGACCCATCAGTTGAGCAGGCAATTATTACTGATAGTGTTGAACCACTCGCAGAAGCACCAGTACAGCAACCAACTGTTGCATCAGAACAAGTAACTACTGCTCCAACAACAACCATTGATAATCAAAATGTAAAAGTAGTATTTAAAGGATTTGGTCCAGGTAAAGAACATATTGGTGGATTCTCTGGTGTTCAAAGCGCGCTTACGCTTACGCCAGCAGGTAGTATCGCAGGGAAGGTGACTATCGATATGAATACGCTTTCAAGTGATAATGATCGTCTTACCACCCATTTAAAAAATGAAGATTTTTTTGATGTTGTAAAATATCCTAGTGCAACATTTGTTGTAACAAGTGCTTCTAATATAGTAAATAACGCAGGTACTCTTACTGGTAATCTTACCGTGCATGGAGTTACTAAATCAGTAACTATTCCGTATCGTTTTGATACTACTTCTAAGCAATACAATAGTACCTTTACTATAGACATGAAAGCATTTGGTATTGAACAAACATTCGCAAATGAAGTAGTTGAGGTAACTATTACTGTACCGGTTAAATAGTTATGAAAATTCATCTTGCCACAGACCACGCAGGCTTTGCACATAAAGAGGCACTCAAAAATTATCTTGTAGCGCAAGGTGTAGAGATAGTAGATCATGGGGCACTATCGTTTGTGCCTGACGATGACTACCCAGATTTTGTGACACCTGCTGCTCAAGCAGTTGTGAATGACCCAGATAGTTTAGGGGTAATTTTTGGTTATTCTGGGCAAGGTGAAGCAATGGTTGCAAACCGTATCAAGGGAGTGCGAGCTGCGGTGTACTATGGTGGTCCTCTTGATATTGTGACACTCTCACGGGAGCACAATGCGGCAAATATACTCTCTATTGGTGCACATTTCACCTCAGAACAAGAAATGTTTACTGCAGTGATGTTGTGGTTCAACAGTGCGTTTACTAATGATGCTCGACACGTGCGTCGCATTGCAAAATTCTAACTATGATCAATATTATCCCTGCAATATTACCAGCAAGTTATCGTGCAATTGAGCTCGGTGTACAGGCAATTGCTGGTGCAACCAATACAATTCAAATTGATTTTGTTGATGGTTTTGTAGCATCAAACCGTACTTGGATGTTTAATCACAAAGACGAAGAACGTTTTGATGCAATACTTCGTGAAGACGAAGGTTTGCCATTGTGGAGTGAGATGAACTACGAATTTGATCTTATGATCAAAGATCCACTCTCTCAAATTGAGAAGTTTATTGCGCTTGGTCCATCAAAGATTATTTTCCATCTTGAGTGGCTCGACCAACAACAAATGGTGCAATATTTTGAGTCATTACCTGAAATTGTTCGTACAACTATTACGTTTGGTATTGCAATCAATATTGATACTGACCCAGAACGTTTAGCACCGTATATGCCGTATATAAATACTATTCAATGTATGGGTATTGCTCGTATTGGTTTCCAATCACAACCATTTGATGAGCGAGCACTTGATCAAATTAAAAAAGTAAAAGCTCTCTATCAAGATAAAATTATTAGTGTTGATGGTGGTGTAAGTACTGAAACAATTGGATTACTTGCACAGGCTGGTGCAACAAGTTTTGTTGTCGGCTCTGCTATCTTTCAAAGTCAGGATCCACGCGGTACAATTGAAGCACTATGCAACAAGGCCTCACAATAAGAGAGCTTAATAGAAAGGCAAACGATATTCGCGAAAGTATTATTTCGATGCTTACAACTGCAGGCAGCGGTCATACTGCTGGTCCACTTGGTATGGCAGATGTATTTACAGCGCTTTATTTTGAAGTGCTTCGTCACGATCCAAAAAACCCATCATGGCCAGAGCGAGATATGCTCGTACTTTCAAATGGGCATATCAATCCAGTGCTCTATGCGACAATGGCTCACGCTGGGTATTTTCCAGTAGAAGAACTTCAGACACTTCGACAATTTGGTTCTCGACTACAAGGGCACCCGCATCGAGAATTTTTGCCATATCTTGAGACAAGCTCAGGCCCACTCGGGAGCGGACTTTCGCAGGCAGTTGGTATGGCACTTGCTGATCGTATCGATCATGGAGTAACAAATAGTCGTTATATCTATTGCTTGCTTGGTGATGGTGAACTCAATGAAGGTAATAACTGGGAGGCAATGATGCTTGCTGGAAAAGAGAAACTCCGTAACCTTATCGCAATTATTGATCGCAACAATATTCAGATTGATGGTTATACCGAAGATGTGATGCCGCTCAATGACCTTATAGCAAAATGGGAAGCATTTAATTGGCATGTACAAGAAATAGATGGGCACAATATCGATACAATTATCGATGCAATCAATGAAGCAAAGACAGTGTTTGAAAAACCGTCAGTAATTATTGCGCGCACCATACCAGGGAAAGGGGTGCACGAGTTTGAGCGAAAGTTTGAATGGCACGGCAAAGCACCAAACAAAGAAGAAGCTGCGATGGCGCTTGAAGAATTGCGAACACTCGGAGGAAAAATTAAAGGGGAGCATAAATAAGTATTGAGGAAGAAGTATGTTGAATCCTAATTTAAAACTTAATAAAAATATTTTTGCTGATGATGTTGAACAGGTGCCAATCCGTAAAGGATTTGGTGAAGGACTTGCGCGAGCAGGAGAGCAGCATGCAAATATTGTCGCACTTTCTGCTGATTTGACCGAAAGCACGCAAATGCATTTTTTTAAGCAACGGTTTCCTGAGCGATTTATCGAAATCGGTGTTGCAGAACAAAATCTTGCAACGGTTGCAAGCGGCATGGCCGCAATGGGGAAATACCCATTCTTTTCTTCATACGCAATGTTTAGTCCAGGGCGTAACTGGGAGCAAATTCGTACTACACTTGCATACAACGATCGTCCTGCAGTGATTGTCGGAAGCCATGCAGGTATTTCAGTCGGTCCTGATGGGGGAACTCATCAGGCGATTGAAGATATTGCACTTATGCGTGTGATTCCACGAATGACAGTGCTCTCGCCGTGTGATGTCCACCAAGCTCGTGCGCTCACACTAGCGCTTGCAGACGCACCACGACTCGCATATCTGCGACTCGCGCGAGAAAAAACACCAGTTATTACTACACCTGAGACACCAGTGGAGATCGGTAAAGGGCAGATACTTTTTCGACCCGAAGGTATTGCACATGTTGCAATTGTAGCCACTGGGGCACTTGTTGCAAACGCTCTTCGCGTTGCAAAAGATATGGAAAAGCGAGGTATTAAAGTAATAGTTGCAAATATTCACACTATTAAGCCGCTTGATACAGAGCTTCTTGTAGCCCTTGCAACAGAGACACGAGCAATTGTCTCTGTAGAAGAGCATCAAATTGCAGGTGGTCTTGGAAGTACGATTGCAGAAGTACTCGCAGCTACTATTCCAACACCAATTGAATTTATTGGGGTTACAGATCAGTTTGGGCAATCAGGTACACCAAATCAGCTCATTGAGCACTACGGTATGGGCCGTGATGCAATCACTGCAGCAGTACTAAGAGTGATTGAAAGGAAATAAGAAGGAGGAGGGAAGAAAGAAGATAGAAGCAGGAATAGAGAATAAAAAAGTATGGCACAGAGTTATATATGCCATACAAAAAAAGTATATAGTGGAACATGGATATTTTTCTACTGAAAATTCCTCGAGTTCGCGCCAGTCGCGCTCACTAGTTTCCGCTATATACTTTTTTTATTTATATTTCTTTCGGGGCGTAATCGCTTGGAGCGTTTTGAATATGTGTGAGGAGGGCATCTTGTGAGAGAAGGCCTTTTTGTGCCCCAACAAACTGTACTACTGACATAGAGTTTACTGGACCCCAATGAAGTGCTTCTGGAATAGTTTTTCCGAGGAGTAGTGCCGCTGAGACAGTTGATGCAAATGCATCACCTGCGCCTGTTCTTTCAAAAGGAGCTTGAGGGTATACCGGCATAAACCAAACATGAGTACCATCAGATGCATACGCACCATTGATACCATCAGTAATAAACACATGTTTTGGTCCAAGTTCATGTATTTTTGCAATCAAAACCTTTATATCTTTTTCATCAATCTTAAGAATACGTTCTGCTTCTTCAACATTACAGAAAAAGGCATAGGTATTTGCATAAATTGTTTTGAGTGCTTCAGTACCCATTTTCATTTGGAATGTTCCTGGTTGAAACACAAGTTTTATCTCTGGGTGAGATGCTACATATGAAGCAATTTGATCATGATATTCCTCGGTACCTTCTCCAAGTGATGAAAGGTATATCATTTTTGGAGGCTGCATATCGCTTGGGAACGATACTGGGAAGTGTGCATGTTTTACTAAAATAGTCCGCTCAACATCGTACCAAAGCACATAGTGATAGTTAGTAGGGATACCATCATGAATACCAACATAGCTAGTATCAACGTTGTTTATAGTAAGTTCTTCAATACAACCCTTACCGTGATAATCGTTTCCAACATGAGCCATCAGGGCACTTACAAGTCCAAGACGTGCTGCTGAAACTGCTGCATTTGCAGAGTTTCCAACTGCGCGAATTTCTTCTACTGATTCATATGGTATTTTGTCACCAAAGCGAACACAGAGCTTGCAGTTATCACTATCGATATCGCAATGCACTTCTGCATCTTTAATCTTAATAAAAGCGTCTGTTACGACATCGCCAATGGCGAGAAAATCTATCTGTGGCATGAGACTAGTATACACGATTTTTATTACATGCTCTGTGGTACACTAATCAGTATGAAAACATTACGCGAGTACATTTTTGAAGCACGAGCAGAGAAGAAAGCAATTGGGCATTTTAATTTTTCAAATCTTGAAGGGCTTCATGCGATTGCTCGTGCTGCTCGCACGCTCAATGTACCAGTGATTGTAGGGCTTTCTGAAGGTGAACAAGAAGCGGTGGGTACTCATGAAGCAGTCGCCCTTGTACGAGTAATCCGCGAACAGTGGGGTATTCCGATTTTTCTAAACGCTGACCATCACTATAGTTTTGCTTCAGTAAAAACAGCACTTGATGCAGGATTTGATGCAGCTATTTTTGATGGTGCAAAACTTTCACTTGAAGAAAATATTGCACAATCAAAGCAGTGTGTCGAATACGCACGAGCACTCTCTAGTATGACTGGTAGAGATATTTTGCTCGAAGTTGAACTTGGTTATATCGGGGAAGGTTCCCAAATTAGAGATGAGATCCCTGAAGGTGTTGTAGTCCTTACTACTGCAGAAGAGGCGGCTTTTTTTGTTGAAAAAACAGGTGCAGACCTCCTTGCACCTGCGGTGGGTAATTTCCATGGCATGCTCCGTCACGCAGAAAAACCTCGACTTGATATCGAGTGTATCAAAGCAGTTACAGCTGCAGTATCAAGTCCACTTGTGCTCCATGGTGGAAGTGGTGAAGATAAAGACTTTGCAGCAGCAATCGATGCTGGTATTGCAATTATTCATATCAATACCGAAATTCGGAGAGCATATAGTGATGCATTACGAGTGTACCTTGCTGCACATCCTGATGACATAGCGCCGTATAAGTATGGCAACAATGCCGCACTTGCTATGGAGCACGTTGTTACCGAAAAATTAAAAATATTTAATCGAATTGCTTAATTATTATATGGCCGATATTGCTGCATTAAAAAAAATAATCACGGGTAAGGTTGATGTAAACGATACTACGCTTGATGCATATTCGCGTGATGCAAGTCTGCTTGAAGTACGACCTGAAGCAGTTGTGTATCCAGTTGATACAAACGATGTACAAGCAATTGTTCGTTTTGTTGCAGAGCGCAAGGCAAAAGACTCGACACTTTCTATTACTGCACGTTCTGCCGGGACTGATATGTCAGGTGGCCCGATTAATGAATCAATTATTGTTGATTTTGTAAAAGAGATGAATGCGGTTGTAGGAAGTTCTGATGATTCAATTACTGTTCAACCAGGTTTGTATTATCGTGACTTTGAAAAAGTAGCAAGTGCACGAAATATGATGATGCCAGCATACACCGCGTCAAAAGGGATTTGTGCTATTGGTGGTATGGTTGGTAATAATTCAGGAGGAGAAAAAACAATTAAGTATGGTAAGGTTGAACGATATGTACGCCGTCAAAAGGTTGTCTTTGCTGATGGTAATGAATACGAAGTAAAACCACTTTCTGAAAAAGAATTAAAAGCAAAAATAGCACAAGGTGATTTTGAGGGTTCTATCTATAAAAATCTTTTCAATCTCATTAAAAAAAATAAAGATATTATTGATGCAGCAAAACCACAAGTAAGCAAAAATTCTGCAGGGTACTATCTTTGGAATGTTTGGGATGAAAAAACTGGCGTATTTGATCTCAACAAACTGATTGTTGGTGCACAGGGTACACTCGGTATTACTACTGAAGTTGAGCTTGGTCTTGTACCAATTCCAAAATATTCACGAATGGTAGTGATGTATATGCCAAGCATCGAACGCCTTGGAGGTGTGGTTGATACGATTATGACCTACAACCCAGAGAGTTTTGAGAGTTATGATGATTACAGTATGAAGCTTGCGATTACATACGCGTTTGATTTCTTTCGAGTACTTGGATTTTGGCAAGCAATTCGACTCGGACTACAGTTTATCCCTGACATGATCACGGTGCTTCGTGGTGGTATGCCAAAACTTATCTTGATGGTCGAGGTCACCGGAGATGATGAAGATTCTGTACTTGCTCGTGCTCACGAAATCAAGCAAGCAGTATCACATTTTGGATACCAGACCCATATTGCAACAAGTGCTGCTGAAGTAGAAAAGTACTGGAAAATCCGTCGTGAGAGTTTTAATTTACTTCGCAATCATGTAAAAGGAAAGCGAACAGCTCCGTTTATTGATGACATTATTGTCTCACCACATCACATGCCGGTGTTTCTTCCAAAACTTCAAGCAATATTGGATGAATATAAACTTGTCTACACCATTGCAGGTCATGCTGGAAATGGAAACTTCCATATTATCCCATTGATGGATCTTGATAATCCAATATCATCAGATATCATTTTACAGCTTTCAAAAAAGGTATACCGGCTTGTTGCTGAGTATAAAGGTTCTATTACCGCAGAACATAACGATGGTATTATTCGCACACCGTTTCTCTCATATATGTATAGCCCAGAGATATTGGCCTTATTTGCTGAAACAAAACAAATTTTTGACCCGCAGCACATCTTTAATCCAGGCAAAAAGGTGGGAGGTAGTTTCGACTATATCAAAGCGCATATTATACAAAGTCACCCAAAACACCCATACGCATCATAATAGCTTGCAAAAACTGTGATTTTCAGTATACTGTGTGCCTATGATTACCCTTATTGCACAACAACGTTCTGGCTCTCCTGCAGAGCTTCGCGCACAAGAATTGGTTCCTGCAGTGTATTACCATGGCGGTAAAGATGCTGTTTCTGTTGCTGTTTCTTTGAAAGACTTCAACAAGGTTTGGAAAGAAGCAGGTGAGACTACTGCAATCACACTCCAAATTGGTGGAGAAAAAATTCCAGTAATGATTCACGATGTTCAACGTGACCCAGTTGTTGATACTGCACTTCACATCGACTTCTTGGTTGTTGATATGAACAAACCAATTGAAGTTCCAGTACCAGTTGAATTTACTGGGCTTGCTGAGGCTGAAAAGTCAGGTCTCGGTACACTTGTAAAAGTGCTCCACGAAGTACATGTTTCTGCACTTCCAAGTGACCTTCCGCATGCACTTATAGTTGATGTTACTGGTCTTGTAACTCTCAGTGATCAGATTCACGTTCGAGATATCACGCTTCCAAAAGGTGTTTCTATGGTAACTGATGGTGAAGAGGTAGTTGCTCTTGTGACTGCATTTACCGAAGAAAAAGAAACACCAGCTATGGATCTTTCTGCAATTGAAGTAGAAAAGAAAGGTAAGAAAGAAGAAGAAACCGAAGCATAATAACGCAACGGGGCCAGTTATTGGTCAAGACATCTCTTGTGCACTTGTTTGGTATACTACTACCAGCATGACCAAGAGATGTTTTTCTTTTTTTAGTATCGTTGGTGTATTTTTAATTGCATTAACTCAAATTTCATATGCACAAAGTACTCCTGCAGTGTGTGTTAACCCTACAAGTGCCGATATTGCTACTGCATGTGCAGAATATGAGCGTGAAGCAAAAGTGCTCCAAGAGCAACAAGCAAAATTGAATACGTTGAAACAAAAAAGTGGCGTTCTCCAAAAAGATGTGAATGCTGTTGTTTCTCAAATCAATTCAACGCAATCAAAAATTAGAGAAAGAATCACTGCAATTGGTACTTTGAGCCAAGAAATCAATAAAAAAGTCAAAGCAATTGATGATCTTGAAAGTGAGCTTGATCGTGAACGTTCTTCGCTTAAACAACTTATTAAACGCACCAATGAAATAGACCAAAAAGGAGCAACATATGTACTTCTTTCTTCTCAGTCAGTTTCTGATTTTTATAAAGATCTTGATGATTTCTATTCAATTAAGCAATCACTTTCTGCATCGCTTGATCGAGTCAAAACTATCAAGGCAACAACCGAAAAACAAAAAGAGGATCTTCAAGATAAACAGTACCAAGCAATGGATGCTAAGAGTGCACTTGAAAGTCAAAAAAGTAAACTTGCAGTTACTCAAAAACAAGCGCAACAATTGCTCAGTCAGAGCAAAACAGAAGAGCAGAAACAAGCAAGTCTGGTTGCTGAGCAACAAAAAAAAGTTGCTGCTATTCAAAGTAGACTCTTTAGTTTCGCCGGAGGTAATACTAAAGCAATTCCTTTTAAAGAAGCATATGCTCATGCAGTAGAGGCGTCAAAAGTGACTGGTGTACGCCCGGCTTTTGTACTTGCTATCCTTACCCAAGAGTCAAACTTAGGTAAAAATGTTGGTACATGTAATCGTGCTGGAGATCCACCATCAAAAGGATGGCGTAATATCATGAAGCCTGACCGTGATCAACAACCGTTTTTGCGTATTACCGGCGCACTTGGACTCAACCCTGATGTGACCCCTGTGTCATGCCCGTTTGGCGGTGGATGGGGTGGTGCGATGGGGCCTGCACAATTTATCCCTTCTACATGGGAATCAGTACAAAAAACAGTAGCAGCATCTCTTGGAAAATCTTCTGCAAATCCTTGGATTGCACGAGATGCAATTATGGCTTCTTCTACATACCTTAAAATGCGTGGTGGTACTGGCGGGGAAGTAAACGAGCGAAATGCAGCATGTCGATACTACTCAGGACGTGCCTGCGACGGTAAAAAGCCAGCAAATAGTTTTTATGGCAATAACGTAATGGCGCTTGCTCGAGGGATTCAAGCAGATATTGACTATCTTGAAGAATATGGTGTTTCTCGAAGATAATACTGTCAGGCATAAAACTCTTGAAAACTAAATCTTATATGCTATAATAGCGCTTATGAAAAAAGACACTCATCCAAATAACTTTCGCGAAGTTGTATTCCATGACAACTCTTCAGGAACAGAATTTTTGCTTGCTTCAACAGTAAAAACATCTGAAACTACTACTTTTCAAGGTAAAGAGTACCCTTTGTATCGCGTAGAAATTTCAAGCGCTTCACATCCGTTTTATACCGGTAATGAAAAAGTTATCGACACTGCAGGTCGTGTTGATCGTTTCAACAAGCGTCGCGCATCAGCAGCAAAGAAATAACCTTAAAAACCGCTTATTCGCCGTAAGCGGTTTTTGTATTACCGCAGTATGGATATCGAATCACTTAAAAAAAACCCTCGAACACAATACCTCGCTTCTGAATACGAGCGTCTTTCTCTGCAAGAGGTAGAGGTTAAAACACTTGCAGAAAGTGATGAATCAATGCGTGTGCTTGCTGAAGATGAACTACAGAGCATTTTACTTCAAAAACAAGCACTTGAAACACAACTTCAAGGGATACTTGATGCTGAACGTGAAGAAGAAGAATTTCCAAACGAAATTATTTTAGAGTCTCGTGCTGGTGCAGGAGGTGATGAAGCAGCATTGTTTGCAGTTGAACTTGTACAAATGTATGAACGATTTGCTGAAACAAAAGGTTGGTCAGTTAAAATAATTGATGAATATACTCGAGAAATTAAAGGTAAAGATGTATACCGATTACTTCGATTTGAAACAGGGGTGCATCGTGTACAACGAGTACCAGTGACCGAGAAACAGGGACGTATCCACACTTCAACCGCATCAATTGCTATTTTGCCAATTCGTAAAAAGGTTACCGTTGAAATCGCGCCTACCGATATTGAAATGGAGTACTCTCGATCAGGTGGTGCTGGTGGTCAAAATGTTAACAAAGTCGAAACAGCGGTGCGGCTTATTCATAAACCAACCGGTATTGATGTACGCTGTACAAGTGAACGAAGCCAGCTTGCCAACCGAGAAAAAGCAATGGCAATTTTGACTGCAAAACTTCAACAACTCAAAGAAGAAGAAGAAGCAAAAAAATATTCAGGTGATCGAAAAAGCCAAATCGGAACCGCTGATCGAAGTGAAAAAATTCGGACCTACAACTTTCCGCAAGACCGTATTACTGATCATCGAATTAGAGCAAACTTCTCAAATATTGAAGGTGTAATGCAGGGCAAAATGGATAAAATCATCGAAGCGCTTCAAAGTGGTGAGGTTGGAGAAGCTTCTGATGAAGAGTAATACCTCACACTTCTACCTAGTTGAAAATCTTTTTAAATTTGGTATAGTAAATCACCACGCGTGTATAGTTCAGTGGTAGAACGCTGTCCTGATAAGACAGAGGCCCTTGGTCCGATTCCAAGTACACGCACAAATAGCCTAGCTTTTTGGCGATATCTCATTTTCATACAAATCTGGTTCGGTATACCAGCTAGATTCTGGATGCATGCATCAATATATTGCATATCTTGTTGCTTTAAGGGTATGATTGGTATAACCAAACATTGTTCCCATGAAAAAAATTTCAGATCAAATCACTCGATGTCAAAGAACAGTTAATTCTTTTGTCGAAACCTTTTTTTCTGATGTTATATATACAACACAAACTACTCATAACCACATCTCAAGTGTATATGTTGTATCTGTAACACTAAAAACTGAGCGACCATTTGTTTTGAAGTTTATATTTAAACTTGAACCAAAAGCTCCAGAGATATATGAACTATCATATGATAAAAAACAAAACCTCTGCTCAGTAGTTACGAATTGGTGGAAAAAATCATCACAAATTAAATTACCTCAAAAAATAGTGCAAACTATTGCCGCATAACACATCAATACACCCCTGACTTGTAGTACAGGGGTGTTTTAATAAAACAATTTTACAATTCGTCAAGAGTAGGGTAGGATACACTAATATGATACTTTCTGTTGTCGCAACACCAATTGGTAATATTGCTGATTGCTCTCCGCGTGCTATTGCAGTACTAACCCAGGCAACACTTCTACTTGCAGAAGATACTCGAACTTGTAAAAAATTGTTATCTCTTATTGGGGTACCACTTTCTGGGAAAGTTTTTCTCTCTTCTCATGCTCAAAGTACTCGTGCATCACTTGAAAAATCACTCGATGCTTGTAAAAACCACGAACATATTGTTCTTGTGACAGACGCTGGTACCCCTGCTATCTCAGACCCTGGCTCTTTCTTTATTCAAGCATTTCGAGCGCAATATTCTCATGCTCATGTTGTACCTATCCCTGGTGCTTCTGCGGTAATTGCAGCTCTTTCTGTATCAGGGTTTCCATCGTCTACATTTTTGTTTCTCGGTTTTGTACCACACAAAAAAGGGCGGCAGACGTTATTTCAAACTATTTCACAAACAGCATGTACTGTTGTTTTGTATGAATCACCGCATCGAATCATAAAAACACTTGAAGCACTTGCTGCTACAATTAATAATCGAATTATTATGGTGGGGAGAGAAATGACAAAACAATTTGAAGAATATCCTGTTGGATCTGCTCAAGAATTGTTTCAATATTATCAATCACATCCAGAAAAAATAAGAGGGGAGTTTGTTATTGTAATTGCCCCAGCTGATTATTCTATTGTGGTATAATACCTATCTCATGAGCACAAAACTTCGTACACTTTTTTGGATCGGTATTGTATTGCTATTTTTACCCCATATTGGTGTTACTGATAGCACAAAAAGTTTTCTTACCATCATACTTGGTATTGTTGTTATAGCGATCACTTTTGCTATTGGTCGTAATTATAAAAAAATGCGATTGATGCTTCGTCGTTTTGAGCAGACAACTTCAGTTGATCAATCTATTCATACTGAATATGAATCATAAATCCGCTCCACATATCAAAACAGGAATTCATATTACGGTCGGTGTTATTATTGCTGCGGCTATATTCTTTTCGGGTGTTTCTGTTGGATATCAAAATCGTCCAGCGATGCACAAAATCACTGGTATTGTTCATAAAGAAAATCCTGAAGAAATATCTGCTGACTTTAATCCATTTTGGACTGCATGGAAACTTCTTGATGAAAAACTTCCCGGAGCTCAAGAAACTAACGATAAGGATCGATTGTACGCAGCAATTCAGGGTCTTACTGGTGCATTTGGTGACCCATATACAACATTCTTTCCACCAGAAGAAAATACTATTTTTGAAACAGAAATTGCGGGCGCCTTTAATGGTATTGGTGTAGAAATTGGTGAAAAAGATGATGTGTTGACAGTTATTGCACCACTCAAAGATACTCCTGCATATCGAGCAGGTCTTAAAGCGGGAGATAAGATTATTAAAATTGGTGATAGTATCACTGCTGATATGTCTATCGATGAAGCAATTAGTCTCATTCGAGGTGAAGCAAACACTACTGTTGATATTACTATTGCGCGTATGGGTCTTGACCAGCCAAAGATGTTTACTATTACTCGTGAACGAATCAGTTTGCCAACAGTCGATACTGAGATAAGAGGAGATGTATTTATCATTAGTTTGTATAACTTTTCTGCACAATCACCAGAGCTCTTTAGAGCTGCATTTGATCAATATATCTCATCAGGGTATAAAAAACTCGTTGTAGACCTTCGTGGCAATCCTGGTGGGTATCTTGATGCGGCTGATAAGATTGGTGGGCTCTTTATTCCGCGGGGTAAAACAATTGTTAAAGAGATTGGTAAAACAGAGCGCGACATAACGCTTCATACCAGTGATGGTCCAGCACTGTTCCCGAGAGATCATCAACTTATTGTACTTGTTGACCAAGGTTCAGCTTCAGCATCAGAGATTCTTGCTGGTGCATTGTCAGAGCATGGTATTGGTACTCTTGTCGGTGAGCAGACATTTGGTAAAGGTTCTGTTCAAGAGGTAATTAAGCTTACCCCTGATACCTCGCTTAAAATTACTGTAGCAAAATGGTATACACCAAATGGTATCTCTATTTCTGAGAGTGGCCTCAAGCCTCAAGTGGTCATACCACAACCACCAACTGCAACTGCTGAAAATGATATTCAACTTAAAGAAGCTATTGCTTTATTTAAATAATATATGAAAGTTATTCTCTTAAAATCTGTACCAAAACTTGGTAAAACTGATGATATTATCGAAGTTCCTGATGGGTATGCAGCGAATGCGCTTTTTCCAAAACGACTTGCAATACCTGCAACACCACAAGCAATAGATTCAAGGAATCGTAAACTTGCAGGAAGAGTTGAGCAGACAAAATTGCAGCACGAGCTTCTTGATCGAGCAATTGCTGTTCTCGACGGTAAGGCGCTTATCTATACTACTCGAGCAAATGAGCAGGGAAGTTTGTTTTCAAAAGTAACCGCAGAAGATATTACACAAGCGCTTATTGATCAATATCGTATTTCTATCGACTCAAAAAAAGTTATTATTCCCGATGGTGGTATAAAACATATTGGTCCGTACACAATTGGAATTGTTGACGGTACCTACAAGGCAACATTCCAGTGTATTGTTCAAGCTTCGTAATATATAATTATTCTACACTAAATAAAAAACCTCTCATTGTGAGAGGTTTTTTATTTAGATGATATTTGCCATTTTCTTTACAGACTTGGTTCCATCAAAGTTTTCTTTACGTTTACTGGTGAACTTTACGGTACCATCTTTGAGTGCAAAGAGAGTGTGATCTTTACCCATACCGACTGATTTTCCAGCCAAGATTTTGGTACCACGCTGACGAACAATGATAGATCCAGCAGTTGCAATCTGACCATCATAGAGTTTTGTACCAAGATATTGTGGATTTGAATCCGTTAGGTTTTTTGCCGCTCCTTGGGCTTTCTTATGTGCCATAGTAGAAGTATGGTATCTCAGCAAAGCGCCTTTGTCAAGGCTCTTATTTGCCCATTATTGCTTATTTTGAGGTATACTGTATGGCATAGTGAAATCCTTTGTTTTTAGGCACTATAGGCTCGTTTTAAGCCTTTTATTGGGTCTGGTAGTTAGTCTTGCCTTTTATGTTGGTTTTCTTGAGGGTAAAAAGGCTACACGACCAAGTGTTGTCCTTCAGTGTGATAGTGCTTTATTACAAAGTCTTGTTATACCAACAGCGACACTGGCGCAAGGTATATATCCAAAACAACAATCTGGTGCATACGTAGGATCAAAACAGGGAAGTAAATACTATACAAAAAGTTGCACCGGCCTTGATCGTATTAAACCAGAAAATTATATCTGGTTTAATACCAAAAAAGACGCAGAGCTTCAAGGATATTCAAGCGGCTGCTAAATATATGATACAACGACTAACAACATTACTTATATTTGGACTTTGTCTTTCAGGCCTTCTTGCGCTTAGTTTTCCGACACAAGCAACACAAATTGCTCATAGGGTAATGGGTACAATTGGATCTGATATCGTGCCACAAAATAGTATTCTTGATATTCAAAAATCTGAAACACCAATCGATACAGCAACTGATCAAGGTAAACCTGTAGTACAGAGTAGACCAGTTACGAAAGGCGCACTTTCAATTGAAAATATTATTGATGCAACAAACAAAGAACGTATCAAAGAAGGTTTGACACCATTTCAGACCAATAATCTCCTTATTGCTTCTGCAAAAGTAAAAGTTGATGATATGTTTGCTCGACAATATTTTGAACATGCTGCACCTACTGGAGAGGGTGTCTCCGATCTTGTTGATGATACAGGGTACACATATATTGTTGTAGGAGAAAATCTAGCACTTGGTAATTTTGCTACCGCAGAAGAGTTGGTGACTGCATGGATGAATAGCCCTGGTCATCGAGCAAATATTCTCAACAAAAATTATAAAGAGCTTGGCGTCTATGCTAGCCGTGCGACATACGAAGGGCGCACTACATGGCTTGCAGTACAACATTTTGGTACACCGCGATCTATTTGCCCAGGTATCGATGAAGCACTCAAAAAATCAATTGATACTACCAATGCTGAACTTAAGAAAAAAGAACAGTCAATTATTACGATGCGGCAAGAGCTCGAATCGTGGAGTGGTCCACAAGGGGAGGAGTACCGAGATCTTATCGACGACTTCAACAAATTGGTAAACCTCTACAATACTGAACTTGCCGCCTCTCAGAAAAAAATTGCACAATACAATACAGAAGTAAAAGCGTTTAATAGTTGTCTTTCGATATATCAAAAATAATTAAAACCACTTCTCGAGAGAGGAGTGGTTTTTGCAAAGCACTCTTTCTATCGTTGTATAATATAATAATGTCGCACAATATATCTTTTACGACATAATATAGTATTTTATATATTGATCTATAAAGAGGTGCCATTATTTCTCACCAAGATCCTAGAGCGCTCTAGATCTGTGACGTGGCTATACTTGTGTACCTTCTATGTGATTCATTTGACCTGTTGTATATAGTGCTGATGTTACTTTTTATGCATGACTAATACAAAAAAATAAAAGATACTTCCCTATTTTTGTAATAAAAAAACCGCAGAGATATGTTCTCTACGGTCGTACAAAAATAAATGCACCGACATCTAAGGTGCGCTTCCCTGGATACCACCACGGAATGTGATTGAGTGGTCGTATGGTCCAAGTAGTATCTTTGCGCTTCACAAGGACTCCAAAGAGCTCTTTGTCTACCTTAATAACAAAAAGATTGTCACGGTAGCGCAACATCGACTCATTAGTAGTAATTATTTTTTTTATCAAAAATAATCCAGTTACAATATCAAAGGCTTTTGATTCGTATCGTATTCGTGTTTCGTCAAAACCGAGCTGTTCGGTTGTGATAATTTTTTGATACGTAGAGTCTTTGATTATGTAGGTCTTGTTGTATCGGCGCAATAATTCTTCAAATAACTCTTTTCCACCTTTTCGAGCATCATGGTCTTTTGATCCGTGATAAAACGAATATGGGTTAATATGCTGGGCACAACTTAGTATGTACCCAAAACACATAAGCGTGATGAGTAAAATACGCATAACATGTCATTTTTGGTTTGAAATACTATGACATTTTAATTTTTGGTAGTCAATCAGATCAAGGTGTTATGATGGTATTAATGATCGGAACAGAATCAGTAATAGCAGAACTTAGCGCCTTATCATATCTTGGTATCTGGGTTGTGTCGTTTCTCTCTAATATTGTAATTCCGGTACCAGAAGAAGTTGTATTGCTTGCTATTGGGTATATTTCTGGTACAAACAACCTCCCTCTTTGGATACTATTTCCACTTGTAAGTTCTGGTTTGTTGGTAAACGATATTATTATTTATAAACTCTCCTACCGTGGGAGCGGTTTTGTGAACCGAATTTACGATCGTTTTTTTAAACATCGTGTAAACAAGCGCGGTGATAGTTGGATGCAAAAAAATGTTGGAGCGGTAGTTTTTATTTCTCGTTTTTTGGTACAGTTTCGTTTTATAGGACCATTTTTTGCAGGACAACGAAAATATCCAATGAAACAATTTGTGCTGTATGATGCGCTTGCTATAAGTCTGTATGTACCGCTATACATATTACTTGGCCGGTATTTTCACCATCGTATCGAGCTTATTTTGCACGATATTAGTATTCTTAAAAATATTATACTAACTATAATTGGGGCTATTG
>JACCDR012304481.1_pt1 | contig 24451 bp, 28 predicted proteins | sample 7446431 | NCBI WGS metagenome assembly JACCDR01 (sample SAMN15323443, study PRJNA562643) | freshwater metagenome | isolation source: river surface water | place: USA:Blue River Watershed | collected 2017-08-17 | reverse complement strand
CTCGCGGTCTGCAACAGCACGTCGTCGTTGTCCGCAGGGGAAGGCGGCAACACTCTCTTCTTCTTCGCGGGGGAATCCATGGCTGTTCAGGTACCACGCCTGGCGCGGAAATACCTACCCACCTGCTGGTCCGCTGTCGGCTCCGGCCGCCGCGACGGACGGGTCAGCGCTTCGACGGTGGTCTTTCGGACGAACGTCCCGTCGTCGGTCAGCTCCCACACGTCCCAGAACAGGCCGTCGCGGCGCTCTTGCGGCGCGAACACCTCACGGTCGCGGTCGGTGGTCAACTGGACGTTCTGCGGGCCCAACGTGATATGCCGGCCGTTGAACATCAGCGGGTTGCCGTCGGTGTCGGTGGCGGTGATCCAGTCGGTGCCGAACTGGTGCGGCACCACATCGAGGCCTGCCATCGGCCCCCGCAGAATCTTCACGACGCCACCGTCGGCCCGGTCGTCGCACCCAGCGCGGCACGTTCGTCCCTGACCGCCTGTTCCCGTACGAACTCGGTGAACCTGCGGGTGACCATGTCCAGCCGCCTGGTCGTGGCGGCGTGCTCCCGGTCGGTCATGGTGTCGCCGATGCAGCCGACGGTGTTTCCGACGCTGTAGGTGACCGCGATCGTGAAGAAGAACCCGCCGGGCCGGTCGGTGTCGGAGGCGAACCTGCCGAAGTTGACCCGGGTCAGCTCGTGGCGCACGTCGATCTCGTCGAGGGCCAGGAGGGCGGCGGTCAACGCGTCATGCGCGGTGTCGTATGTGGGACGTTCGGGTCTCAACGCGGGCACCTTTCGACGTGCGGGGACACCGGGCCGTCGACGGCCCGGTCGGCTGTGGTGTCGTGCAGGGTGTCGTGCGCGGTGTTGCGGGCGGCGGTGATGTCCGCCAGACACCGCCGGCACCAGGTCATCCGGATGACCGCGGCGTCGGGGTGGTCGCCGAACTCGGTGGCGACCACCCCGAGCACACCTTGACGTCCGAGCCGGCGCAGTGTCACGCGGACAGCGGCGGCGATGTCGGTGTCGGTGGGATGGTCGCTGGGCTGGGCGGGGGAGGCGAACAGGGCTTCGACCCACACGGCTCGGATTGCAGGGTTTTGCAGGGCAGCGCGTCGCATCGCATGCTCCGTCGGGTTGGAGGGGGCTCCAGAACCCCTCACGCACGCGACCATAACCGTATATGCATTAACCGCACAAGGTGTGTGGGTGCGGAACGTAACGAGATTCTGACGGGTGCAGCATCATCCATCGACCCCCGTACACCCGTACGGGTGTCGTCGCCGGGTTGTGTCCCTGCGGCACCAGCCACCCGTCGGCGCGGGCGGCACGGCGGTGCGACTCGACCCACCGGTGGCAGTCGACGCACAGCAGCACCAGGTTCGCCGGCACGTTGGTGTCGGGCAGGTCGGACCCGCCGGCCCCGCGCGGGCGGCGGTGGTGGACCTCGCACCCACCGGCCGACGCGTCACGGTGGCACCGTTCGCACCGGTACGACGCCCGCTGACACACCACCGCCCGCACAGCCGGCGCCACCGCCGGCCGCCGTTCGTCGGAAACGGAAGGCGGCGGCGGCCGTCCGGCCGCCGCCGCCAACTCGGCGAGAAACGCCGCCCGGTCAGCCTTCGCCTTCGACGGGCGTCTGCGGATCGGGCCGGTTCTGCGCAACGGCATCGGCACCACCCCGCTCTGCAGACGTCCGGTCGCCGCCGGGTTCGGGGAACTTCCGCCGCCGGATGAGACGGTCGACGATGTCGGCGTCGATGGCCCACGCCAGGGCGTCCAACGGTTCGCAGCCCCGTCGGCGGGGCCCTACCAGGTCCACGGCGTGCCCTGCAGCTCGGTGGGGACGGTGCCGTAGATGGTGTCGGTGGTGTCGGTGATGACCCGCACGGCGTCGAACTCTTCGGCGACCTCGGCCGGCCTGATCGCCGCGTGGTACCGGCGGATGATCTCCTCAGGCACGTCGTGGCCGCCGTATGCGGCGCGTTGGGCGTTGCGGTGCAGGCACGTCTGCAGGCTGGGCATGTGCAGCACCGCGACGACGGGCAGCAGACACACCCGCGCCTCGTGCAGGATCGGGGCGCGGTGTTCACGTTCGACGTTGGTCGCGTCGACGACGGTCAGCTTCCGGCGCCGGCACCGGGCACGCAGCAGGGCGTGCATCAGGTCCAGGGCGTCCTGTGTCGCCGACTGGTCTTTCTCGTCGTCGCAGATCATGAGGCGGCACCGGTCGGTGGCGACGACCTGCCAGTACGGCCACCGCGACTCGATGAACGTCGTCTTGCCCGCACCGGGGGCGCCGACCATGACGACGACGCCGGCAGGGTCGACACCGGGTGCCGGCGGCACCACCGGCCTGCCGGCCGGCCGCCAGGCCTGGTTGGGCTGCCCGCCCGGCTGCAGGTGCGTCATGACACACGCTCCCAGCAGCCGCTGCAGCAGCGGCGGCCGGCGGTGTCGAACGCGCACGGTCGGCCCGGCCACGGCACCGGTTCGTCGCAGCCGATCCGGTGGGCACACAGGCACCGCATCGGCTGCGGTGTCGGGCAGGCCCGCACAGTGGTGTGTCCCCACCGGCCGCCCGTGTACGCCAGCGGTGCGCCGCAGTCGCAGCGGTGCGTCGGCGGGGACAGCGGGTGCGGGTGGTGTTCGGCGAGCCACCGCATGGCGGCCTGCGCCCGGTCGTGGTCGGTGCCGCCGTCGGGGGTCGGCAGCGGCCGGCGGGTGAGGATGGCGACCAGGTCGGCGTGGATGCCGGCCCACACGCCGTCGGTGGCGGCGAACTCGCGGGCCGCGACCCGGGTCGGGAACGGCTGCCCGGGGTGCCAGCGCACCGCGTCGACGTCGACGGACAGGATCCACGGGGTGCCGCGGAAGTCTTTCTCGTGGGTGATGGTCAACGGGTCGGGCGGGTTGGGCGGGTACGCGTGCGCGCGGGTACGCGCGGCGCGTCGAGGGGCTGTCGCAGTGGGCATTGTCGGCTCCGTCTCACGATGAGGCACACAACCCCCCGACAGTATCGGTTACGGTGTTAACCGGGCAACGACTTGTGTCGTTACCGTACTAACGTTTACCGTGATCCATTGACCTGAGGGGGGATGCCATGCCGGGCACCACCACCAGAACCTCCGCAGCCGGGCGCCGGGTGGCACCCACCCGGGAGCAGACCGACCGGTTCAAATGGCTGGTCGCCAACACCACATGGCGCAGCATCCCGAAGATCGTCGACTGGGTGACCCGGGCCGTGGCGAAGGTGAAGACCCGCACCATGTCCCGCGAGCACATGCAGTGGGCCATCGACCACCTGGCCGCGGTGCCGCTGCGCGGCATCCCCGACGGCCACTACCTGCTCGGCGACCGCCGGTTCAAGCTGCGCACCCCGACCGACGGGAAGTGGGCCGGGCGCACCAGCGTCTACGCGGTCAACGACGACGGGGACGGTGCACCGCTGCGCGGCCAGCAACGCCGCGCTGTCCTGGCCGCGCTCGCTGACACCCATTTCGACGCGGCGCAACGGTTCGGACAGCAGACCGAACGGTGCCCGTACTGCAACCAGCAGCTCGACGACCCGGTCAGCAGACGGGTCGGGGTCGGACCGAACTGTGCCGCCGCCCGCGCCATCCCCTGGATATGAGACAGGGCCGGGAATGCCGTCCCGGCCCTGTCCACCGCTTCGGGGGATCCCCATTCACCCCCTAGACATTGGGCCTCGCTGCCGTGCAGGAAGACGAGGCCCTGTCCTGTCTGGAAGGGTACCGCCTCATGGTCGTGTGGTAGGCCCCGCCTGCCTGAATGAACATCGTCGAACCGGGGCGGCCGTACCTGGGACGGGTGACACCGTGACCGAACCGGCTTCACGGTTGGCCGAACGGCGGATATGGTCGCGGCGCAGGGACCGCGGGTGAGTGTTTCCCGCGGCCCCTGCGTTCCCCCCAAGCGCCGGCCCTGAATCCCCCGATGTGGCCGGCGCGTGACGTCGGGCGAGGCGGCTCTGTTGTGGCTCGGCCCCGCACATCCGCCTCGCTCGTCGTCCCGGCACGGGAAACGCAGACAACCCCGTGCCAGCCAGAGCTGACATTCCGTACTTTCCTCGTTACGCAGATCGTACCTGGAGGATTCCGGGCAGTGTGGGCAGATCGGCTCACATCGGCAAGGTGTCGACGGACGGTGGGCGTGGCGGCCGGCAGCGATCCGTCCGAAGTGAAATGCCGATGACGCTCCGATTGGCTCCAGCGACCGGGCCGCCACGCGCCCGTGATCGTACACATCGGCCGAACGGTGGATGCCCACCGGTACCTACGGGCTGGCAGAATGTGATATGGCCGGATGCCGCCGGAACCCTTACCCGGCGGGTGGCGTCGGCCAACGCCGGTGATCCCGCGTGGTGGGCTATCCCGGTGCAAGAGACGCCACGGCGTAGTAGCGCCCCCGGCATCATCATCTGCACAAGCTGCCGGCCGTTCTCCGCAGGGGGGCGGCCGGCCGCCACGCGCCCGTGATCGTACACATCCCCCGAACGGCCGATGCCTACCGGCACCGTCCGGTGGCAACGTGTGACCCGTGCCCGTTGTCCCCGCGGAAGCGGGGGTCATCCTTCATCTGTAGCGATCGTCGGAAGCATTTCAGGTTCCACCGTCCGACTGGTCGCCGCGGTGCTCCATTGCGGCGCTACAACCGCTTGACCGGGCACAAGCTACCGGCCGTCCTCCGCAGGGGGGCGGCCGGCTCCAATTCCTGGTCCCACAACGACGAACCGGCCCCGCACCAACCCCTTGCCGGGGGTGGTGCGGGGCCGGTTCGCTTTGTGCCTGAACCGTCCGACTAAGAACGTGCCGGTGATGCTACACGGCGAGCTGGGCGACCAGGTCGCGGAGGGCTGGCACGCCGTGCTCGTCGTCGAGTAGCAGCCCTTTCGACTCCTCCGTGCCCGTCGTGTTCCAGTACACGTACGCGCGGCAGCGTTGGCCGACCGGGTCGGTCGCCAGCCACTGCGCCTCCCGGCGGATGTGTTCGGCCCGGGCCTGGTGGTCGGTCAGCGTCTCGAATCCGCGCTCGGTCACCATGTACGGCCGGTCCCCGACGATTTCGTCGTGCCAGCGGGCGAAGCCGGCGTGTTCGGGCAGGATCGCCCGCAGCGGAAACGACCGGCCTGAGTAGACGTCGGCGGCGAAATGGTCGGCGTCGACAGCCCGCCAGTCGGCCGGGCTGTCGGTGCGTCCGGCGATCGACCCGCCGGAGCTGCGGGTCGCCCACTGGTAGGCCATCGCCGCGTAGACGAGCCGGATCAGCGGGTTGGCGGCACGCATGACTTCGGCGACCCGGTTGAACATCCGCGCGAACTGCAACGCCGTCAGGTCGTCCTCAGGTTCGTGCCACGGAATCAGGTACGCGTCCGGCTGCTGGCTGTGCCACTGCGCCAGCTCGGTCAGCGGCCCGTCCCACCGGCCGGCGGCGACCTGGGCGACGTCGAGCTTCACCGAGTACATCGGTGTCAGCCCGGCCATCCACGACGGCCGGCACACCGCGTTGGCCTTGTCGAGCAGCGACCGCGGCACCGTCTGCACCCCGGCGATGAACTCGCGTGTCAGGACCGTGCCCGGGTAGGCGGCCTTCACCGTCGCCGGCTCCCGCAGCTCGTGCACCCCCGGCACCGTCCGCGCCGTCGGTGCCGGGTCGGGGGCCGGCGGCGGGTCCGGCTGGAACGTCACCGGCAGCTCGCCGCTGCCGACGTACCTTCCGCCGGGCACAGGGAGCGAAAACGTGACGGTGGCGGTGTGGGACATGGCAACCTGCCCGGGTGAGAGGTTCATGGCGTCTGGTCGTCGGCGGTGCACGGGTGCGGTCACAGGTGCGGCTGGAAGGCGACCGGTGCGGCCTGAAGCTGTCGGTGCGCGTCGGCCGGCTCTACGGCCAGTTCTGGTACTGGACGGGGCTCATGTACCGCAGCGGGACCATCAAGCAGCGGTGGATGAGGGTCCGCCGGCTCCGCCCGGGCGTGATGGTGCAGATCGTGCGGCTGTACGGCGGGGTCGGGATCATGTCGGCTGCCGAGGCCCGGTGGAACTGGTACGGCGCCGGGTGGCGGTACTACCCGCCGGAGGACATCCAGCCGGCGAGCACGATGCCGGCGGCAAACGATGCGGCGCCGAGCAGCAGCAGCGCAGCGACCACCGCGGCGACCCGGCCGACGAGCCCGCCGACGCGGTGACCGTGCGGACGTAGCCGCCGCGGCGGGCGGGTGTGCCGCCACCCGGCCGGTAGCCACACCACCGGCGTTACTGGCTGGCTCGGGCCATCGTGGCGGGTCCGAACACACCGTCGGCGGTGATGCCGGCGGCCCGCTGGAACGCCACCGTCGCCGCGTGCGTCTTCGGACCCCACCGGCCGTCGACGGCGATCTGGTGGTCGTGGACGCGCAGCAGTGCCTGCGCGATCGCGCACCACGTCTGCGGGCCCACCACACCGTCGGCGGTGAGCTTGTGGACCTGCTGGAACGCCACCGCCCACCGGTGGGTCGCCGCGCCGAAGTCGCCGTCGACGGTCAGGGCCGAGCCGAGCTTGACCGCGGCCCGTTGCAGCGTGCGTACCGCTGCACCCTTCGACCCCTTGCGCAGCGTCGCGAACTTCGACATGCGCCCACCGGCCGGGACCGGCGAGCTTTCCGCGGCCAGGCCGAGCGCGGTGGTGCTGTTCCGTGCCGCCGACGTGTGCTCGATGCTCCAGTGCAGATGGTTGTGGTAGGCGCCGGTGTACTTGCGCGCTTCGAACCCGTACTGACGGTGGTAGATCTTGTCGTAGAGGATGGCGTACCGGGTCGACGGGTGCCGCAGCACCGCGGCGAGCAGCGCCCACACGTTGACCGCGTCGATGTCGACGTCGATGGCGTGGACGATGCCGTTGCCGTCCGGGTTGTGGTCGGACTTCTTCGCCTGGTGGGCCTGGTTGCCGATCCACCCGTCGGAGTCGTGGAACCGCTTCTGGGTCAGCCGGCCCGGCCACGCCCGGTTGATTTCGGCCCGGCCGCGGGCCAGGACCGGCGCGAGGGTGGCCATGTCAGCCCACCGCCCACGGCTGGTCCTGGTCGCCGATCTGGTCGTCGCCGCCGGCCATCGTGTCCACATCGAGTGCGCGTTCGGCGTCGAGGTTGGCGTCGGTGTCGGCGTAGTCGCCGATGGCCTGCTCCGGGTCGTCGACAATGTCGACGGCGCCGGCAACGTTCGGGTCGTCGAGGCCGAGTGCGGCGCGGGTGGCGTCGTCGACCTGGTCGAGGTAGCCGGCCACCTCCGACGCCGGGAGCACGTAGTCGCCGCCGGACAGGCGGGCCTCGATGTAGTCGTCGGTCATCGTGGCCCCCTACTGCGCGTGCCGGCCGGGGCCGGGGCTGGTGGCACGTTCGATCGACGGGGCGATCTGCGTCGGCTGCGCGAACCCCTTGTACGAGGCGATCGCGGTGATGAGCATGAACAGCACCGCCGACACACCGGTGCGTAGATCGCGGACGCCGTTGAACGCGCCGTTGAGGTAGGCGGTGACGAGGCCGACGACGACGCAGTACAGGAACGTGACGATGGCGCGCAGGCCGGCGGACCACCGAGGCTGCTGGATGATCGGCAGGACGAACGTCGCGCTGAGAAAACCGACGACCATCGTCCACATCTGAAGATCGGTCATGGTGGACCTCCGACGAAACGGCGGATCCGGAGCCCAGTCACTGGGCTCCGGATCCGGTCTGGTGGGCTATGCAGTTGTGTGTCCGACGTGGACTGTCCTATGTGGACGGTGACGGCCGCGGGCTCGGCACCGGCGGGGATCCCTGCGGTGGAACGTCACCGTTCTGCTGCAGGCGTTCGTACACGCACGCCTGCAGCTTGCGGTCGTACTCCGGGCCGACCTCGCCCGGATACAGCCGCGCGCACTGCGCCATGTAGATCGACACCAGCAGGATGTCTTGGGTGAACTCGGCCGCCCGCTTCCCGTTGTCCTCGTAGCACTTGCCGCCCGGTGTGGTGCAGTCGGCGATCGCCGCGTTGGTCTCCCGGGCCTGGTCGATCGCCTCGTTGCCCTGCCATCCGATGGCGACGAGCAGGCCGACGAACAGGATCAGCAGGGCCAGCAGAGCCAGGTTGATCTGGGTGGCGCGGCGGCGGGCCTCTTCGGCGCCGTGGATGTCCGCGCGCAGCGCCTGCGACTCGGCGATCAGCGAAGAAAGCGAGCCGCGCAGGGTCTGCACCGCGTCGGACGTCGACCCGCCCTCGGTGCGCATCGGGTCATTCATGGTCGTCACTTTCCGGTCGGTCGGTTTCCAACGGGGCGGGGGGAGTCAACTGCGGCGCCGGTGGGGGACCGGCCTTGATCTCGGCCATGGCACGACGGACCTCTTCCACGGCGCGGTCCAACATCTCCGACACGACGAGCAGCCGCGCCTCGATCTGCACCGGGTCATGCAATGGCGGAGGAACAGGCATCACGGGCTCCCGCCTTCCACGCCGCGTTGCTGCCGGATGAAATGCGCAAGTTCGCGTTCGCGCTGCATCGCCGCCAGCAGCTCCGCGGACTCCTCGGCGGCCTTCGTCGCCGACGTCAGCGCCGGAATGACCCGGTCCAGGATCAGCTCGTTGAGCCGGCGGTTTTCCGCTTCCATGCGGTCGGCCCGGTCGCGTTCGCGCTGGTGTGCACCACGCGCGAAAAAGATCAGCATCGCGGCGATGATGCCGAGGATCCCGTACTGGGCGAACACGGTGATGTCGAGTCCGCCGCCCCCGGCGTCCATCGAGAACAGCCCGACCATCCAGTCGGCGTTCCACATCAGGACACCGTGACGACGCTGGGAACCGCCGGCCCGACGTCCTCAACCCAGATACCGGTCGGTGTCGTCGTCGTACCCGAGTTGCTGTTGACGAGGCCGCCGTCGGTTTCCAGGGTCAGCACGTACGTCTTGCTGGTCGTGCTCGACGACGTGAACTCATTGGTGAACTGGTAGTAGGTCGACCAGCCGACGTCACGGACCGTCTGCTGGAAGTACGCCACGACCGTTCCGGAGATGTTGGTTTCCCGGACCCGCGCGATGAAGCTGCGGTCGGTGCCGTCACCGGCAACCTGGATGTGGGCGTGGATGCGGTAGCGGCGGTCGGTGACCAGGTTGATCGTGCCCGACTGGATGTTGCCGACCGCTTCGGTGGTGCCGATCGGTCCGGCAACAGTGGTGTTCGACGTGTACCGCCGGCCGCCGATGATGCCCCACGCGGTCTGCCACGGATGCGCCCGCCACACCCCGCTGATCGACTCGTACCTCACACCGGTGTCGGTGAACTGGCGGAACGGGTACAGGGTCGCTTCGGGCTGCAGCGTCGACGTCGACAGTGTCGCGACCGTGCCGAGCCGCGAATACCACGCGATGTTGGTGACCGTGCCCGCTGCCAATGTCGCAGCGCCGTTGGCCACCGACACCTGGCCGATGGGGATCTCCCACAGGCCGGTGCCGGAGCCGCGGGCGTTACGCGTCAACGCCGGTGGCACACCGGCGCCCGGGGTGCCGGTCTTGACGTAGGAGGTGACCGCCTGCGTGGTGCGGTTCAGACCCAGCACGATCGCGTCAATGCGGGTCGACCCGGACGCGTTGGCAGCAACCGCCAGGATGGTGTCCGACGTCCCGGAGCTGTAGCCGTGCCCCGACACCAACGCGGTGAAGTTCGCGCGGACCTTCACCTGCCGGCCGGAGCTGTCCGCGTACACCGGCGCCGGGTCGGTCCACTGCCCGATGACGCCGTCCACGGCATAGCCGGCCGCCATCAGCTCGTACTGGTCGTCGGTGACCGCGCGGCCTCCGGCAACGGTCGGCCATGACGATTCAGCCACAGGTCACGCTTCCTTTCGGGTGGGCTGGGTCAGCCGGGGGTGACGGAACGTTCGACGCGGCCCAGCCGCTCGTCGATTTCGCGGAGCTTCTTGACCCACACCGGGTCGGTGGTGGCGGCCTGCGACCCGACGGTGGCGGTGACGTACTCGCCGCTGGTCGCGTGCACCTGCAGGTGCACGGTGCGCACGACGTCGGACACGACCTCGGTCGGCGACGCCTCGATCGACACGATGTCGCCGACCCTGTAGTGCGTGGCGAACTGCTGGTCTGGGCTGTCGGACACGTTGGCGGCCATCTGTGTCGTCGCCGCACCTTCGGCCAGCTCCCGGTCGCCTTCGTCTTCCAGCTCCTGCGCCGGGGAGCTGCCGGCCCGCGCCGAATACTTCTCGACGCGGCCCCACACCGCCTCTTCGGCGGTGTTGACCCGCTCGATCATCGCCCGGTCGGTGGCTTCGCCCTGACCGCCGACAGCGACCGCGGTGGCCGTCGGTGCCTTGATGGCGTAGCTGACGTAGCGCAAATTGCCCAGGCCGAAAGAGAACCGCACCTGTGCGCTGCGGTCCTCCGGCTGGTACACCTCGAACACGAGCTGCCGCGCGACCTGCCGCACCCGGAACCCGAGCCCGCCGCCGGATTCGGCGATTTCGCGGGCGACGGTGCCGAACGCTGTCATCCGTGGCGCCTTGACGGTGACGGTGGACCCGATGAAGTTCTGGGTCCCCAGAATCAGCTTCGGCACCTGGCGTTCGGTGAGGGCGTTGGGGCCGGCGTTGTCGTTGACGAGGGTGCGCAACGCACCTTCGGCGTCGCCGGTGAACTCCCAGAAGTCGACGGCCTGGTCGGCGACCGCGTCCGACGGGTCGGGGTAGACGTTCCGGTTGGCCAGCAACGCCAGGTCGTCGGCGAAGTTGACCGTCAGCGTGCCGACGCCGGAGTTTTCGCCGTTGTCGGCGCGTTCCAGCAGCCGTTCCTCCCACGGCCCGGAGATGAGCACCTGGCCGTTGCGGATGACGACGACGCGGTTGCCGGGGGAGAACTGTTCGAACACCCAGTCGTGCGCGGGGACCGTCATGATGCCCGACGACGGTTCGTTGAACCGCAGCGTCACATCCAGACTCGTCCAGCAGGTGATCGGGTCACCGACGACGGTCAGGTTCCGGTCTGTGACGATGACCAGGTAGTCCTCGGCGACGACGGGGGCGACGCTGCCCGGTGCCGGCGCCAGGACACCGTACGGTCCGCTTCCGTACTGACCAATGCCGTACGACACCGGCGACCCCCTTCACCATGTCGGGAGCTGCCGGGCGGTGTGGACGGGGTCAGGGGGGACAGGCGACCGCTTCGAAGTACGGCGAGCGGCGGGTGGCGACCACGTTCGCCGACGTCACCGAGGCGGGCAGGTCGGTCTGCCCGATCCGCACGCCGGAGATCCGCGGCGCGCGGGCGAAGATGGCGTCGAGGGTGGAGCCGCCGGCTGTCGACCCGTACACCGTCGGCATCGTGGTGGCCAGGACCAGATGCCCGACGGCGTAGGTGGTGCCGGCCACCTTCGCCCACGGCGCGGTCAACGCCCGCTGGAACCGGGTGTTGGTGCCGGCGAACACCGTCGTGTCGTTGGCCGTGGAATGGATCAGTGTCAGGTCACCGTTCGCGGCGACGGAGTACACCCCGAACCGGGCCAGGGTGACCGTGGCCGCGGCGGTGGCGCCGGTGTACATGGCCAGGTTGCCGATCGTCTCGGTCTTGCTCGCGACGAAGTAGGTCAACACCAGGTCGCCGGATGTGGCCGCGGACTGTTCGGCGAGAAACCTGCGGTCGTAAGGGATTTCGCCGTCGGTCATCGGCACACCCAGGTTCGCCGGGACGGCCTTGACGGTGCCGTCGGCGTTGTGGGACACCAGCAGAAACTCGTTGAGGATCTGTCCCCAGACGTTGGAGTCGCCGGCATCGTTGGGAAGACGGGGCACCAGCTACCTCCTTACGCGCCGTCGTAACGCGGGTAGTACGACAGGATCACCTTGGTTCCGAGGCCGGCACCGCCGACGCTGAACGACACCTCGTTGGTGCCGGGCTGCAGCCCCCACAGGTAGGTGACGGGCCAGTCGAGGGCGTCGACGAGGTTTTCACCGTTGGGTCCGCGCACCGTCGGCCGGTCCGTCGTCATCGTGATCGACTCGGTGGCGGCGAGGGTGTAGCTGAGGGAGAACGCCTGCCCCGTCGTCAGGTTCGACGCGGTAATTCCCGTTGCCGGGCCGGTGATCGTCCACTCCGGCCAGGCGACCAGGTCGCCCGGGTTGTCGATGATGGGGGAGCCGCCGACAGCGCCGGGGCTCAACGTGAGGAACGGGCTGAGGAACGACACCGGCGCCTCGCTGCCCAGCGACCGTTCCTCGGCCAGCGCCACCGTGCTTTTCCACGCCCCGTCGGGGCAGTAGAGGGTCAGCACCGGGTTGGCGAACACCCAGTTTTCGCCGGCCTCCCCGGCGAAACCGTCCTCGTAGAACGCTTCGATGAAGCGGGCCGAACCGTCACCGCGGTAGACGGTCAGCCGGCCCGGGAGTCCTCTGTGGACGGTCATCATGATGGCGCGCTTGAGGGCCCGGTACCGGTCCAGCCACTCCAGGTGCGTGTCGCCCCAGATGTGCAGCGGCCACGTGATCCGGGCCGGGTTGTGGCGGATGTGCCGCACCGTCTCCCCGCCGCGTGACTGCGGGTCGACGACGATCTCGTACGGCATCGCCCCCCACCCGGCAATGGCGTTGGGCGTGTGGTAGCCGCGTTCCGGCGAGATGTCCGTCAGCGGCCACTCTTCGCCGAGCGGGTCGGTCCAGGTGGCGTAGATCTTCCCGACGGGGACAGTCATACGGTCAACTCCCCCCGCCGGGTCGATACCTCACGGTCCACATAGGACGGTCACCATGGTCGGCCGGCACGGCTGCGTGCCTCTTCGGCACGGTTGAGCGCGGCCAGCTTGCCCGGGTCCAACCGGGTGTCACGGAACTGGAACTGGTTCACCACACGGGGTCCGTTGCCGACGTCGCCACGCTGGGCGATCGCCACCAGAGCCGAGGACTGCCGCGGCGTCAGCACCGCTTCGGGCTTGCCGAGGCCGTTGAAAATCGAGTTCCAGCCCGGCTGCAACCATCCACCTTGATCCATTGCGATGTGAATATGGTTACGATGATCTTGCATCAACTGGTTGTTGAAGCTGCCCTTGTTGACACCGCGGGTGTAGGCGTAATCCCTGCTGTTGGTGCGGTGGATCAGTTCCAGGGGGCGGCGTGCGGCGAGGAAGCTCGCCAACGCGTCCTGGTTGTAGCCCATCCAGTCGACCGCGCGTCCGCTGTTGCCGGTCAGGAACACCTGGCCGCCCTGGCGGGCGGTCCACGTGCCCAGCTCGGTCGTCGGGCAGAACACCTCTGCCTGCCGCTCGCCGACCCGGCGCACACCCGTGACGGTGGTGTCCCAGTCCCGCAGCCGCGCCTGTCCCGCGGTCACACTGTTGGCGACGTCCGGGGCAAGCGTCGTCGACAGCCGGATCTGCGACCCGTCATGCAGATGACGTGTCTCGACAAGGCCGTCCTCAGTCAGCCACCGGTGTCCCGGGGTGACCTCGGCCTCCCAGCCCTCACCGTCCCGGATCGTCCACAGTGGAGCATCGTCGTAGTGGTACATGTCGACGATGCGGGTCCACTCCGACCGGCCGGTCTTCGCGTTGTAGCCGACCGTCTCGTCGACACCGATGCGGACGTCGGCGTACGACACCCAGCCGCGCCGCGTGAGCACCTGCGTGTCCATCGGCACACAGCCGTGCCACAGCGGGTCTCCTGGCCTGTACGCGTTTCCGTACGTGCCGGAAAGTGGCCCTGTGGAACGGATCAGGTTGACGATGGAACGCCAAACCCCACTGTCACCACGGGATGCGCCCGGGCTCGACGGCCACGGCGGGAAACCGGGACCGGGACCGAAGTCGCCGCCGCTGCGGTACTGGTTTTCCAGCTCCTGCAGCTTCTGCGCCAGCAGCTTCTTGTGGTAGTCCTTCAGCATCTGCCACGACGGGATGGTGAGGACGTTCGCCTTCTGGCTGTGCGTCTTCCCACCGACCCCGGCCCAGCCGCCGGTGGCGAACCGGCGCACACCGCTGGCGTCGACGATGCCGCCCTTGGCGTAGCCGGGCAGCATCTCCTTCGGCACCTGGTGGTGCCGCAGCGCTTCGAAGAACCCGACGCCGTAGTGGCGCACCGCATGCGCCGGCTCGACGAACTCGTTGTCCGACAGCAGCGCCGGAATCGAGTCCGACGTTTCGGTGCCGGGGCCGCGGATGTGGCCACCTTCGGCCTGTGCCAACGCCGACGGTGACGGACCACGCCAACCCGGGGGAATACCACCCTTCGCGATGATCATCGCGTCGGACGGCGACAGGTTGTAGGTGGCGATCATCTCCAAGGCCTTCTTGCCGACCTCGTTCAGCTCGCCCTGCGCATTGGCGCCACCATTGAGGATGATCTCTGTCAGGATCTTGGGTGGCACACCCATGTAGATCCGGATCATCTTCTCGACTTCGGCTTCGTTGAAGCCCATCTGGATCAGCTCTTGCTTGAGCGTGTCGATCCGCTTCTGGGTGTCCGCCGAAATCGTTCCGGTGGCGGCGATGTCGGCCGCGGCCAGGTCGGCGAGCGCCTGGATGCGCTCGCGCATGTTCTCCCGGTTTTCCCGGCCCGCCTCGGTGTTCGCATCGAGCGTGGCGCCGTTCTTCTCCACGCTGGCCCGCAGCCGGTCGTACGCCGCCCGTTCCGCGTCGAGGGCTTCCTCACGCGACTGGGCATCGCCGTACAGCGACTTGTAGGCGTTGCGCAGAATGTCGGCGGCCCGGGCGCCGTCCTTGAACGCCTCGTTGAGGGCCTGCTGCGCCCGCTGCTGGTCGATGTTGGCCTGCCGCACCAGTTCCGCGGCCTCGTTCGCCTTGACCTTCTCGGCGGTCGAGTTGGCGACCGCGTTGCGTTCGTCCTGCAACTGCTTGATGCGGTCGGCGAGCTGCTGGCCGGTCTTGAAGCCCTGTTCTTCCAGCAGTTTGTGCGCCTCGGCGTCGTCGCCGAGCCATTCCTGCTTCTCCTTGTAGGCGGAGAACAGCCGCTGCAGCCGCTGCTCCTCCTCGTCGTAGGCGGCCAGCACACGGTTGCGGGCTTCGACGTCACCTTCGGTGGCGCGCACGACGTCGTCGATGGTCAGGCCGAACTTCTCGGCGTTGAGGATCAGATCCCGGATCGCCTTGTTCTGCTTCAGCATCGACTGGACGGCCTGCTCCGCCGACCCGTCCGTCGACCGGTACGCCTCGGCCAGTTCAAGGAGGCTGTCGCGGAGCTGTTCGTTCTTCGCCTTCTGGTCGGCGGCCTTCATCGCGAAGTCGAAGATGAGCAGGGTGGCAGCGGTCATGGCGATGCCCCACGGCCCGCCGAGGAACAGCGCCAGGCTTGCCAGCGCCCGCCCGGCACCGATCGCCGCGGTCGCCACACCGGTCCCGACAGCGGTTGCGAACCGGCCAGCGGCACCGGCCGCGATCGTCGACGCCGAACTGAACACCCCGAGGGTGGCGGTGTAGACGCCGAGTGCACGGGCTGCCGCCGTCGACGCGATCGCCGACAGGTTGACCGAGGTGACGAACCGGGTCACGCCGGCCGCGGCGCCGGTGACGACACCGCCGAGCCGGGCCACGGTGGCGGTGAACGCCGACTGTGCGGCGGAGGCCAGACTGATCGTCGACGTGCGGAATGAGGTGAACCACCGGCCGACCGCGATCTGCGCGGTCGCAAACGCGATCCGCGCGTCGAGAATCGCCCGGTTGTACAACCGCTGCGCCGTCGTCGCCGCCGAAATGACCTGCGTCCGCACGGCCGCGTAGAAGCGGCCCATCGCGCTGCCGGCACCGGCCGCCAGGGTGCGGAGCTGACCCATGGCCACGCCGTACGCGGTGACGGCCAGAGCCGCCGCCCGCATCGCGGCGATCCGCGCCCCGGACGCCGCGGCGGTGAAGAACGCCGACACCCGTGCCACGACCGGTCCGACGACGGCACCGATGCGTGTCATGGCGGCGCTGTACACCGACATGGCGGTCGAGGCGGCCAGCAGCAGCGCCACCCGGGCGCCGGTGAAGCTGGCCGTGAAGAACGCCGTCAGCCGCGCCGTCGCCGCGGAGGCGATCGCGCCGAGCCGGGACACGGCGGTGCTGTACAACGTCATCGCCGACGATGCGGCGATGACCAGTGCGACCCGGGCGCCGGTCATCGTCGCGGTGAAGAACCCGGCGATGGCGGTACGGGCGACAGCGAACGCTGCCGCGGTCCGTGTGACCGCCGCGCCGAGCAGGTTCAGACCCTGCCGCAGCCCGGACACGCCACCGGCGGTGCCGAGGAACAGCCACCGCAGCCCACCGATGGAACGCTGGATGCTGCGCGATCCGTTGGCGATGGTTGCGACGAGCTGGTTCCAGATGACCTGCCGCAGCTTCAGCAGCAGCATGGCCCCGGCGAACGCGGCAATCAGCCAGATCAGGGCCGACAGAACCGGCAACGGGATCTGGTTGAGGGCGGCGAAGAACAGCGTGAACGCCTTGACGACAGCGTCGCCGACCGGTGCCGCCGCGATGACGAAACGCTTGACGAACTCGAACATCGTGAACAGCAGGTCGAGCACATCCGGTCCGGCTACAAGGACGTAGGCGAGGAACTTCTGGAAGCGCTGGCGCTCGTCGAGCTTTTCGGCCCAGGTGGCGAACCCTTCGGCCCAGTCGAGCAGGCCTTGACCCATCGACCCGTTGAACGCCGACAGACTGACGAGCAGCGATGCGATTCCGCGGGAGAAGATCTCGCCGAACTTGACCAGGCCGAGCATCGCCGGAACGGCGGAGTCGCTGAGATGCCGGAAGAACCGTTGCCACTCCGGGTGTTCCATCTGCGCGACGACGTACTCGAACGCCTGCCCGAGCCCGACCGCGACCTTGGAGATGAACCGTTGCATCGCGGGCGCGTAGCGCAGCAGCCCTTCCAGGGCCCGCTGTACGCCGGGCAGCATGCCTTCCTCGGCCGCGGCCCGGAACGCCAGAAACTCGTCCTTGAGGCCGAACAGGAACTTCGCGAACGCCTGACCTGTCGGGGTCAGCTTCTTCATCGCGTCGTTCAAGTTGTCGAGCGCTTCGCCACCGGCGACGCCGGCATTGACGTACGCCTGTTGAAGCGACCGCTGGGCCTGCGCCAACGACTGCGTCGCCGATTCGATCTGGGCCTGGCCCTGCCGCTGCTGCATCTGCTGGGCTTCGATGGCGTCGGCCAGGGCGGTCTGCGAGTCGGCGACCTTTTCGGTGGCTGCCGCCACCCGCTCCTGCGCCGACTTGACCTGGTCGGAACCCATGACGCCGGTGCGGTTCCATTCGGCCTGCTCCTCGGCCAGGTCCCGCTGCCGTGCGGTCAGCTCGTCGAGCTGCAGCACCCGCTGTTCGTAGGTGATCTGCGCCTGTTCGCGTTCCTCCTGGCTGGCGCGCGGGTTGGCCAGTACCGCGTCCAGCTCACGCTTGGCTTCGGCGATGTCGAGGTTGGCCTGCCGGATGTCCAGCGCCGTGCCGCGGATGGACCGTTGCCGGTCCTCGTCGGCGCGTTGCGCCGCCTTGATCGCGTCGACCAGGTCCTCTTCGGCGCGTTGCCGGTCGCGGACCGCGTCGGTGACGGCTTCCTGCGCGTCGGCGACGGCGCGGGCCGCGCGGCGCGCCGAGTAGGCGACCGACTCGCGGGTGTTGGCCAGGTTGCGTTCCGCCGAGCGCACCGAGTCGGCGGCGTTGGCGACAGCGACCTGGCTCTGCGCCAACGACTTGGCCGACTTGTCGGCGTCTTCCTGGTAGGTGTTGAGGGCCTTGACGGCACCGAACACGCCGGAGAATCCGAGGATGAGCACGCCGACACCGGCGACCGCGGCCAGCGCCGCCGTCGCGATGCCGGCGAGGGCAACCGATGCCGCCGCCGCGGCCGGCACCAACGCCGGGCCGATCGACGCACCGAGGGCGATGAGAACACCGAGCCGGTGGATGGGGATGTCGGTGTTCTGCGCCAGCCGCCGCAGACCGTCCTCGTTGACGTTGATCGACACGTCTTCGCGGTCGATGCGGTGCGCCATCTGCAGCACGGCGAACAGTTCCGCTGCCGCCTTCGCCGCGTTGGTGCGCACGTCGATGTCGGGGTCGGTCAGGGCGATCGTGGCAAGCTGCGCCTGGATCGCCTGCAGCTTGGCGATGGCCGCAGCGGCGTCGATGTCGACGCCGATCTCCTGGTCGTTGAGCGCGGCAAGCTGGGCCCGCAACTGGTAGATGCGGAACTGCGCCCCGGTCATGTTGAAGTTCGGTTCGATCTCCGGCAGGTCCCGCAGCGACTGGGTGACCCGGCGGCGGAACGTGTCGGCGAATGCGCCACCGCTGCGGTCGGCGGCGTCCTCGCCGACCTCTTCGGCCATGCCGGGCAGCCGGCGCAGTGCCTCCCGCGCCCGTTCGATGTTGAAGTCGACGCTGACCGTGGGGTTGCTGCGGGCGAACTTGTCCAGGTCGGCGTCGAGCTTGCGTAGCTTCCGCAGAAACTTGGCCTCGTCCATGTCGACGCCGATGTCGACGTCGCGGAGCCGTTCGATGCGCTCACGCAGCTTGGCGTAGCGGCGGGCGACCTCGTCGCTGTTGTCGTCGATGTGGACGTCGGGCAGCGACCGCAGCATCGTCGTCAGGCGGGCCCGGACGGCGTTGCCGAACGCACCGGCGTACTCGCCGCCGGCTTCCCGGCCGGTCCGGCGCGCCCGGTCGACCATGTCGTTGAGCGCGTCGATTTCGCCGCGGGCCTGCCGGATGTTGTGCACGGCCCGGTCGTCGCCGAACGCCTCGGACTCCATGTCGCGCAGTTCGCGACGCAGCCGGCGCACCAGCGCGACAGCGCCGGCCTCGTCGAACATCTGCCCCTTGGGGACCTGCAGCGCCTTGCGGATGCGCTTGCGGACCCGTTCGATCGACTTGTCGATGTCGGTCGTCGGGTCCTTGATCTTCGGGAACGACTTGTACGCCTCGGTGAGGCGCCGCTTCAGCGTGGTGGCGAACGAGCCGGCGTACCGTTCGCCGGCCTTCTTGCCGCCGGCCTTGGCCGCCCGGTCGACGTCACGGTCGCCGTCGACGGCGTCGGTCAGGCCCTTGCCGACCGCGTCGTCGACAGCCTTGCCGATCTTCGCGGCCTGCCGCTTCAGCTCCTCTTCGATCCCGCGAAAACTTGGGATCACTTGTAGGTACGCTGTTCCGGCGCTGTACGGCATGACCGACCGCCCCCCTTCACCAGTTGTCGGGGGGCGGTTGCGGTCGTGCTTCTACAGCGCTGGTCTACGACGGGAGCTGCGGGCGGGTCGGCGGGCCGGCCAGCTCCTTCGCCTTGTGCGGCAGCAGTTTCGACACCAGCGTCACGTGTTCGATCTTGCGGCGGCCTTCCCGTAGCCGCTGCATCGCCGTGACCGGCCGCGGGGCCGGCGGGATCCGGCGCGGCTTCACACCCTTCGACGCGAGGACGGCGTTGATGAGTTCACCGACCCGGTCGACCAATGTGGACAGTGTCTCGACGACGGCGTCGTATTCGCTCATGCGCCGCTTCGGTGCACGACTCTCGTCGCCCCGGTCGAGCAGCATCGACGCGATCGTCTCGTCTTCGGAGACGGCTTCGAGGTAGGCGGAGTGCCGCGGCAGATGCTCGATCAGGTCGAGAAGCTTGCGCCAGCGGCGCGCCTTCCACTCCACGGCCAGGTCGACACCGTTGCACAGGGTCAGCAGGTCGTACCGGATTGCCTTGCCGTACCGGCTGATCAGCGCGACAAGGCGTCGGATTCCCCCACCGGCGGCAGGCCGTAGTGCTTGATGTAGGCCTCGATCAGCGCGTTGAGCTTCCAGCTCGACAGCTTCGTCTCGAAGAACGTCCGCTGGTCGTCGGGGGGCAGCATCGTCTTGAAGAAGATGTACGGGTTGGTGAGGCCGGACACCAGCTCCTGCCAGTCGGCTTCCTTCGGGTCGGCGAGCAGGTACCGCTTGCCGGCGAGCTGGAAGACGAACGGGATCGGGCTTCCGCCTTCACGTTCGAGGGTGTCCAGGTCGAGGGCGGCCGGCGGCTGCTCGGCCGGGTTGGTGCCGTTGGGGTTGGTGCCGTTGTTCTCGGACATGGCTCGGGTGGGCCTTTCTGGAACACGTGAAAGGCCCCGACACGTGCATCCGTGTCGGGGCCTTCACTGGAGTTGGTTGGGTTGCGCCGCCCGGCTACCGGGCGGTGGTCTTCGAATCGGCCGGCTGCTTGGCCGGCCCCTTCACCTTGCTGTCGTCGCCGTCGCCGGCCGTGGCCGACACCGGCCCGGTCGCGGCGTCGGCGGCGCTCGCGGCGGTCGCGGCGGCGGTGGCGTCGTCGAGCGACTTCAGTTCGGTCCAGCCGTCGTAGCGCATCTGCACGCGGTCGGCGGGGCTGTAGGCGGTGCGCCGCACGCCCTGCATCTCGAACGTGCCGTACGTCTTGGGCGTCTTCTTGGACATGCCGTCGATCCCCCTGTCGGGTGCGGTGGTGGGCGTTGGGGGTTAGGACCGGGGCGCCATGCCCACCCAGAACAGCGCCCCGGTCCGGTCTTGAAACCCCGACGGGGTCAGACGGTGCTGATCCCCATGTCCGACAGGAGTGCGTTCCAGCCGCTGCCGCCGAACATCCAGGCGTGCGAGTAGCCGGCGGTGGAGTCCTCGAAGCCGGTGAAGGTCATCGAGTAGCCGATCGGGTCGTCACCGTCGCTGAAAACCTGCTCTCCGTACTCGGTGATCCGCGCACGAGGCATGTATCGAGCGATGTAAATCTCTCGACCGAGGTCGTCACGGTCGACGAACACGCCGAGCACGTGGTAGAACCGGAAACCCGGCACCGCCGGCTTCTCGATGACGAACTCACCGGTCGTCGCGTCGGCCCGCAGACCGTCGGTCGAGGCCCCGCTGTAGAGGCCCAGGGTGAGCATCTTCGTTTCCTGCGCGACCACCTGCATGGTGATCGTGTCGCGGGTCATGTCCGACCGGGTCGGCTCGACGCTTCCGAACGACGTCACGTCGGAAACCTCGGTCTCCCGGCCGTAGGTGACACCGTCGCTGGACGTCCACCCCAGGTCCTCCCACCCGGACGGCAGCGGCGTCAGCTCGATCGCCGCACCGGCGGTGGTTTCCGCGACACCGACCGAAGGGGTGGTGCCACCGGTCAGGCCGGAACCCGACGCCGTCATGATGGGCACGTCCGACGCGGCGTAGTTGCCGCCGAACGTCGCCACGTACGGCGTGCCCGGGCCGGGGCCACCGGTGACGGTGACGTCGCCGGAAGCCAGGTTGCTCAACGCCTCCAGCGCGCTCTGCACCGCCGACGCGTTGGCGTTGTACGCGATGCCAGCGGTTGTCTGGCTGTTGAACGTCAACGTGAACGTACCGCCGGTCGGGGTGCCGGTGATCGTGATCGTCTGGATTTCGTTGGTCGGGGTGCCGGTGGTCAGTGTGGTGATTCCGGCAGCGCTGTACGGGCTCAGGAAAACCGAGCCGTCACGCGCCTTCCGGATCAGCTCGGCCTTCTTATCCCGAAGTGCCGCGTACGACATGGAGTGCCCCTTTCGTTCGAGGCAGACGAGCCCCGAGGCCGGGGCGGGTGACGCGGGTGGGCGTCCTGCCGGCATCCGGCCGGCCGGGGTCTGAAAGGCGCGGGATGTGTTGCGGCGCAACAAAAAAGCGCCGCCGGTCGGCGACGCGGAAAGACGCGGTCAGATGGTGACGGCGCGGCGGCGGGACGTGACCCGGTAGTCGGCACCCCAGCGCCGCACCCGCCCGTCGGCCCACGGCAGCTCCCGCGGGCCCTGTTCACAGTCAATGCGGTCCAGCAGCGGCAGCGGCGGCGGCGGACCGACCAGGTAGTCGCGGATGTCCTCGGCCAGCCGCCACGCCACATCCTGCGTCGCGGCGAACACGTCGACCTCCACGACCGGGCGGTCGTTGAGCCACGTCGAGTCGCCGGTGACCCGCCGCACCCGCACAAACGGCAGCCGGTCCTGCAGATCGTCCGGCGTCTCCGTACCGGTGTGCTCGGCGCCGCCGGCCAGCCCTTCCAGGGCCAGCACGAGCAGCTTCTGCACATGCGGAAACCGCGTCTCGGCCACGCGACACCCCCGTCCGCTGCCGTTGATTACCGCGGGGCGAGATGTTCCAGCTTCTGCAGCGTCTTGGTCAGCACCCGGTACGCCGGCACCGACACGGTGCCGCGTGCGGTGGTGTGCTCGGCGGTGCCGAACTCCACATGCACCGCGTAGTAGGCCGTGTTGGCGAGCTGTGCGAACGCCCGCCGCATCGGCCCGATGCGGCCCCACACCATCGTTCCGCCGACCACCTTGAACGACTTCTTGTAGGTGCCGGACCGTTTCGGCGACACCGACACCGCATACGGGATGGCCTTCTGGCACACCAGCTTCGTCAGCGCCCGCAGCTCCGGCCCGCGGGCCAGCTTGCGGATGCCTTTGCGGTAGGAGTCGATGTCGTACTCGACCTTGCAGTGCACGCCGCGGTAGACGGTTTCCCGCCGGCCCTTGGCCATGACGGACCTCCGTTCAGCCGGTGACGCGACGCAGGATGACGACGGTGCCGGCGTTGCCCCAGTGCTGCGGCCGGCCGATCACCTCGTACACGACGTCACGGACCCGGAACTGGTCTGTGGGCAGAACATCCAGCCACGGCGGGGCGTACAGCACCGCATCGGTCTCCACCGTGTTCGCGGCAGAGTCTTCGGTGTCCTCGGCGGTGCCGGTCCGTTCACCGGCACGGGTCGGGGCGAACAGGCAGCCGTACACCGACGTCTCCACCGACGCATCGGGCAGTGGGTCACCGAACCGGTCACGGCGCGGAGCCCGGATCCGCACCGCCGTCTCGGTGTCACCAGCGGCGGTGAACACCGCGGATCCCGTACGGGTACGGCGCCAGCACGGGCCGGACGAAAATCGTCGACGCCGGCTTGCGCTTGTTCGTCTTCGGGGTCAGCAGGGCCAGGTCGGCTGCGGTCAGCTCCAGCAGGCCACCGGCCGCTGACGTGTCGAACGTGCGGGTGAACGGACCCACCGTCTCCGACCGCAGGTTGCGTGGGTTGCGGATGACCCGCATCACCATGTTGACCGCGGCCAACGCCACCAGCTCCGAATCCAACGTCCCCGCGGCGACCTTGGCGGCCAGGTCGGGGACGGTGGCACGGATGATGGCCGACGCCCGGCGCAGCAAAGCCCCGATGAGCGATTCCTGCGCCGGGGTCACCGGCCCGAACAGTTCGACGACGTCACCGACGGTCGCCAACGGCGGCGGCCCGGTGACGGGGACCGCGCGGATCCAATACGACTCGACAGCGGTCGCGGCACCGGAGGCGGTGAAGATGGCCTGCCACATGCCGCCGCTGTCCGGCACCAGTGTCGCCGGGAACCGGCCCGACGACGCCGGGCTTTCAGCAACGGCCTGGTTTTCCAGCACGGTGTTCCCGTCCGGCGCGATCCAGGTGACGGTGACGGTGGCCCCGGTGACCGTTTCGAATGCCAGCTCTACCGCATCACCGACGTCGACACTCACGGCAGCCTCCCGACCCGGCCCGGTGCGGCCGTTGCGACGACCCGGGTCTCCCCGGAGGTGTTGGTGTCGTTGACGACCCGGGCGCCGCCGGTGCCGGCGACGACCCGGTTCGGGGTGACGGCCGCGGCAACAGTCCCCGGAACCCGGGTCATCACCACCCGGTGTGGTGCGGCGACGGCGTCGCGGACGAGGACAGCCACGACGGTGTCGGCGAGCGCCGCCACATCGGCGGCGGCCCGGCCGGTCACGTACGTGCGGGTGACCGCGTCGACGAGGCCGGCCACGTCGGCGACGACGCGGCCGTTGGTGAGCTGCCACAGCACCGTGTCGGTGACCGCGGCGGTGTCGACCACAGCCGCGGCGCGGCCCTTGCCGGCCACCACCTGATCGGCGGCGGCGACCGTGTCGGCGGCGGCACGTGTCCGCACCAGCGCCGCTGTGACCGCGTCGACGAGCCCGGCGGTGTCGGCTGCCGCACGGGTCCGCGCAACCGTCCGTACGGCCGTGTCGACGACGTCGGCGGTGTCGACCGCGTCGGCCCGCTTACCGGAGACGGCCTGCACCGCATCGGTGAGGCCGGCGGTGTCGGCGACCGCCCGTACCCGCCCCGTGGCGCGTACGGCCGTGTCGACCACGTCGGCGGTGTCGCCGGCTGTGCGGGTCTTCGACTCCGCCACGGCGGCGGTGTCGACGAGCCCGGCGACGTCGGTGACGTCGTGACGCTTACCGGCGACCACCTGCACCGCGTCGACGAGGCCGGCAGTGTCCGCCGCGCCGCGTGTACGCGCCAGCACGGCCGCAGCCGCGTCGACGCCGGCAGCCGTGTCGGCCACCGCACGGCCACGGGTCAGCCGCGGCGTGGCGTCGTCGGCCAGGTCGACGGTGTCGGCGTAGACCTGGCCGGCGTTCAGCGACGCCTGCAACCCGTCGGCCAGGCCGGCGG
>JACCDR011798402.1_pt1 | contig 24468 bp, 37 predicted proteins | sample 7446431 | NCBI WGS metagenome assembly JACCDR01 (sample SAMN15323443, study PRJNA562643) | freshwater metagenome | isolation source: river surface water | place: USA:Blue River Watershed | collected 2017-08-17 | reverse complement strand
GTCAAAATAGGCATATACACCAACACTGGACTTGTAATCTTCGTGTAGTTGGGGTCAGATATATGGTAATAGATTTTTACAAAGAATACGCAGCTTGGGTGATCGAGACAGCTTGTGACGATATTGACTTGTTCATGTATCTCCGTGGCTATGACTTTAGTCTAGATCGCTTCAAGAAAGCAAAGTAATTAGTGAAGCTGGGATAACAGTTACGGAACTCCGCGCAAGTCGAGCCGTAAATGCCAGCTTCTATAAGTGGTAAGATACAGGATGTTTCAGATGGAAATGCCCAAGCTATGCAAAGAGGAAACTCCGCTGGAATGCCTGCCTTACATTGGCCTATGGGACTGCTTGGTTGTGGTCACTACACTGTCACTGTAGATATCAGGTCGGTTCGAATCCGACATAGGTCGCCAAAATTCGGGGAGGAAACTTTGATGATGAAGTCCTGCCTCTTAAGCAGAGAGAACACAGTTTGAATCTGTGCCGCCCCACCAAATGACAAACAAACAAATGCAAATTCAAGCTCTAGCGGATAAATACCTAGGGCTATTAGACGAGGTAGATAAGAAATATCTACACGAGCTACTGAATAAAGAGTACCCTGATTTTTTCGAGACGCGGGTACTTATAGTAGAATTACCTCACAGCATCCGTAATGTGCTAGGTCTTTGGGTTGATAGTTTAGGCTACCATCCAGACGATCTTTCTTATAGAATTGCTGATATCGTAAAACAAAGACTAACATGAGTAATACTTTTCTAATCAGTGACACCCATTGGAGTCACAGTGCAGCAGTAATGCACTTCAAGAAGGACGACGGGACACCCCTTCGTCCTTTTTCTTCTGCCGAAGAATGTGATGAAGTAATGATTGCTAACTGGAACAGCGTTGTACGTCCTAACGATAAGGTTTATCATCTTGGTGACGTAGTAATGCCTAAGAACCATCGTGCTCTAGACCTTATTATGCCTAGGCTGAATGGTACTAAGGTGCTAATCAAGGGCAATCATGACGAAATGAAGCCTGCACGTTATCTTGAACATTTCAAGGATATTCGTGGTAGTCATTTGCTAGACAACCTGGTACTAACACATATTCCACTACATCCTGCTAGCGTACTACGTTGGCGTGGCAACATCCACGGACATCTACATAGCTATGCTGTACTGAAGGCTAACCACATTCAAGGTGATACAATCATGTATCATGACCAAGTGGAAGACCCTAAGTATTTCTGTGTTAGCGTGGAACGGATTAACTTCACTCCTATTGAGTTTGAAGTAGTTAACAAGATTTTTAAGGATCGAGGTCTATAAGACCTGATGCAGCTTTCGTCTAACGGTCAAGACTCTCAACTCATAATTGAGCAGATGCTGGTTCGATTCCAGCCGGCTGCACCACTCTCAAGCCTTCCAGTAACCCTGGAAGGCTTTTTCATTTCAAAATTTTGATCTTGAACCGCGTGTTCAATTTTGATATAATAATGTTTTCAACGCAATAAAAGGCTTCAATGAACGCTAAGAAATTTTTCGTCTCTAAAATTCCCCAAGACCAAATTATGGAAGGGTTTGAGGGTTTTGAGTTTGCCGGCAACGAATACGACTTCAAACTTGAGGTTCAAGTAGTTGACGGCTTTGTTCGTCTGTACGACTCTTTGGAACGAATGGTTCCTATTGATATTAGTCAGCTTGAGGAAGTTATCGTTAGTCTGCAAATGGCTTACGACCTGATGAATAAGTATCAGCAATATACCGATGCTATTGCTGAACTGAAAGCACAGATGCAGACCGATTTTGATAGTGCAGCAGTAGAGACTCAAGAGGATACTGGTGCATTGGTTGTTCGTAACGAAGATGGCGATATCGCTTACCTGTAAAATAAAATATGGCAAATAAAACCTCTAAGGGCCAAGAAGGCTATTACGCAAGCTATAAGTCTAGCGGCAAGCACGCTAAGAATCGTAAAGCTAAACTTGAGCGTTTGCTTAAGAAGCAGCCTAATAATGAGCAAATTAAGCAGGCTCTAAAAGATATTCACTACCGTCGTGGCACTCCTAAGACTTCTATGTGGAGCCACTCTGCAATCCGCAAAGCTAAGATTTTCAAAGAGTTTTGTGGGCACTTTGATATTAACATTCTGAATAGCAATCCTAAAGTTGCAGCAGAAGCACTTAGCAAGTTGCCTACACGCAACGCGAATTTTAGTCTGCCTGAAGCTATGCGTAATAGTCCAGCGGCTAAAATGCCTTTCAGCATTGGTGCTAGAATCGGGTGGACGTTTTGATGGGAGTACTAGAGCTATACCTGCTCTTTATGTTCTCCGTAGGGTTTTGGGCGTGTTATGAAGTAATGCGTCCAGCAATCATGATTATGAGCCAGCATGACCCTAGCGACGTGATTGTTGAAAATAAGCTGATTGCTTATACGGTAATGTTCTGTTTCGGCGCAATTACAGCTCCGCTAATGGTAGTCATTATCATGGTTCCAGGCTTTATTAATCGGCTTATTCTCTCCCTGACCCTAAATCGAGAGTAAATTTTTGATGTTGACGCGAGCAGCTTAATCGCGTATAATATATGTTCTCAAGACGATAAAAGGCTCACAAATGCACATCGAAACTTTTAAGTACACAAAAGCTAACGGTGAAACTTCTACCCGTCGGGTATTGGTTACAACGGAACCCACAACCCTACTGGGCGGCTATGATATGAGCGAGCTGTCTGCGACAGAGCAAGAACACTTTGCTAGGGCTGTAAAAGAAGCGCATGACGCGTATTTCGCAGAGTTGAAATCGCTGTGTAATAAGTTCGATATGAATTACCGTTATCGTAATTTCAAACCCGCAAACATTAGTGGCTCAACTAAAACTTCTATTTAAGGAATAAACAAAATGGCATGGACCGACGAACAAAAAGAACAGGCAAAACAAATGTATCTGGATGGTAATCCCACTCCAGAAAACTCGACCGAACTGTGTAAAGAAATCGCAGAACAGATGGAACAGAGCGCGAACGGTGTTCGTATGGTTCTGATTCAAGCTGGTGTTTACGTTAAGAAAGAAGCTGGTGCCTCTACTGGTGGCGCTGGTAAAACCACCGCCAAGAAAGAAGGCGAAGGTACTAAACGCGTCTCCAAAGACGACCTGATTGCAGAACTGAAAGCTGCTATCGAGGCTCGCAATGTTGAAGTTGACGAGGATATTCTTAGCAAACTGACTGGCAAGGCTGCTGCTTACTTTACCAAAGTTCTGTCGGCTTAATCAAGGCAGCCGCGAGGCTGCCTTTTTTGCTTATGTCACCTAACTTCAAGCACTATCAAATATACGAAGACAATAAAACTTATCCCATCGTTATTAGGTTTCCAGGCGGTGGGGTTAGGATTATGGAAATATCCGGCAAGGAGATGAATAGATGGCTACAAGAAAGACAGCACTCGAAGAAGAACGCATGACCGATGCTAATATTAGCAAGGTCATCTATATGCTTAATCCACCTGAAGGTTCTGAATTTAAGGCCTGGACTAAGAAAGAGGCTTGCCAGTATCTTGGTATGGCCTATAACACCACTCGATTGGGGAATGTAATTGAGGCTTACCAAACACGAAAAGCAAAAGAGGCACAAAGACGTTCTGAAAAACGTGGAAAGCCGGCAACTCAAGAAGAAATCACTTACGCAATTGGTGAATATCTCACTGGAGCTCCAGTCGATGCTATCGCATCTGCTCTCTACAGATCAGCCAGTTTCGTTAAACGAATTCTCGAAGAAAATGCTGTCCCTATTAGACAAGTCGGCCACAGCTATTTTAAACCTGAACTTATCCCGGAAGGAGCTACGCGAGACAGGTTCCCAGTTGGGGAAATTGTATATTCTGCTCGATACGATACGCTCGCTAGAATCGAAACCGAGAAACACGACCCTAGATATGGATGGATTTATCGTGTTTGGCTCCTCGGAGAAAAATGGCTTCAGTATGCTCACCAACCAGCCTACGAAATGGCAAGCCTAGAGCATCTGCGTAAACTTGGAGTACAAATCTAATGGAACTTGCACTAATTGTTTACCTGATTTCTCTACTAGGCCCCATTACTAGCCTGTTGGTTACGATGGCTCTTACCACGGGACTAGTGTCATTAGCTTGGTGGTTCTTTTGGACAATTTCACATGACTTTGGCGGGACAGTAAATACTAAGTGGCCTACTCGCTGGACTATAGTCACAGTAGTACTTGCCTCTATTTGTGCGGTAATTCCTACCGAAAAAACAGCCTACCTTATGGTTGGTGCATACGCTACGCAGAAAATCGCAGAAGCCCCCAAGACACAACAACTCGGCGCCGAAGTCCTAAAAATTCTAGAGCTTAAAATTAAGCATTACGCCGAGGAAGCTGAACAAGAAGCTCTCAAAAAGCTGGAGAAGAAATGACCCTAAATTGGCCAGATCTCAAATTTGGGCCAATTAACCTATGGACGATGCCTAAAGTGAGTGACCAATTAGAATACGAGAAGCTAATATACGAAAATCTAGACAAGTTCTATCAGCTACGACTGACAGTATCTGAGTTTAGAGACAAGTATTACGTCAACGTGCGTAAATACTTTCAAAGCTACGAGGGTGAGTTCATTCCTAGCAAAGAAGGTGTTAGTATGGAAGCTTCCATCAATAATGTAACTTCTTTGCTTGAGGGACTACTAGAAATTGTCTCTCAAGAAGAAGGTCAGAAAACAATTCGAGAAATTTATAGGAAATATTGCAATGATTAAACGTATGTTGGCAGTCGCTGCCATTGTGTTGGGCCTTGCCGCTTGCGGTGAGAAAGTCGAAGTTCCGCCAGCCCACGTTGGTAAAGTAATGACCAAAGATGGTTATCAAGAAAATACTATTCCCACAAGTAAGTTCCGGCTTCCTTGGTGCTGGACTTACTGTGACAAGCTGGTTTTGCTGAACGCGTCCGACCAAGCAGTTTCTGAAGAGCTAACTGTTTTCATGCCTGAAGACAAGCTGAATCTGAAGACCACCGTTAAGGTGACCTTGTCTCTTGACCCTAAGAAGGTTGATCCTCTGTTCTCGTCGATTGCCCCAGTTTTTGACAAAGAAACAGACACCACCTATATTCCTCTGAATAAGGTGTATCAAACCTACGCTCAGCAGATTATTATGACAGAAGCACGTGAATACCTTAGTCGATATAGCATTGCTGAGGTTGCGTCTAACCTGGAACGGGTAAACACTGAGTTGCGTGAGCAGCTTACTAAGAGTATTCAGGCTCGTAGCCCCTTTACCGTTCGCAACGTAGGTATTACCAACGTTGACTACCCTGAAATCATTACAAATGCTCAGGAGAATGCAGCAGAACGTCGTGAAAAGATTCAGCAAGAAGAAGCTCAGTTGGCTATCAGCAAAGTTTCTCTGGAACGTGAACTACAAGAGACTCGTTTGCGTCGTCAGATCGAACTGGAAAAGGCTCAAATCGAGGCCCAGGCTCAACGTATTCAACGTGAAGTTGTTGATGAAAAGGTGCTGAAGCTGCGCGAGCTGGAGAACGAGCGCGCTTGGATTGAGGCCTGGAACGGTAAACTGCCTGACGCTTTGACCATCATGGGTGGCGATGCAAAAGCCATTATGCAACTTCCTAGTAAAAAATGATCGCATTTCTTAACTATTTGCCAACAATCATTTGGATGGCTGGTGTAGCTATTATGGCGTATTTCTTCTTTAAGAAGGATAACGTCAAAGCTACACTTATCACGGCTGGAGTACTAATCGTTATTGCTCTAGGCCTAAAGGTGCTAACCCCTAGCTACATGCCTAAAGGTACTGTACCACCAATGCCAATCATTCAGCCCGAAGTAAAAGAACTACCTCCAGTAGTTGATCGTACTTTGAAGCCAGAAATGACTAATGAAGAACGTACTAAACGTTTCGATGAAAAATTCGATGCTGTAAAGCAGTCACAGTAACTTGAATAGCTTAGGGCTTGAGAATTTCAATCTTGACCCTAAGCTGTTTTTATTGTATAATATTCTTTTAATCGCGAGTATTATACAATGAAATTCGGCAAAACTAAAAAACAAATCCAAGAAGAACGCCTAGAGCATTTAACAAAGATGATGAAAGAAGGCGAGATTCGCTTTGCTTGGAAACCTGTGAAGCTAACCGCGGGCTCGTATGTTTGGTTAGAAAAGTATAGGTCTAGCTGGGTGTTGAAAGGTAAGCCAGAGTCTTATCAAGTAGAGTCCATGATTTCAGAACATGTGCGTACTGGAACCTTCCCTCTAGACTACGGCCTTAAAGTAAAAATTGTTGAAGAGTATGAATCAATCAATTAAAGAATATCTCGACCGCGCATCTAAGGCATACTACGATGGAAAACCCTTCATTGAAGATTCTGTCTTTGACAGTCTCGCTGCTAGTGTTGGCTATTCTAGCGTTGGTGCTCCTGCTTCGGGAAATAAGGTCAAGCATACTTTTCCGATGTTCTCGCTACAAAAGCACTACGAGGACGAAGGTGCCTCCCCTCTCGCTGGGGTTTCTGATGTGTCTGCTAGTCCTAAACTTGACGGCGCTGCTATTTCTATCCTATATGTTGATGGGTGTCTGGTTCGCGCGTTGACGCGTGGTGACGGGACTGAGGGTCAAGACATTACTGACAAGTTTCTTGCTAGTAAATTGGTCCCACACAAGATTCCTCAGATGACTCTAGTGCAAATTACTGGCGAAGTATGTGCCCCAAAGCATATCGAAAATGCTCGTAACTATGCAGCAGGTGCATTAAACCTGAAAGATGTTGAGGAGTTCAAGACTCGTGCTGTAGAGTTCTTTGCATATGGTGTATTTCCATATAATTTCTCTACATATAATGATGATATGCGTTGCCTGTCAGGTATGGGCTTCAATACCGTAAAAGACCCTGAGCTGCATAATATATACCCTTGCGACGGTGTTGTGTACCGCGTCAATAGTAATAAGCTATTTGATGAAATGGGTTTCACAGCAAAACATCCTCGCGGTGCATATGCTTTGAAAGAACGCCAAGAAGCAGTAGAAACTAAGATTCTAGATGTTGAATGGCAAGTAGGCAAGTCCGGTAAGGTAACTCCAGTAGCTATTCTAGAGCCAGTTATGATTGGCGATGCAACAATTAGTCGGGCAACCCTAAATAACGTTGGTTTCATTGAGACCCTGGGCATTGAGATTGGTGACACTGTAGCGATTATTCGTAGCGGCGAAATCATTCCTAGAATTCTTCATAAGGTGGAAGCATGAAAAGAGCTTGGATTGTTTATTATGATTCAGAAGATGATCGACCCACAATTATCTTTGAAGAACCTGACTATTCATATAGTAAAACTATAATTCCAATCGTATATACGGAGTTGGATACCAAAACAAACGAACCCAACGGTAGACCGTAGCACCTTGGGCATCAAAATTTTAATCTTGCGTCGCAGCCGGTTATACTGTATAATACATACATTCAGTCGAAAAAGTAAATGAAGATTCAAATTCCCACACAGTGCCCCTGCTGCGATTCACCACTTGAAATCGTGAATGAGCAGCTATTCTGTAGAAATACTGCTTGTCCTGCTCAGCTTAATAAAAAAGTCGAGCATTTCACTAAGACCCTAGGTATTAAAGGATTTGGACCAAAAACAGTTGAAAAACTAGAACTTACTGATCTAACTGAGATTTTCTATCTAGAACTTGATGATCTTACCGAAGCACTAGGAAGCGAAAAGACAGCGGCTAAACTCCTTGACGAGATTGAGGCAGCCAAGGCTGCGAAGCTAGAAAAAATACTGCCCGCGTTTTCGATTCCGTTGTTTGGTAATACAGCATCAACTAAACTATGTGGCGTGATTAGTCACATTGACGAGATTACCGCTGAGAAATGCAAAGAAGCAGGTCTAGGCGATAAGGTAACAGCTAACCTGATCAGTTGGCTGGAAACAGAGTTTCAAGAAGTTCGAGAGTTTTTACCCTTTGACTTCCAAACTTCTGGAAAACAAGCCATTAGCGCAGATAACGGTAAAAGTATCTGCATTACTGGTAAACTAGCTTCCTATAAAAACAAAGCCGAAGCATACGCTGCATTGATCGCAGCAGGATATAAGGTTGTTGAGAGTGTGAATCGACAAACTGACTATCTGGTTGACGAAGGCGACAAAGGAAGCGCAAAACGTAAAAAAGCTGAGGAACTCAGCATCCCTATTATCACAAATCTAATTGATTTTTTGAAAGAAACTAAATGAGCGAAAAAACTACTGCTAAGAACTGGACCGATGAAGCCGTTGCTACCCTGTTGTCCGTCGTTGGTAATGCCTCCCCCGTTAGCGCAGAAGCTGTTGAAGCTGCCGCTGAAAAGCTGGGTAAATCTACCCGTTCCATTGCTTCCAAGCTGCGTCAGCTAGACCGCGAAGTTGCTTCTATGGCTAAGGTTAATGCTCCTGCATTTACCGCTGATGAAGGCGACGCTCTGCGTGCTTTCGTTGAAGCCAACCACGGTCGTATGACTTACAAGGAAATTGCTGAGAACTTTGCTGGTGGCAAGTTCACTGCCAAGCAAGTTCAAGGTAAGCTGCTGGCTCTGGAACTGACTGGTGCCGTTAAGCCTGCCGAGAAAGTTGAAGTTGCCCGTACCTATACCGCTGACGAAGAAAATACCTTTATCAGCATGGCTAACAGCGGCAAGTTCATCGAAGACATTGCTGAAAAGCTGGGTAAGTCCGTTTCTAGCGTTCGTGGTAAGGCTCTGAGTCTGACCCGTAACCAGCAAATCGCTAAGATTCCTGCACAGCGCGAATCACACGCCAAGGATACTGTTGATCCAGTATCCGCACTTGGTGACAAGATCGCTACTATGACTGTTGCAGAAATTGCAGCTGCTGTTGATAAAACCGAGCGCGGTCTGAAGACCCTTCTGACTCGTCGTGGTATCAACTGTGCTGACTACAAAGGCGCAGATAAGAAAGCCAAAGCAGAAGCCAAAGCTACTGCTTAATTAAAATAAAGGACGGAGAGTTACGAAAAGGCTCTCCGTCCTTTTCTACTGGTGCTTTACCAAAGCGGTTGACCCGCTTTGTTAAATTACTACAGGAAGCTATATGCACGTTACTATCGAATACCACGATAATGATAGCTTTACCAAAGAAGAAGTAGTCCGAAATGCCACACATCATTTCGGACGCGGCGCCGTAGTCAAGGTCATGCCTGACAGTACAAATGCTCACGACCTAATTTACTTTGGTATTCAGCAAATTATTACGCACGAGCAGCTAGGACTGCTTTTCAACAATAAAGATACTTATCAAAAAGACATTCAAAAGCTAAGAGTAGAAGCTCTAGCCAAAATGAGTGAAATTCTAGATACAGTAATCATAGATAACGAAGCTAAGGTTGCTTGATGGATGTATCAGCTGTTGTCCTACATAAACTGCTAACCGAACAGAGCTTGGACATTTGGGCCAGGCTTAAGCTCGTTTATTTGGATGCGGCGTTCTCGACTCTATATTCCGCTATTAGTCGTCATTACGAACGGTACAACGCAATTCCGTCGTTTGAAGACCTAGAGTTAACATTAAGAGAGGGAGCTGCACTCAAAACGCTGGCGACCCTAAAGTTGGCAGATGTGCCCGAAATCACGGCAGAAGTTGCCCTAGATGCACTGGTTGACCAATACACACAAAACGAAACAATCAAGCAACTAGATAAGTTCATAGATAAGTTACCAATCTATGATACAAAAGAAATCAAAGAAAATCTGAGTAATATCGTACTAACTCTAGATGAAAAAACTTACTCAGCAGAGGGCGTATTTACAATGTCTGATATGATGTTGTTCATTCCGCCGGAAGAACAGAATCGTAGTCGTGTTTACCTGGGAATCAATAATGCTTTCGATGCTGCTTTAGGTGGCATGATGAAAGAAGAGTATATTCTTATTGGTGGTAAACGCGGTTCAGGTAAGTCTATTAGTGGCGCTAATATTTGCGTAAACCAGTACGAGGCCGGTAACGTTTCAGCATACTTCACTATTGAAATGACTGGCCATGAAACGCTCCAGCGTATCATGGCCATGCACGCTGGAGTAGACCACGGTAATATTCGCAAAAATACTCTATCAGATGAAGAAGTATTAAAGATTGTAAAAGCTCGTGCTGGAATGTTTAAGGACAGTGAAGAACACGTTCAGGACTTTCTAAAGCATAGAGATCGCTATCGCTTCGAAGAACAGCTAGTTCGCAACTGTAAACTAAAAGACGATAATCAAATGATTATCGTAGATGATAGAGCACTAACACTTACAGCACTAGACTTACACTTAGGAAAGATTAAAGCCAGATTCGGTGACAAATTCACAGTAGCCGTTGTAGACTATGTGAACCAAATTGTTATTGAAGGCGCAGATAAATATGACTGGAAACCACAAATCCAAGTTTCAACAAAGCTCAAAGATTTTGCTAGAAAATACGGCATTCTCATGGTATCTCCTTACCAGATCGACGCGACAGGTGAAGCAAGATTTTCCAAAGGCATCCTTGACTCCGCTGACGTCGCTCTTGTCATGGAAGCTAACGAGGACTCAATGACTTTTGATACCACCAAAATTCGTGGCGGTGGTGATATGAAGTTCACTAGTCCAATTGATTGGAAAACACTGCGAATTAGTCCTATTCCGATGGAGAATCCGCAAGCTAAAGAAACGATCAAGAAAGTAAAATCTAAGAAGCAAGAAGCAGTTAAGCAAGACGATGCTGGTGCTGACTTACCTTGGGATGCATAATGAGTGATACTGTAGAAATTAAAGCGTGGGCCAAAGTAGGTAATATGCTTGTTAATACCGAGTTCCTAGACCACGACCACCCCCTACATCCATATAATCAAATTAAAGATCAAGGACTATGTCCTGAAGATTTTGGACTTGAACATCCAGTATATGGAGAATTTGAGGATAAATCTAGATCAGACTTAATAAATGAGATAGTCAGTCTACGAAAAACATTGGAATCATATGTCCGGAACTTCGGTTGACCCAGTATTAGATCTATTAAACAAAAAAGGTATTGATTTCAGAATCAGCGGCCGGGATTACTTAGTCAAGTGTCTGAATCCAGACCATGACGACAGTAATCCTAGCTGCCGCGTAGATAAGGTTACTGGAGCCACGCACTGTTTTTCATGTGGCTTCAAAGCCAATATCTTTAAGTTCTTTGGAGTCCTCACCAACCATACTTCAATTAAGGTCGCTAGATTGAGGGACAAACTTGATAGCTTGAAGGTTGCGTTTGAAGGACAGGAACAGCCTGTTGGATATACGCAGTTTAACTCTCAATATCGCGGAATCAGCGCCGAAACACTAAGAGAATTTGGTGCCTTTACAACTTACCAGGTGGAAGAACTTCAAGATCGAATCTGTTTTCCCATCAAAGATATTCGTGGTAAAACCGCCTTGTTTCTTGCTAGACATATGCTGAGCGATGGAAACCCCAGGTACGTAAACTATCCTAGGGGTGTAGAGATTCCACCATTTCCGGTTAAGTTCAAAGAGCATTATACAAGTGTAGTTCTAGTGGAGGGCATGTTTGATATGCTTAATCTCTACGACCGCGGTCTTAAGAACGTTACAGCCTGTTTTGGCACTAACACTCTGCAAAAAGATACTAGTCTTAAGCTTCTTCCATTCAGAGCGCAGGGCATTACCCATGTATATATTTTGTTCGATGGAGATAAAGCAGGTGCTGAAGCTGCCGAGAAACTAAAGCCACTGATTGAAGAACAAGAGTTTATAGTAGAAATTATCAAACTACCTGACGGAATGGATCCTGGCGATTTAGACCAAGAGTACGTTGATAGTATTAATGAATATGTAAATAAAAATGAAGCTACTATTTAAATCAAAAGATGGAGGGCCGGAATCTAACGTAACGGGTTACTGGCTTATCGAGTGGAAGAAGTACTTTTCTATCGTTCTTCTTAGATTTGATAAAGGCTCCAGAGAGGCGTTCCATAACCATGCCTTTAATGCTTGGTCTATTGTTCTTTCCGGAGCTATTATAGAATATTTCCCTAATAGCTCTTACTGTGAGTACTTTAGTAGTGGAGATACTATTTATACAAGTAGGGAACGAATGCATAAAGTTGAAGGGTTGGCTAAGAAAACCTGGATTCTCTCTTTTAGAGGTCCTTGGAGCGAAACCTGGAACGAGTATTTTGATAAAGAGGATAAGACCATTACACTAACTAATGGTCGTAAACAAATAGGCTGATTCCGCCTTAGTAAAGGATAAGATGAAAAGAGAAAAAATCGCTATCATTGACAAAGCTCCTAGCCGTAACGACTACTCAAAGTATTTTGACTTTGAGTTCGAGCTGTTCCACATGAGTTCCGTACCGATCTCCAAGCTACTGAAAAAAGACGTAGACTTGGTTATTGATCTAACAGAGTACGATCTTGTAATTCTTGTAGGTGCAGAGGCTTCAAAAGAGTACGCCAAAGTGACTAGCGTTACTAACATGGCCGGCGTACTGATTGATGACAAATATGTCTGTATCAGTAACCCGGCCATGCTTGTTTTTAAGCCCGAAGGAAAGCCGGACTTTGAACGCTCAGTAGATCGTATCAAGAAGTACGTATCTGGTGATCTTGGAATGGCTAAAGCTACGGGCGATTTTGCTGGTATTCTGAATGAAGATGCTGCTATCGCCTATCTGAAAGAGGTGTACGAAAGTAATGCTCCCTACATCGCACTCGATACAGAAACCACAGCTCTATATCCTCGTGATGGGTATGTTCTAGGTCTTTCTATCACTTACCGTAAAAAAGAAGGCAAGTATATCTTGACAGACATTCTAGGTGCTGACGCTCTAGATTTGCTACAAGCCATTATTGACAAATACACAGTGGTGTTCCATAACTTGAAGTTCGACTTCAAGATGCTTACTTATCATTTGGGTCTGAAGTTTAATCGTCAGAACGTGCACGATACCATGATTATGCACTATCTTCTAGACGAGAACGATTCTCACGGCCTAAAGCAGCTTGCTCTTAAATATACCGACTACGGTAACTACGATGAAGATTTAGATACCTTTAAGAAAGAGTATTGCAAAGAACATAAAATGAAGGAAGAAGATTTCACGTATGATCTGATTCCTTTTGAAATCATGTGGCCTTATGCTGCAATGGATACTGGCGTTACTTGGGAATTGGCCGGTAAATTCCTACCAATTCTAGAAAAGAACGAAAAGCTGTGGTGGGTATACAACAACATTATGATTCCTGGTATCCTGTTCCTAATGGACATGGAAGAAGTAGGAATTCCCATTCATCAGGAACGTGCAAGTGCAGCTGCTCAATACCTGCAAATTGAAATTGAAAAAGCTAAAGCAGAAATTTACCAGTTCGAAGCAGTCAAAAACTTCGAAAAAGACTCAGGTGGAATCTTTAATCCTGGTTCTGTCATGCAGCTACGTCGCGTACTTTTTGATTATGCTGGGCTTACACCTACTGGCAAGATGACAAAAGCCGGTGCTGTAAGTACCGATGCAGAAGTACTAGAAGAATTGTCTGAGGAACATCCTCTACCAAAAGCAATTCTGAAGATGCGTAAGCTGGCTAAGATTCAGAGTAGTTATATTACCAAGATTCTTCCAGAACTTGATCGTGATGGGCGTATTCGTACTAACTTCAACCTAACTTTTACGACTTCGGGTCGACTGAGTTCTAGTGGTAAGTTCAACGCACAGCAAATTCCTCGTGATGATCCAATTATTAAGGGTCTGATCAAAGCCCCGCCAGGTTACAAGATTGTCTCTCAAGACTTGGCAACAGCCGAAATGTACTACGCTGCTGTTCTGTCTGGTGACAAAGAGCTGATGAAAGTTTTCACTAGTGGTGGCGACTTCCACTCTACTATTGCTAAGATGGTGTTTAACCTGCCTTGTGAAGTGGATGACGTTAAGAAGCTTTATAAGGGTATGCGTCAGAGTGCTAAAGCAATTTCTTTCGGTATTCTGTACGGTTCCGGACCACAAAAAGTGGCTGACACTGTAGGTAAAGACGACCCTACGTACACGGTGGAACAGGCTAGAGAAGATATTAAAGCGTACTTCACCAAGTTCAGTCGTCTGAAAAAGTGGTTGAATGATCGCAAAACATTTATTGAAACAAATGGATATACTTACAGCTTCTTTGGTCGTAAGCGTCGCCTGCCTAATGTGTTTTCTGGTGATAAAGGTATTGCTGCGCACGAAGTTCGCTCAGGCATTAACTCAGAAGTGCAGTCAATCGCTTCTGATGCAAACCTACTCGGCGCTATTGATACAGCCAATGAGATCAAGCGTAAAGGACTAGACGCACATATCTTCATGCTAGTGCACGACTCTATTGTCGCTCTAGTACGAGAAGATCAAGTGGAAGAATACTGCGAAATTCTACAGCGTAATACGCAAAAAGATCGTGGATGTTCTATCCCTATGTGCCCAATTGGTATTGACCAAGAAATTGGAGATGACTACAGCTTTGGAAAATTTGAAGAATACTATAAGCTTGAGTCAGGTATCCTTTCCCGTGTACCGGCTGACAAAGCGTAAACCAGAAAAGTACGAAAATATACTGTACTACAAGAATGAATATCTAGACGTAGACACTGCTGTACGAAATACAGTAGTGTCTATCGTCGATGATAAGAGCATTCCAGGCGAGACCCTAAGTCGCAGAAGGCTGAAGCTAAAATCACAGGGTGTTCCACTTTACCCATTGCGACGAGCTATCTTCTTTCTAGGAGATTTCATCAAGATGGCTAAAAGTGGGTACTGGTTTATTGATAGCTACGGAAACCTGTTCACGTACACAAAAAGTACGCGAGTGCCTCTCAGATTTAGAAAGATTAAGAAAATTATTCCGACTAAGACTACCGGCTCAATCATTGAGGTTGAGGGTATTCCACAGCGATTCAAGACCTTGTTTCGCGTTGACGATAGGGTCAGGTTTGCGGGAATATTAGAACATCGTGGAATGTACATTCTCTATGATGTTTACCATCAGCAGTATAAAGATACTTGGAGAATGATATGATTGGTATGAATAGAGACGATTGGAAAGAAATACTAAAGGAAGCTAAAGTACACTTTCGTGGATTTGATGCAGAGGCAGCAGAAGAACGTGCTAGAAAACTAATTCAGTCTTGGACAGTAGAAAAGTGGCCTGAACTACCAGATATTGCCTGTAAGCATTGTGGACTAGAAATCTATTGCGGCGATCTGTCTAAAATCTGTGGACCGGACTGTCCTAGGTTAAAGGATGACGATGCCTAAAGCAATTATAAGTAATAAAATATACCTAGAAAAGCCTACTAAAGAACAAGAAGAACACATCATTAAGTCGTTAACCTATTCGCTCGTCATAAACACATTCGAACGTGCGGCTAGTGGAAAGTTGAATCCAAAAAGAAAAATCGAATATCTTAGAAACTATTCTGTGCTTCCCAAAGGGATTATATGTATTCCGCAGGGACGCACTGATCTGATTCCTGAAAATTATGAGGTTTCGGACAAGCGAATTGTCAACGAAGTTCCGTTTCCAAATCCAAAATTCGCCCTGCGTGATAGCCAACAGATTATTTTCGATCAAGTCGAAGATACATGTTTTATCAATGCAAAAGTGGGTTGGGGTAAAACTTTCACAGCCCTTCACCTAGCTAGAAAGCTAGGACAGAAAACCCTCGTTATCACGCATACAACTAATCTGCGAGATCAGTGGATTGAAGAGGCTGAAGCACTTTTTGGACATAAGGTAGGTAAAATTGGTTCTGGCAAATTTGATATTGAAGATCACTTCATTGTGATTGGTAATATTCAGAGTCTAGGTAAGTACGCACTAGAGCTGTCAAAAGAGTTTGGAACCATCATTCTAGACGAAGCACACCACTGCCCGGCTACTACGTTTACCGAGTTTATCGACAAGATGTACGCTAGGTATCGTATCGGTCTTAGTGGTACAATGCAGCGAAAAGATGGTAAGCATGTTTTGCTCACTGACTTCTTTTCGTCGCAGGTGTATACGCCTCCTGTGGACAACACAGTCGAGCCCGTTGTCAACATCTTACGCCCAGGCGTACATTTGACGCCTGGCGCGGCTTGGGCTACTAAAATTAATGATCTTCTATACGATGAAGATTATCAGCGTTTCATTGGCAAACTAGCAGAAGTACAAATTGATAAAGGGCATTCAGTTCTTGTCATTGCTAGTCGTATTGAGTTTCTTGAAAAAGTAAAGGAATACCTTGGTGACACATGTGTGCTGGTTACTGGCAACACCGGAACAGAAGAGCGCAATGCAATCGCAAAAGCAATCAACTCCGGTGAAAAACGAGCTATTGCAGGCTCGCGTCAAATTTTCTCAGAAGGCATTTCTATTAACCGGCTTAGTGCGGTAATTCTAGCAGAACCTATGCGTTTTGAGGGTACAATTGAGCAGATTATTGGTCGTGTTATGCGTCAGCACGATCAGAAGATTGCACCTGAGGTATTTGATATTAACTTCTCAGATCACGCAAGCCGTTCACAAAACGAAGCTAGGCTCGCGTTCTACATGGAGAAAGGCTGGGACGTCGTTAGGTATTAAATTTCAATCTTGCAAAAATGATACCAAAATGATATAATTATATCATGTCGCAACCAAAACCATTATTCTTTAATTTGGATACGATTGAGCAGCTTGATGTGATAGATACCATCCCTGCTCTACGTATTGTTTACTACAATACGATACCAAAGTCAAAGTATAGTCGGTTAAAGAAATTTTCTAGAAACAAACTTTTAGGAGCTAGTTTTCTTCTTAATCCAGAGCCTATACTCAATGACAATGTGACAGACCCCAATTATCTAGTTCAATATGTTAGATTGGCAGGTAGACGTAGCTACGCAATGCACAAGTTATACAACTTACGCTATTTAGATCTATCTTACTTTCCAGACATATCTCTAGAGAAAATTAAACACAACCCGCTACTAACTATAGCAAAAGACAAAATACACTTTAAATACGAGGATTATTAAAATGGCAATTTCGTTCAAAAATACCAAAGGAAAAGCAGTCAAGAACACCGTGGATGCTTTTGAGTACAAAGACGGTGACAACGTAGTTCGTTTGGTAGGCGATGTGCTTCCCCGCTATGTTTACTGGCTGAAGGGTACTAATGGCAAGGATATTCCAGTTGAGTGCCTTTCCTTTGATCGCGATCAAGAGAAGTTTACGAACGCTGAAAAAGACTGGGTTCGTGAAATGTATGGTCAAGAACTGAAATGCAGCTGGGCTTACAGCGTTAACTGTATTGACCCTAAGGATGGTAAAGTTAAGGTTCTGAACCTGAAGAAGAAGCTGTTTGGTGACATTGTTTCCACTGCTGACGATCTGGGCGATCCTACTGACCCTGATACTGGTTGGGACGTTGTTTTCAAGCGCGTTAAGACCGGGCCTCTGCCTTTCAACGTTGAATACCAACTGAAGCCTCTGGCTTGCAAAAAGCGTGCTCTGACCGATGCAGAACGCGAAGCTGTTGCAGCTGCTAAGACTATTGACCAGTGCTACCCGCGTCCTACTGCTGACGAAGTTAAGACTCTACTTGACCGTCTGCAATCTGGTGGTGACGAAGCTGGTGATGACAGTGGTTCTACCGACAAAGAAGCTGTTAACGAACTTGGTTAATTAACACAGGAGCCCCTTACGAGAGTTCGGGGCTTTTTTATTATGGCAGAAAAAAGAACATTTACACCACAACAAATTCTAGATATAATTATTGCGAAACTACAGAGTATGACTCCTGTGCAGATAATGGTTGAAGAATTTGAAAGCGATAATGGTAACTCAGTAATTTCTATAGAGATAGAATATGAACCAGATTGATTATAGACTAAATGCTATTCATGGGCTGAAGATGCTGTCGAGACATACTGAACTTCCCGGGCATGAAGAGCAATTGATTAAATACGTTGTAGACGTTTTAGAAGGCAAAACAAAAATTACAAAAATTTGTGAGTCTTTGAGCAGCGGAGAACTATATGGATATTACGCCCATAATATTGGTATCGATGGTGTATCCAAACTATGATACTAACAGTAGACCATACCTGCTACACACACCTAATGTGGCTATTGACCTTCAGGCCTAGGGAGTTTTCTCAAGCTGTCCATGATTACACTTGTAGCCAGCCAGACTTTGATTCAGAAGGTGTTGCAGGATACATTCAGTGTAAACTGGTATTTAATATCAAGAATCTATCCTTGTTTGCTAGTATCTGGGAGGAGTGGTACATAGCGGATAATAGATCAGAATTCTATGCACAAATTACAAGGAGTAGATGTTGAAAATTCTATTCATAGCTGATATTCACATTAAGCTGGGACAGAAGAATGTCCCAGTTGAATGGGCTTTGAATCGGTACAAGATGTTTCACGACAAAATCTCAAAGCTACAGGAGTCTGTAGATCTAGTTATTTTAGGTGGAGACGTATTCGACCGAATGCCCACAATCGAGGAGCTAGAAGTATACTTCGAGCTTATTCGTGTCTTTAACAAAGAGACAATTATCATTCCGGGGAATCACGAGTCTGTTAAGAAAAATACTACCTTCCTAACAAACTTAAAGGGCGTAACTAATGCTATCAATCGTAACGTCAGTATTATTGACGATTTTGCTACTATTCATGGTGTGGATTTTATTCCATATAACAAACTTAAAGAATATCATCCAGCAGATCAAGACTTCCATGGAGACGTCCTCGTCACTCATGTTCGAGGTGAAATCCCTCCCCATGTTAAGCCAGAAGTTCCTCTCTCCCTTTTTGAACGCTGGAAAGTTGTCCTTGCCGGTGATCTCCACTCTTACGACAATTGTCAGCAGAACATACTATATCCTGGTAGTCCTATGTCTACTAGTTTTCACCGTAATCCTGTCGATAATGGTGTCATCATTTTCGATACCAGCGATCTAAGTCATGAATGGGTCTCTCTAGGATTGCCTCAGCTTATTCGTAAGACAATTAATGCTGGCGACCCTATGCCTCCAACAGATTACGATCATACGATCTATCAAGTTGAGGGAGATCTAGCAGAGTTACAATCTGTTGAAAACGCTGCGCTTCTGGATAAGAAAGTAGCAAAACGAAATGTAGATGTAGCTCTGATGCTAGAGCCTGATATGACTATGGGCGAAGAACTCAGAGAATACTTACTATACATCCTAGGATTAAACGAAGATGCCGTAGGTGACGCACTACAAGAATTTCACGCAATGGAGGCTAAGCTAAGTGCTTAACTACAAAGAACTAAGATGGAGTAATTGCTTCAGCTATGGGTCAGATAATAAGATCAAGTTTAACGAAAACCCAATTACACAGCTGGTGGGCAAAAACGGTCATGGTAAAAGCTCCATCGCCCTTATTTTAGAAGAAGTACAATTCAACAAAAATAGTAAGGGTATTAAGAAAGACCATATCCTAAACCGCAACGTTAAGGATAAATCATACAGTATCGCACTAGACTTTGAAAAAGATGGGCATGAATATACTATCGAAGTTTCTAGAGGCTCAACACAGAAAGTACATCTATACAAAGATGGTGAAGATATATCTAGCCATACGGCAACTAGTACCTTCAAGGACATTGAATCCTTACTCGGGTACGATCACAAAACTTTTAGTCAGATCGTCTATCAGTCAAGTACCGCTAGTCTTGAATTCCTGACGGCTACGGATACTCAGCGTAAGAAGTTTCTTATAGATCTTCTTAATCTGTCCAAGTATTCTAAGGCTCTAGAACTGTTTAAGGACGAGGCTAGTGCAGTATCTAAGAAGTTGGCTGTTGCTGAGAGCAAGGTTAAGACTGCGCAGGACTGGATCACTAAATATTCTAGAGAGACCTTAGAAGAGCGTACCTTACTTGTTGTACCAGAACCTCCAGCTGAGGAAGAACGTCGGCTTCCCGAACTACTAGCTAAGCTCAGTAATATCGGTGAAGAAAATAAACGCATTGCGCAGAACAATAAGTATAAAGAACTTTTAGACGCGGTAGACATTCCGCCCGCGCCGAAGTCCATTTTTTCTGAGGAGCGTTTTAATGAGTTACGCGCAGAGGCGGCAGTTGCAGCTTCTAAATCTTCTAGCTTGGAGAAAGAGCTTAAGGCGCTACGGACTACAAAGACCAAATGTCCAACTTGTGGCCAGGCCTTGGGTTCCGAAGAGCATGAAACACATCTGGCTGCCAGCATTGCAGAAAAAGAATTTTTAAGTAGAGATACTAAAGCTGAAGAAGCTTCACTGCAAGAGCAACTGACGCAGATGCAAAAGTGGAAGCGAGAACATGAAGTGTATCAACAACGTGTATCAGAGTACGAACGCTACCATAGCATGTGGAACGCTGAGCTGCCTTCTATTCTAATAGATCAGGCTGCTCTTGAGTCGGAGATTAAAGCAACCCAATCACGCATTAAGTTGATTAAAGACGACATTGCTAAGATTCAGGCTGAAAATGAGAAGATTCGTGCTCACAATGTAAAGATTACATTGATTCAGCAACAGCTTCGAGATATGCAGGAACAGCTTGAAGAAGCTCAAGCTGAATTTTCCGTATTATTCAAGCGTAGTACAAACCTTAGTGTTCTTGTTAAAGCCTTTAGCACAACAGGTTTAGTAGCCTATAAGATCGAATGCTTAGTCAAAGATCTAGAAGCAATTACTAATGAATATCTTGCTGAAATGGCTGATGGTCGATTCCAGCTTTCTTTCCAAATTTCTTCAGCGGATAAATTAAATGTGGTTATCACGGATAATGGCTCTGATATTGATATTAATGCTCTTAGCTCTGGCGAGCGTGCCCGCGTTAATATTGCTACACTGCTTGCTATCAGATCCCTCATGCAGTCCCTATCAAATACTAGAACTAATCTACTTATTCTAGATGAAACGGTAGAGAATTTAGACGCAGAAGGTAAGGAGCGTCTAGTAGAGATTCTGCTGAAAGAGGAGGGCCTAAATACTTTCCTTATCAGCCACTCTTTTACGCATCCGCTTATTGAGCGTATGAATATCGTAAAGACTAATAATATTTCAAGGATTGAACAATGACAATTCAAGTAATGGTAGCTAATACCACTGTAGGTGGGCGCACAGCACTGGTAACTATTGTAGACTCTAAAGGTGTTGTGCAGCCGGAACACCATCATCTGGATGGCGGAGAGTGTCGCTCCCTCACTATCTGGGAGGGTAAGCAGCTAGTAATTAGCGAAGAAGTTCCAGAGTATTTGACATACGCAAACAATGGTTGATAGCAGAGCAAAAGGTGCTACTGCGGAAACTAAAGTCAGGGATGATTTAAGAAAGTTCACAGGACTAAAGTGGGAAAGGGTACCGGGGTCCGGTGCCCTTGACCCTAAGCATAGGCTAAAGGGCGATCTTTATATTCCTGGCGTAGAAAATACGTACTGTGTTGAGGTTAAGCACTATAAGGACGACCACCTTAACACGACCCTGTTTACAGGAAAAAAGCCTCAACTAATAGAATGGTGGGAACAGACAATTAGAGAATCTGCTCAAGTAAGTAGAGAACCTCTATTAATATTTAAGCACGATAGATCAAAACTCTTCTGTGCTTTTCTAGATATGCCTAACCACAATTTTCCGTATATCTTCATAAACGTGCACGGACATGAATTCTATGTTGCGCTTCTTGAAGACTGGCTCAGTCATGAGGCTCCAAAATTTACATCTTGACGGTGAACATCATTTCGTGTATAATTGATAGTTCGCCGCCAAATTTTACAGTTCATTTATGTCAAAATCCTTTAAGCAGATGAACGCATCGGAGCAAGGTACAGTGTTAGTGCTGGACTCGCTTAACCTTGCGTTTCGCTGGAAGCATCAAAAAGCACTACACTTTAAAGAAGATTATATTAGGACAGTCGAAAGTCTTAAGAAGTCGTATAAAGCAAATCAAGTAATCGTACTATCAGACCATGGCAAAAGCGCGTATAGGCGAGAGATTTACCCGGAATACAAGCAAAACCGGACCGAGAAACAGGAGCAGCAAACTCCTGAAGAAGCAGCGTATTTTGAAAAGTTCTTCGAGGAATACCTTAAGATTGTATCTTATTACCAAGAAGAATCTAGCTATCCAACGTTTAGATTTAAAGGCGTGGAGGCAGACGACATTGCTGCACACATCGTGTCTAAGAAAGAGGCTTACGGTTTCAAAACAGTATGGCTTATCTCGTCAGACCGGGATTGGGATCTCCTTATTTCTCCAGGAGTTTCGCGTTTTTCATATGTCACGCGAAAAGAAGTTACGCTGGAGAATTGGGCGGAACACTATGACTGCGATCCTGAATCGTATATCTCCATCAAATGTCTCATGGGCGACAGCGGCGACAATGTGCCGGGAGTCCACAAGATTGGGCCTAAGACTGCACAGAAGCTCGTGGAGCAATACGGAACAGCGCTAGATATTGCTGCTAGTATGCCGATTCCTGGCAAGTATGTATATATTAAAAATTTAAACGACTTCGGGTCAGATAATTTAATTCGTAACTATCAGCTAATGGATTTGGTCACATTCTGTGACGATGCCATCGGTGAAGAAAACATTAAGGAAATTCAAAGTGTCTTATCAGTATAGTAGAGATGGTTTTGTTCGCGTTGAGCGCGGTGACAGTGATCGTGGTAGTATTGTACCGGGTATTGCGGTAAAGCTAGAGCCTGGTGCTACATTACCTAAACGAGCACATCCCACCGATGCAGGTGCTGACTTGTTCCCGCTAGAGCCTTTTACCTTGGCTCCCGGTGAACAGAAAATGATTGATACTGGTGTCTCAATTAAGATTCCAGTTAATTATGCTGGCTTTCTACATGTTCGCAGCTCTCAACGTAAGAACGGCATTACTGGTTGGGGTACTGGTATTATTGACTCTGATTATCGCGGAACTTTACGGGTTATTCTTAAAAATAATAGTGACGTAGAATACGCAGTTACTAAAGAAACGGCAATAGCTCAACTAGTAATTCAGAAAGTTGAGTTAGTAGAATTTGTAGACATTTGGAATGATACTGACCGTGGAGCTGGCGGCTTTGGGAGTACAAATAAATGAATGAGCAAGAATTAGAACAACGTATCCAAGAGCTACGTTTAACAGCTCCTAGAATTACTCCTGAACACATTGACTCATTAATTGTTAGTGAAACCTATACCCTACTACCTAGTGGTAAAGTAATGGTATGTGAGCTAACACTAAAGAATGGTTTTACTGTACGTGGAGAAGGCTCCGCTGTTAGTAAAGCCAATTTTAATGAAGAAATTGGTAGAAAAGTTAGTCGTAGTAATGCAAGAGAAAAGATTTGGCAACTAGAAGGCTATCTCTTGCAAGAACAATTATATAAGGGAATTTAATGAATCAACCAAGTACTCGCGCACAAGTAATCACCCGTCGTACATATAACCGCCCGACTAGCGAAGACGGGACTCAGTTTGAAAGCTGGGCGGAAACAGTTGCCCGTGTTATTGACCACCAAGCGTGGTTGTGGGAACGTGCAGTAGGTCGTGAACTTAACGATCTAGAATACGCAGAATTATATGATCTAGAGCAGTTGATGCTAGATCGCAAAGTAGCCATGAGTGGTAGAACTCTATGGCTTGGGGGTACTAACGTAGCTAAGACTCGTGAAGCCTCTCAGTTTAATTGCAGTTTCACAAATGCTGAGACTGTTTACGATATTGTGGATATTTTATGGCTTCTATTGCAAGGCTGTGGCGTTGGGTTCAAGCCCGTTGTTGGAACACTAAACGGTTTCTCAAAGCCTATCAAAAACATTCGAGTGATCCGTTCAACACGCACTGAAAAAGGTGGCAATGAACACAACGTGGAAACGTTTGATCCAGAGACTAAAACCTGGACAATCACTGTTGGAGATAGTGCGGAAGCCTGGGCTAAGTCTATCGGTAAACTTATGGCTGGTAAGTATCCTGCCGATACGTTGGTACTTGATTTTAGCCAGCTACGACCTGCTGGTGAAAGGCTAAAAGGATATGGTTGGATTTCTTCGGGTGATTCTGCAATTAGCACTGCTTATGTTGCTATTGCCAATATTCTTAACGGGCGTGCTGATAGCTTACTCACTCGTATGGATATTCTTGACATTGTTAACCATCTGGGTACTATTCTATCTAGCCGTCGTAGTGCTGAAATTGCCCTTTTCGAATATGGGCAGCCGGAGTGGGAAGAATTTGCGGTTGCTAAGAAGGACTGGTGGCTCTACGGAAACGCTCACCGACAGCAATCAAACAACAGTCTAGTTTTCAAGGAGAAGCCCTTATATGAAGATCTGAAAAAGATCTTTGATATGATGCTAGAAGCAGGCGGTAGTGAGCCAGGCTTTATCAATGAAGTTGAAGCTCTACGTCGTGCTCCTTGGTTCAAAGGCTG
>JACCDR010600403.1_pt1 | contig 24489 bp, 35 predicted proteins | sample 7446431 | NCBI WGS metagenome assembly JACCDR01 (sample SAMN15323443, study PRJNA562643) | freshwater metagenome | isolation source: river surface water | place: USA:Blue River Watershed | collected 2017-08-17 | reverse complement strand
GTCGGAGCGCTGGCGCTGGATGCCGGTGAGCGCAACCTTGTCGGGCTCGTCCATGCGCTCGATGCCGCTGCCGGTCGGACGCTCGGCGCGCGTCATCGCCGCATCGGCCTGCCGGCCGTAGACGCCCTCCATGGCCCGGTTGTGCCGCCCGGTCTCGGCCAGGGTGGCGTCGCGGTGCTTGCCGTCGGCCGCGTCCTTTGCCTCCTGCCGCTTAAGCTGGTCCTGCTTGTGCAGGTACTCCAGCTTCTGCGACACCGGGGTGAGCTTGGACACCGCCAGCTTTGCCTGCAGCACACCCTCGGGGGTGTTGTCGAACGACTGTCCCGTCGGCACGGCCACACCATCCGCCCCGACCCGGTGGTATTCCACTTTCTTACCGTCAGCGCTCGGGACGGCCTTCAGTTGCAGCGCGCCTCCGATGTTGGACCCGCTGACGACGTTTGCAATTTCGTCATGGCTGGACAGCGACGCCAGCGAGTCGTCAAACGCTTGCCGCAGGCGCTTGTTCTCCGCCTCGTCGAGCTGCAGCCCGGCGAGCTTCTCCTGCCGGGCGCCGGTGCGCAGTGCCTGGGCGCCGCTCACGTTGCCCATCGACAGCATCGCCTGCGACGCGCGGGCGGTCTGAGCCTCGGGGGTGTTGGCGGCTTCTGCCGCGGCGCTCGCCTCCTCCATCGACGTGAAGAACTTCCCGCCGACCTTGGGGGCAGTGGGCAGCGGCGCCTCGTCGGGCCTCGTCGGGCCGGCCATCTGCTCCTGCTGGACCACCTGCGGCGCGTAGGCGTCGGCAACTGCCTGCCGCTCGGCCACCTTCAGGTCGCGCTCGCTGCGCTTGAAGGCGCGTTCCTCGCGCACGGCAGCGCGGTCCTCGTCGTCAAGTTCCTGGTTCCGCTTGTCGGTCTGGTGCTGCTTGTAGGCTGCACCAGCCATCAGGGCCATGCCCAGCAGGGGGAGTGCCATGTCAGGCCGCCTTTCGTTGCTCGAGTTGGTCCATGCGCTTCGCGAGGGCTTGCATGCCCAGCATCAGCTTGCCGTTCATCGTCACCAGGTCGATCACCTTGCCGCCGGGCGCGGCCGCTTCGCCCATCGTGGCGTTCACGTCCTGCGCCATCGGGCCGGTGTGTGGCTGGCCGCCATCGTCCGGGCCGCCCTTGGCGGGGTCGTACTCCCAGTCCTTGTCGACCGGCGTGGCCTGGATCTCGGCCAGCGCTTGGTCGGGGTTGCCGCGCGTGCCGGTCTTCTTCTTCAGATTGATGTCGCTGGCCGCCTTGAACATGCCCATGGCGTTGGTGATGAAGCCCAGGTCCTGCCCGCGGGTCTGCGCGTCGATGCCGGCCGCCTGGCCGTAGAGCTGCCCGGACTGGCCCATGCCCTGCATGGCCTGGCCGAAGCCGGTCTGCATCAGGCCCGCGCCGCTGGTGGCCGAGCCAAGCGCCGCGCCGGCAGCGCCTGCCGATGCCCCGCCGGTGCTGCTCGCGATCTGCTGCTGGGTGGCCTGGTTGCCCACCAGCCCCTTGCCGAGCGCCGCAGCGTCCTGCATGCGCGCGTAGCCCTGGGCCTCGACGCCCTTCTCCGCGGTCGACGTCGCGCCGGTGATGGCCGTGGCCTTGGCCAGCGCGCCGTCGCGCATCGAGGCCAGATAGCGGCCGTCGCCGGTGTTCACGCCCACCCGCTGCAGGTTGCGGTTCAGGCCGTCGGTCGCCGCGCCGAAGTTCGACTCGACGCTGGCCCGGGCCTCGTTGCTCGCCTGCATGCGGCGGCCGGCCGTGTCGTAGCCCTCGGCGCCCGCAAGGATCTTGTCCTCCAGCGGCTGGAAGACGGTCTGCGTGCGCTGGTTCGCCTGGCGCGCCTGCTCGGTTGCGAACTGCATGCCCTCCAGCTGGGCGTCGCTGATCGCGTTCTGGCGCTCTGCAGCTGCCGCACGGTCGGGGGCGGTGTTGGCGTACTCCTGCTTGAACCACGCGAGTGACTCTTTCGACAGCTCGGCCGAGTCCATCGCAGCCTGGTTGATGCCCGAGTTGTCGGGGCCTGACTTCTTACCCATGCGAGTGCTCCTTGATCCAGCGGCACTCCTGCGCCAACATGCCCATCAACAGGCTATCGGTGTCGCCGTGGTCGCGGCGGATCACCCCTTCTTTGCGGTGCCCGAGCCGCGTGCACAGTTCGATCGATTCCTCGTTGTCCTGGCGGATGCGCACCGTCACCCTGGCCTTGCCGAGCTGCACGAACGGGTAGCGGTAGGCCCAGTAGCCGAAGGTCCGGGTGAACCAGCGCCGGCTGCCGTCGGAGGCGATCGCCATCTCGATGTTGTGCGGCGCCGCGTTGGCGTAGACGACCACCGCGCGGGTTTCACCGGCCGGGCCCAAGCTGGCCAGCACGCGCGTCAGCGTCGGTTCGTAGCGGGCGTCCAGCCGTTCGGCGAGGTAGTCGAAGAACTCGGGGCGCTGCTCGTTGCACACTGGCCCGCCGGGCGCCTCGGGCACCGGCAGCGGGTTCACCAAGGCCATCGCTTCGATGTGCGCCGCTGCCTCGGGGCTCAGAAGCTGCCCGAGGTAGGTGCGCAGCGCGTAGCGCAGGTGGCCGGGGTGGGCGGTGGTCATGCCGGCCAACTTACCCGCGAATCGCGGGAAATCAACCGCTGGCCGGCGCCGTCGGCCACTCGATCGCGAACGGGTCCGGCTGCTCGGTGACGTCCCGCAGCGCCTGGCGGTAGGTGAGCCATTCGGTCGGCATCAGCTCGCCCCGATCATTTGCGCGCAGCCGCACCCAGTCGCTGGCCGCCAGCAGGGCATTGCGCTGGGCCCGAACCTGCGCCCAAGCCGGCCCAGTGTCGGGCGCCGGACGGTCCACCACGGCGCCATCGACCACGTGCACGCGCGCCGGATCCAGCCCTTCGAGCACCTCGGCGGCGACCTCGAGCGCCGTCAGCCCGGGCCGCGCCTGCTCGGCCGGGTCCGGTGCGTAGCCGAACTGCACAATGGTTCCGTCGGGCGTGTGGAGCACGTAGGCGGTCATCGTTTTGCCACCACCGCGGTGATGGTCCGAATTCGGGTGTTGACGACGTCGGGCGCGTTGCCGACCCCATGGTTGAAGCAGCTGTATTCCCAGGTGCCCACGGTGGCCGGGTGCACCACGGTGAACGAGTCGATGCCGGCCTGCGGGGGCAAGGCGGCCACCAGGTTGCCCACCGACGTGTAGCTGCCCTGGTTCGCGCCCATGTCGAAGAACGTCACCGCCAGCGTGTCGGTCGATCCGGTCACCAGCACTGGCACAGCCGTTCCGCCGACTGGGATGTCATCGGCGGTGATCGTGACCGTGACCGTGACCAGGCCGTAGCTCGCCGCCGCGGCCGCGCGCGCGATGGTCGACGCCTCGGCCACCATGTTCTTGGTGGTCACCACTTCGGTGGCCGTCAGCACCCCGCCGAACGTGGCGTCGCCGTTGGCCTTGATCTCGATCGCCGTGCCGATCTTCAGCACCGGGTTCGTGCTGGTGGCGTCCAGGTCGAGCATGCGCGTGCCAGCGGCGTTGCGGATCAGCGCGGAGTTGGCGAACAGCTTGCCCAGCGTGTTGTCCAGGCGCCAGCCGCTGGTGTTGGCGACGTAGCCGGCCGACTGCACGTAGTCGGCGCCAATGGTCGCCCCGCCGATCGCGCCGGCCGTGGCCACGATGGTGCCGCGCACCACCACCCCGCTGAACTCGGCCACGCCGTTGCCGTTGATGCGCCAGCCGGTGGAGCCGGACACGAACCCAGTGGACTCGATGTACTGGCCCACCATGATGCTGCCGGCGGTCAGCTTGGCGGCCGACAGGCTGGCCACCATGGCATTCGTGACCCACAGGTTGCCCATGCGGGCGATCGGCGCCGTCAGGTCCAGGATAAAGGCGGCGTCGATGTAGACCCCTGCCGGGTAGGCCACGCCGTTGACCGTGCCCGGGGTCGTGCGCACGATGAACGGCACGGCCGGCGTGATGCCGGGCCCGCTCGGGCTGCCCACCGCAAAGCTGTCCGAGCGCACGATGAACGAGCTGATCGGCGTCGCGTTGGCCACAGTGGTAGCCAAGCCATAGCCCGTGCTGTAGCCATTGGTGTCGATCTTGACCGTGTACTGGGCCCCCAGGGCGTTGGTCTCGGCCGCCACCGCTACCGTGCTCTGCTCGGCGGTGTAGTAGGTGGCCGGTAGGCCGCCGTTCTCCACCTTGATGTGCCGCACGCCGACCAGCGTGGCGCCCACCAGGGTGTTCCACACGAACCGCGCCCGGGCCGAGGCGGCGCCTGGCGGCGCCACGAACGCGGCGGAGTGGTTCACGCGGGCCTGGGGCGACTCGCTGAAGTTGTGCGTGCCGGACACCACGCCGGCCGGCGTGCCGTGGCTCAGGAAGTCACCGTCGCTGTCGTAGAACGCCAAGTCCACCCACACCGAGCCCGAGGTGGCGATCAGCACCGAATCGGCCGACACCGTGTAGGTGCTGCCGGCGCCCACCGGAAAGGCCGGCCACAGCAGGTCGCCCGTGCCCGAGGAGATGGTCGAGTTGTAGGCCACGCGGCCCCACACGTCATTCGACGAATACCAGCCGGTGACCGAAGCGACCAGGCTGCCAAGGCCGAACTCGAGGCCCCCGTTCGGCTGGATGTTCGGCCGCACCTTGGTGCGCGCGATGTCCGCGCCCAGCGAGGCGAACAGCTGCGATTCGGTGATCTGGCCGGTCAGCGCGGCCAGCAGCCGCGACACGTCGGCGCCGGTGGTGGCCTGGGCGCCATTGGTGCCGCCCGCCGGGCTGGTCGACAGCACGCCGTCGTTGCTGCGCCACTTGATCCAGATGCACCAGGTCGTCGCCGGCTCGGTCGGATAGGCGTGGATGGCTCCCTGGAACTCGCTGATGACCACGGCATCGGCGAACACTGGTGCCGGGTCGGTGTCCGGGTCTTCCCACTTCGCTCCGTAGACGATGGTGCGGTCGTGGCCGTGGCCCTGGGTGTAGGTGGGCGCGTCGTGGGTGATGAAGATGACGTCGATGCCGGCGGACACCGACAACCCGGTGGGTGTAGGCGGTGGCGTCAGGTCCGGCGTGGTGGCGCCGCCCCCCGGGCCTGCCGGACCGATCGGGCCAGGAGGCCCGGCGACACCGCCCAGAAGCTGCGTCGCGGCCACCAGCCGGCCGTTTTCGGTGATGACATCCCGGATGGCCTGGCGCAGCCGCACCAGCGTCGGCCGCAGGGCGGGCTCGATGCCCTGCGGGATGTCCGGGATGTCGAAGCGCTTGTCACCCATTGCGCAGCTCGCGCACGTCGGTGGCCAGCCGGACCGCCTCGATCGTGCCGGCGAGCTGGGCGCGCACCTGCCAGTCGTCGGCCAGGAAGCCGGACTTCAACGTGAAGGCCTGGTCCTCGGTCACCGTGCGGGTCTCGACGTTGGTGCAGGCCGTGCCGTCGCGCGGGTCGCGCCAACGTGCCGTGATGGTCAGCGTCACCGGGTAGGTGCTGGCCACCACCTTGGCGTGGCTGAAGTTCAGCGGCCGGGTCTGCATGAACCGCTTGCTGGTGAAGTCGCCGGTCAGCAGGGTGTTGGCGCCATCGAAGATCCGCACGTTGCCGCCCTGCAGGATGAACAGCTGGTCGGCGAGCTCGTCGTACCAGCAGGCATCCCACCCGAAGCTCAGGTAGGTGATGCCGCCGGCCGGGTTGAGGGGGTCGAACAGGAACCCCTTCAGGCCGCTGCCGTCGTTGTAGCTGCAGGCGTAAAGCCGGCCCCAGCGGCCGGCCACCATGGTCGACGGCACCAGGGCCTTCCACTGCCGGGCCGTCAGCACGCCCTCGGGGTTGGCCGCGGTCGGCCCGGTCAGCAGCACCTGGCCGCTGCCGCCCACGTAGGCGAGGCCCTCGTTCGATGCCCACACCACGCCGTGCCGGAAGCTCACCACCGACCGCGCCGACAGGCACGGCGCCGAGATGGCCAGCGGCGTGTCACTCATGCCGGCCGGGTCCTGGCCCTGGATCAGCACCGGCTGCCCGGTGGTCAGCACCAGCCAGTTCTGCTCCCACTTCGCGCTTGCAACCGGCTTGTCGATCACCGGGATGTCGTAGTCAGCCGGGTAGGCGTAGGGCGCGCCGGGCTCGCAGATGATGGCCCGCTTGCCGGCCAGCATGCCGAACATGCCATTCCACAGCGCGATCAGCCCGTAGGCGTCCGACGGCGGCGGCAGCCAGCCGGTGGTGGCCAGGGCTTCGCCCAGGGTGCGAGCATCGTCGGTGGTGTCCGTGGCCGATGCCGCGATCTCGCGCAGGAAGAAGAACGCGGCGCTGCCGCTGGCGTCGGCCTGGGTGCGGTAGATCCGGCGCAGCGTAATGCCGTAGTTCCCCGCCGGCGCCGCGTCTAGGTTGGTCAGGTCCACCGTCGCGCCGGGCTTGATCGAAATGCCGGCGCTCACCGGCGACGGGGCCGATTCCCACCCAAGGTCGTTGACGAACGTGTGCACGTAGAAGATGGTCGACGCCGTGCCGCTGGGTCCGTCGGTGTCCAGGGTCGACACGATGGCATTGACCGGCGCCGGCACGGCCAGCTCGCGCGAGGCCGTCGGGTAGGGCGCGGTGGCCAGGCCGATCACGTTGTCGGTCCACTTCGGCGAGCCGTTGCCGGTGTAGTAGGTGCGCTCGGTGGTGTCGCCGCCGTCGAAGCCTCGGGCCACGTCCACGCGGGTGGTCCAGGACAGCCAGTAGTTCGCGCTGTCCACCACGTCGCGGCCCATGCGGTAGATCGTCAGGCGCTGGCTGCCGGTGGGCACGGTGGCCACGGTCTGCAGGTCGCGCAGCGCGCGGAAGTCCGAGCGGCCGGGCTCGAGGTTGGTTGCGCGCTCGCCGACGGTCTCGGCCAGCAGGCGCGGGTTCGCGGCCTGGTTCGAGCCACGGAAGCCCATCAGGTCGATCTTGGCCATGGGCCGGTCCTCAGTAGAAGCGTGCCGACGGGTCGCGGCGCACCTTGGCGTGGCCGCGGTTCACCGCCGGGGCGATCGACGCCGTGCGCGACAGAAGGGCGGCCCGGCAGTCGATGGCCTGCTGCTTGTCGGCCCAGTCGGCTTTCGGCATCGCGAACAGCCGGGCCTTCGCGCCGTTGGCGATGATGTCGAAGTAGCGCTCGAAGCCGGCCGGGATGGTGGTGGCGATCTGCGTGGGCATCAGGGCGGAGTAGGTGCGCAGCACAAGACCGGCCTTTTGCGCCGGGCGGATCTCGAAGCTGGCCAGCTCACCATAGGCGTAGGGGCCGGACACCTCGCGCAGGTCGTAGGAGCGGCCGAGCTCGGGCGCCACCACCTCGATCTCGTTGCCGTCCAGGTGCACCTGCAGCAGCTTGGTCACACGCTGGTCGGGCGCCAGCTCGAACTCGTAGACCGTGGTGTCGGCCAGCGTGGTGATGTCGCCCTGGAACTCGCGCCAGGCGGTGGACTTCTGGCAGAACTCGATCGAGGCCTGCAGCAGGTTAAACACCGCCGTCGGCTCAGGACAGTTCGGGATGTCTGGCAGCACGAACGGCAGCAGGTCGATCAGGTCGACCGCTGGGCTCGTGGGTTGGACGATCACTGGCACGGCTGGCTCCCGGAGGCCGACTCAGCCTTCACTGCGGCGGCAGGGCCACGGGTGGCGGCATGGCGGTTGCCGCTTTGGTCGGCATCGGTGCCACCGGCTCGGCCTCGGCCTGCCCCATGGGCATTGGCGGGATCGGCTTGTGTTCCGGCTCTGCGCCTTTGATTTCTTCGATGTCGACTGGTTGTGCGTTGTCCATGGCGTAAACCAGAGTTCTGGCGTTGTTGAGGGTCATTGGAATCTTGGACTCTTCGATCATGCGAAGCAGCCCCCCGAACATTTCTCGGGGGATTGCGGCGTGCGTCGGCGGCTTCTGTTCAGTGGTCATGGCTTGTAGGCGTGGAGTTGGTAGAACTGGCCGCCGACCAGGACGGTCAGCATATGACTGGCGGCAGTAACGGAATTGACGATGTAGCCTGCTGCCACATTCCACCCGAAAGCGCCGCCACCCTTTGGTACAGCTACCAGCGAGGCATCTGCGCCGTTGCTTTCAGCAGCCAAAACCACGGTGTTGCCGGTGGTGCCGACCAGGGCCGGCCAGCAGGCTGCCCCCGCAACCGTGCCGAACCGAGCATTCACGCTGCCGTCCTGGTCGCGCACCTCAATGGATGTCCCGGCCCCCGGCGCCATCGTGCTCAGGATCACGCGGTTCGATGAATCGGTGCGCAGAATGGCTTTGAGCGTCCCGGCTGCGTTCTTGGCGCCAATGGCTGTGGCGTTGGGCACGGCCATGATGTAGCCGGTGTCGGGGACGGCGTTGCGCAGATCAAGGCCCACCTTCGACCCGCCAAAACCAGGGTTGACCCCAAGGATGAAGTCTGGATTCTGTGGCCCTTCGGACGAGTAGAAGAATCCGCCAGTCAGCTTGGTGCCGGCATGCGCTTTGTTGACCCGAGCGATCACCGACAGCATCTTGGTCGGGTTGCCGCCGTCTGCGGCCACTCCTTCGAAGCACGAGATATTGCCGTTGGTACTGCCGGTGTTGGTGCCGAGCACCTGGAAGCCGCCCCACTCGTTGTAACCGGTAGGCCCCACCGCCCCGAGTTCCCCCGAGGCCGTGAAAGCGTGGCCGCTGCCGTCGCCAGACTTGTAGGTGTTAACGTTGAAGCCGGTCCAGATCGTCGTGGACACCCAGTTGCCTGGCGGCGATTCGCCCACCGAGCCGTTACCAGTCATGCGGAAGTCGAACTGCACTCCCGGGGTCAAAGTGTTGCTGCCTTTGTCGGCAGTCTGCAGCGTCTGCCACACCATCGTGGCCTCGGTCGCGTCCTCGTAGTTGAGCCCGGACCAGTTTCCGCCAAACAGCTTGCCGCGCACCTCGTCGATGAACAGGCCGGTCTCACCGCGGGCAACGCGGCATTGGCCTGTGGTCCCGTAGTCGCTGCGGTGCACGATCTTGCGTCCTCGCGCCTGCAGCGTGGTGGCGACAGCTCCTGGACTGGCTCCGATGAACCCGATCCGACTTGCGCCATCGGTGGCGGAAAAGCGCGCAGCGCTGTCGTCAAGCAGGTAGTCCGGAAGCGCCGAGTCCGGGAACCCGGCCTTGCTGGCGGTCACGTCGTAGCGGCCATCGGCTGCGTAGAACGTGGCCTCGCCAGTCACCGAGCCTGTAAACGGGTTGCTTTTGGTGGTGACGCCGTTGTCGGAGTAGATCGTGGCGAGCGTGTCAGTGCCCGCCAGCTTGACCGTGATGGTCGGAAGCGGGAACAGCACCACCGTGCCGTTGCGCGTGGTCTGGAAGGTCTCGCGGAAGCGTTGCATCGTCAGCCCCCGGTCACTTCGCTGCGCCGATCGGCTCGACGGCCATCGGCAGGCGCGTGAGGTTTGGGTTGTTGCCAGTCAGGGCCGTGACCTTCGCGTTCAGGCTGCCGGTGAACATCGTGGTGTAGGCCTGGGCCACGTTCTTGTCGGCCCACTCAACCTCCTTCGAGTGCGCGCGGGCCATCACGTAGTTCACCAGGTCGTCGACGTACTCGTCGGCGATGCTGATCGTCGCCGTGGAGCTGCCGCCCTTCAGGTACAGCTCGCTGCCCGGCGTTCCGGTGTTCGGGATCTTGATCGGCTGGGCCGTCAGCGAGGCCATCACCCACACGGCCGGCGAGGCAGGCACGGCCGGCGTGACGAAGAAGTAGCGCGGCGTGCGCGGGTCGTAGGTGAAGCTGGCCACCGACGCGCCAGTAATGCTGTGCCAGGTCGGGGTCTGCGAGTCCAGGATGCGGCGGTCCACCGCGCGGATCGAGCGGCCCGGCGTCACGCCGTCGGCGCCCATGTTGCAGATAAGGTCCAGCAGCTGCGTGCCGTAGATCGGCGCTGCTGGCGTGCTGCCGTCGCCGGGCTTGCAGGACAAGGCGGGGATCGCCTCGATGCTCTGCCGGGTGCCCGCCACCAGCTTGATCGCATCGACCCGCGAGCACGCGGCCGGCAGGTACTTCGTGATCGCCACCTGGGCATCGTTGAGCCAGTCGACCAGCTCGCCCTCGGGCTGGCGCTGGAACTGTGGCGCCGTGTCCTGCAGCAGGACCGCCACTCGCCAAAGTGCATCTTTGACCAGGACGGTCGAAGCCATGGGTCAGCCCTCGGTGATGAGCTCGAAGTGGTTGGCAATCGTCAGCTTCACGTTCTGGCGAAGCCGGTCTTCGGTGAGGTGCTCGATGTCGCGGGCCGGCACGCCGGCGCGCTTCGCGTAGCGCTTCAGCACGTCGCCAGAGAGGCTGTCCACGTCCACCGAGCCCAGCGGGCGATCGGCAGACGTGTCCAGCTCGGCCTGGGCGGCGGGCGCAGCAGCAGCGGCGATCACTGCCGCCGCAGCCACTGCCGCCACCTTGGCCTTCGCCCGGGACGGCTTGGGCGGGCGCTTGCGGCCCGCGTAGGGCCCCGAGCCGACGATGCCTCGCGGCATCAGACGCCCTCGACCTGCGGACGGAAGAACGCGGTGACGCGGATCTTGGCGCCAGCCGTCGGCGTGCTCACCGTGCTCAGCTTCACGCCGATCGAGCGCGTCGTGGTGCTCGGCGCCAGGCGGCTGAAGCCGACCACATCGGCGCGGTAGATGCCGGCCGTACCGAACGCCTTGCCGGTCATGAACTCGGCGCCGCAGGTGCGGGTGCCGCTGTCGCCCCACGCGCCGGACATCACGCCCACGTCGGCGGTGGCCGTCGTGCCGCAATCTTCCACGTCGGCAGTCAGGTCGACCGGGACGCAGTTCGCCGGGTAGGGGACGGCCTCGATGATGTCGCCAGAGGCAACGCCGGCCGGCAGCACGATGTCGCCAGAAACCGCGATCAGGTCGGCTTGGCCGTCCGGGGTCGGGGTGGTGAAGTACGCGGCGTTGGTCGCCTGCGTGCCTTTGAAGTTCGCCATGTCAGAAGCTCCTTGAAGGGTGTTTGCCGTTCAGGAAGCCCGAGCCTGCATCGACCCGGGCTTACCCGGGTCAGGCGGCGATCTTGTGGGTGTGGTCCACGGAGATGATGCCGTGGTCCAAGCCGTTGTAGCGCATCTTCTTGAAGCCAGCGATCAGGCGGAGGACGATCACCTCCTCCTCGCCGTGGTCCAGGTCCGACTCGCTCAGCTCGTAGCGGGTGTTGCGCGACTGGCCCTTGGTGCCGTAGGCCACCGCCACCGCATGCGCGCCCAGGAACAGGCTGCGCATGTAGCGCTGGTTCGAGCTGGCGCCGCCGTTGTTGAACTTGACGATGGCTTCCAGCTCGTCGATCAGCACGCCGTTGTAGAAGGCGCGGCCGCCGGTATAGATCACCGACTTCTCGCCGACGGCCGTCATCTTGGCCTTCTCGAGCGTCAGGAAGCCGGCGTCGCCCACTTCGCGGCGCAGGTCGTACATACCTTCCTGGCCCGTGAGGAACAGGAAGTGCTTGCCGCCCTCGGCCGAGCACGGGGTCATCTTCGCGGCCTTGCCGCTCTTGATGTCGCCCATCATCTTGCCGGACTTCAGCTTCGCGGCGTCGATCACGGCGGTGCCCAGCTTGTGGGTGGCCTCGACCAGATCGGCCTGCCCGATGCTGCCGTCCCACACCAGGCGGTGCGCGGTGTCGGGGGCCAGCAGCGCGTTCGGGAAGCCGGTGTAGTCGGTGGGGTAGTGCTGGATCTCGTCGCCGATGCCGCGGGCGCCCGACAGGTGCATCAGGATCTGCTCGTCGGTCACCTCGGAGGCGTAGTCCGACAGACGCGCCTTGCACTGCTCGGCGATGTCGAACGGCACCCGCTTCTGGTCCATGACGTCACCGACGTTCACCGCCTTGCGGTGCTTGTCGATGCGCATCTTGTCCGTGTAGTGGTTGAGCTTGTCCTCGTAGCCGGCGATCTTCTCGGCCGAGCCCTCGCGGGGCTTGCCGGTCATCTTGGCGATGAGGTAGCACGTCACCTCGTCACCGGGGCCGGATTCGAGGGAGGTCTTGCGGATCACCGGCATGGCCGATTTCTCGGTCCCGGTCATCTTGCTGAAGACCATCTTCTTGGTGGCCTCGTTGGCCACCTCGGTTTCCCACAGCTTGACCGCGCCTGGGTCGGTGGGAAGGATCTGCGTACGCGCCATGAGTGCGACTCCTTGAGTTAAGGCGTCAGCACTCCTGCGCTGTTGGGTTGGATTCGAGCCGGGGAACCAGCTCGCGTGCCTAGGTTCCCCGAAAAATCCCAGTTGTCAACCGAAGGCGGGAGTTTTTTTCTCCGGACGGCCGATTTTCACGTCGCCGGCAGCCTGGATCCGCACTCGGGAGCGCTGCCCGGACTTCTCCTCGACGGTGAACGTGATGGGCTCGCCCCCGTCGCGCGTGAGCGTGACGGACTCGCCCACCTTGAGCTCGACGGACACGCCGCGGCTGATCCGGGCGCCACCTTCGGTCTGGATCAGCATGGGTGTCAGGCCTCCGCGGGTGCGTTGCGATGTGCGCCGGAGCGGCGCAGCGGCTGGGTGCCCACCGTGGCGCGCAAGGCGGCCTGGCGCTGGGCCGGGCTCATGCGGGCCATCATCGCCTCGGCCTGGTCGGGATCGTCCATGCCCATAAGCGTGGTGGTCAGGTCGTTTCCGATGTCCACCGGGGCCGCGTTGGGCATCTGGCCTAGGGTGGGTGGGATCGCGGGCTTCGGAGCCGGGGCCGGCGCTGCCGGGGCAGCAGCTGCGGGGGTGCCAGCCGGCGCCGGGGCCGGGCTCGGTGCGGGTGCACCTGCCTTGCCGAACATGCGCAGCACCTCGGCGTGTGTGGCCTGGTAGATCTCGGCCGCGCCCTTGCCCTGCATGGCATCGCTGGCGGCCAGCGTGCGCATCTTGGTGTCGAAAAGCGCCTGCAGCGCCGGGTCGGCGGCGTAGTCGACGCCCTTGGCGGCACCGTCGGCCATGATGGTCGCCAGCGCGGCCTGCATGCGGTTCTGCTCCGCCTGCACGTTCGCCTCGTGCAGTGTGCGGTTGATGGTGAGCTGCTCCAGGCCCGACATCACCTCGGCGTCGATCGCGGCGAACTCGTCGGAGTTCATCGTCCCCTCGTCGACAAACTGTTTCAGGGCCTCGGCGCGCTTCGTCAGCAGTGCCGTGCGGGTCTCGTCGAACTTGGCGGGGTCGGCCACGTTGTAGGCCTGGGCAGCGGGTGCCGGCGCGGCCGCGGTGGTGTCGTCGGCCGGCAGTTCTTCGGTGGTCGTGGTGTCGGCGGTCGGCGTCTCGCCCTTGGCGGCGATGGCGGCCAGGGCATCGGCTGACAGGCCTGCGTCGTCGGTGCTGGTGTCGTCGTCGGCGCTCTCGACGATGTTGCCGGTGGCGTCCAGGGTCTTGCCGTCCAGCAGCGCCTGTTCCTCGGGCAGCAGTTCGGTGTTCGGGTCGATGGTTCGGGTGTTCATGGGTGTGCTTTCGTGGGTGGTTGTTGCGGGCGGCTCAGTCGTCCTTCTCCTCGCCCTCGGAAGCGATGGAAGCCATTTCCATCATCTTCTTCTTGGCGAGCGCGGTGACCTTGGCCATGCGCTTCGAGTCCTTCTGGATCTCCTCGGCGCGGGCCATGGTTCGCAGGTCGTCTTCCACCTGCCAGGAGTCTTCGGTCGCGGCGATCGCGGCGGCCATCTTGCGGTTCTTCGCCATGGTCAGGCCTCCTCGGTGGTGACGACGCGGCCAGACTTTTCCCATTCGCTGGGGTTCGTTGCTACGGTAAGGCCGTTTGAGGCATGGAACCGCTTCCCGTCTTCCAGCGCCAGTGTTCCGCTGGCTCGCGCCGCCAGAAACTCGCCTGCGGCTTGGTCCGCGTCTCGCTCGGATCCCGACCCAACAACGTACAGCGTCTGCTTCCAGAAATTGAGGTTCATGGTTTATGCCTCCTCGGTGGTGACGGCGCGCACCGCGAAGCCAGCACCGGGCAGCGCGATCACTTCCATGGTGCGGCGGTCGGTGTCGCTGGCCTTGAAGCGCTGGATGCTGCCGGGCGCGAACTCGACCGGCTGCGTTTCCACGTCGCCGACCACCTCGGGCAGGCCCTGCACCACCGCCAGGCGCGTAAAGCTGGCAAGCACGGCCGGCAGGCGCGGCTCGGGCGGCTTCGGCTCGGCCGGGGGCGGCGCAGGCGGCGCGCCGGCCTCGTCGTGCACCGGGTTCACCGGCGGGTCACCGGCGGGCGGCGGCGCCGGCGGCTCTGCGTCACTGGGCTGGCCCGGCAGTTGCGCCCGGGCGGTCTTCGCTGCTTTCGTCATCACATCGCTCCTTCAGGTGGTTGTTGCAGCCCATCGGCCGCCGTTTGGGTTTCAATGCCCTGCATGGCTCCATCGGCCTGCATCGGGTTGGGGATCGCGGCCTGCGCCGGCTCGGCCTGCGCTGGCACCGCGTTGGGGTCGATCACGCCTTGGGTGCTGCCGGCGTCCTTGAAGCCGGCCGACATCAGCAGCTCGTCGGCCACCGGCGCGGCGCTCGGGGCCTGCACCAGCACCTGGGCGGCCTGGGCGCTCATGTAGAGGGTCTCGAGGCGCTTGGCCATGGCCTCGGCGTCCAGCTTCTCGCCCTTGGCCTGGGCCTCCTTGACGTCGGCGCGCATCTTCTCCAGGTTTAACCGGAATTCGAGCTCCTGCACCTGCGCCTTTTTCGCCGCCTTGGCCTGCTCCTCGGGGTCGTCCGCGCTGTCGGGGTCCGACATGCCCGTGGTCTGCCGGATCCGCTGCACGATGGCCTGCTTGTTCGGCATGTCCGACCACTCGAACACCAGGTCCAGAATGTTGGTCACCACCGCGGGCGCCACGGCGCCGAGCTGGCCCAGCATCTCCATGGCGCTCTCGAACGCGGCTTCGGCCAGCGCCTGCTTCCAGGGCTGCTCGCCGATCACGAATTGGGCCTTGTGCTTGGTCACGTCGTTGACCTTCAGCCCGGTGACCGGATCCACCTCGTTGATGGTGAAGTAGTCGAGCTTGAAGCGCTCGCCGGTCACGCTGAAGGTCTTTTCGGCGTCGTACCACTGCTCAATCAGGCTCAGGGTCAGTTCGCCCTCGACCTGGTGCGCCTGCAGCTGGTTGTCGAAGATCTCCGACGTGATGACGCCCTGCTGCTGCTCTTTGATGGCCCGGGCCTTGCCGCTGGGGGCGCTGGTGTCCTGGGCCCGGCTCTCCATCGACACGCCCGAGGTGCTGCGGATCGCGAACGCGTCGCGGTCGGCCAGGGCCAGGTGCCCCGCCGAAATGTCCGCGCCGTCGACGATCTTGACCTTGCCCCCACTGATGGCGCCGTCGGAAAAGATGGCAATGCCGTCGGGCGAGTGCAGTTCGTCGCGAATCTCGTCCTCGTCCATTGTCTCGTTGTCGATCGCGCTTTTCTCGGCGATCAGCTGCTTGGACGACAACAGGAACTGCGACTTCGACATCCGCTTGTTCAGGTCGTCCTGCGGCCCCCGGATGTTGCGGATCGGGCCGTAGGGCAGGCCGTCGCGCTTCGAGCGGTAGCACCACAGCGGCACGAACGGGTAGCGGTTGTGCGCGTAGGGGCTCTCGATGTCGATCAGCATGTCGTGCCGCGTGAAGATCGCGCACCGCACCTTCATGCGCACCCGGTCGGTCACGCCGGCGCCCTGCCCCGTGGTCTCGCGGGTCGGCTCCTTGTACCAGCACTCCACCAGGGCCACGCGGCGGCGGCTGTTCAGCGCATCGCTGTCCTGGTTGTAGGTGAGCCAGCGCGCCGGAAGCCCGGTGTCGCCGAGCACGCGCGAGGTCGGCCACGTGCCGTGCCAGTCGTCGTCCACCACGTCGGTCAGGCCACCGAAGTCCGCGGCGCGCTCCAACTCGGTCAGCTTGTCCGGGAAGTAGGCCTGGGCGACATCCAGGTCCACCTCGCGGAAGCGGAAGATGTAGCGGCCGTCCTCGAAGTCGCGTTGCCGCGTGGCCAAGCTGTCGTGCAGCATGTTGCGCCAGGACTCGAAGCGGACATAGATCGGCTCGTCGTCCGGGTCCGGCGTGATGCCCACCTCCAGCCAGCCCATGCCGGCCTTCAGTTGGTCGTCGGCGCTGGCGCTGCGCTCGAACTTGGCGCTGTTCGCGTCGGCGATGTACTTCAGGAGCTGGGTCTTGACCTCGGCGTCCTTCGTGGCCTCCGGCGCCTTGTTGTGGCGCGCCAGCACCTTGAAGTCGCGGCGCATGCGGCGCTCGGTGCCGATCAGCCAGTCGATCGTGGGCTTGATCTCATTGAAGACGATGGGGTTCTGCCCGCGGCTGCGGATCTCGCGCGCCTCCTCCTGCGTCCACTGGTGCCCGTCGTAGTAGTCGCAGTCCAGGGCCATCTGGTAGCGGTTGATCTCCTGGCGGCGGTGCTCCAGCTCGAACCAGCTGCGCAACTTGCGGTGCTTGTCCTGCCAGGCCTGCGAGCCGGGCTTGATCGGGTCGCTGGGCAGGATGGCCTGTTGCTGCGCGGCCTGATTGGCGGCGCTGGCCAGCTTCGTGGGCCGGGTGGCCGGCTTGCGTGCGGTGGCCATCAGAGCACCGCCTCGTCGACCTTGACGCCGTTGGTGACCTGCGTCACCTCGAGCATCGCCTCGCCCTTCTCGGCCTGGCGCACGGCGCGCGGCGCCGGCGGGCAGCGGATCAGGTCCGGCGTGTGGCGCAGGATCACGTCCAGCAGCCGGTAGACCTCCATGTCAAGCTGCGCCATGCCCAGCGTGGGCAGCGCGTTCCAGCACTCGATGAAGGCCTCCTTCGTGGGGTTGCCCGAGGGATCGGCGTACTTCCCGATGCTCGACAGGCAGATGCCGAACACCCCGGCATCCCGCCCGGCGTGGTGGGGCCAGATGGCCATCACGGGCTCGCATGTGCGGCCCTCGCTGTACCACTCGATCGAGACTGCGTATTGCCCTTCACGGAACTGCGCGTGGGCGTTGTCGCCGACCTTGTAGACGGGTCGGCCGGTGGGGCTGAGGATCAGCGCATCGACGTTCATGGGGTGGGGCTCCTTGGTAGGTGGCCCGCACTCCTGCGCGGTGGGTGGTCATTACTGGATGTGCTCGGTCTGCCAGATGGATACGCGGTGGCATTCGGTCACCACGTTCGACACGTCGTCGTCGCCCTGTCGTGCGAGCTTGGCTGCCAGCTCCATGCAGTTGCGGAACTGCGCCTGCCGCGCCTCGGACAGGGCCGGCGACGGTCGCGCGATGTCGACCTTGCCGCAAGCGGCGCACAGCACGGCAATCGTGCAGATCGCGATGGTTCGTAGGCTCATGATGTCTTCCAGTTGCGCGGCCGGCGCCGGCGCTTGTCGCGCTCGACCTCGGACGGCGGGTTGTAGCCCTGGGCGTACTGCATCCAGGCGTCGGCGCCGTGGGCGGCCCAGTTCGCGAGCGGCTGGTCCTTGAACCGGCCGAGGTGGTCGTCCCACTCGTACTGGTAGCCGTCCAGGGCCTTGATGCCCTCGGCGCACTCGACGCGATCGAACCAGTTGTCGACGGCGAGCTTTTGCCGCGCCAGGTCGATCGCGGTCTCCTTCAGCGCGACCCGGGGCACCACCGCCGTGTTGCGCATGCCGGCGGCCACCAGGATGCGGTGCTTGGTCGTGACGTTCTCGCCCAGGATCTCGGTGTCGGCGTCGTGCGGCAGGTAGTGGGTGCCCCACTGGAACTCGCCGTGAGACTTGCGCCACTCCTCGAGCGTGCGCCACCACCAGCCGAGCCCCTTGCCGAAGTCGTCGAAATACTTGACCCAGCGGTTCTGCAGGCCGACGCGCTGGTGCAGCCAGATGGGGTTGCGCGCGCCCAGGCCGAAGTCCCAGAAGGTGTTGACCGGGTAGTTCACGTCCAGCGGCACGGTCGTGATGCGGCCGGCCTCGCGCACCGCGGTCATCTCGTCGCCGAAAATTGCGCCCTCGATGGCCTGCTCGAAGGCCTCGCGCGGTGTCGCGGGGTACTCCCGCTTCATGTTGCGCTTGAGGGTCTCCTCCTTCTTCACCCACCAGGCGCGCTGCGCGGGGTCGATGCGGAAGTCGGGGCCGTACTTCGGCTTGAGCTCGGCTTCGAGCTTGTTGAAGTAGGCGGTGTGCTTGTCGCCGACGATCACCAGGGCCGGGTCCAGCCGGTAGGCCGGCTTCAGGAACCAGGGGTAGAAGTGCAGGCGCCAGTCCAGCGGGCTCTCCGGGGCGCCCTCCTCCTCGCGCTTCAGCGCCAGGTCGCACAGGTCGAAGAACTCGCCGAAGGCGCCCTCGGCGGTGGACTCCACCACGATGATGCCGTCCTGCGGCACGGCCTCGAAGGCGCCGCTGACGATTTCCTGGGCGCGCTGCGGGTGCCGGCGGCTGATCTTGCCCAGCTCGGACACGTGCAGCAGCTGCACCGTGCCGCCGCGGGCGCTGGTCGACACCCACACGCCCGAGCCGTGCTCGAACTCCAGGCTGCTTTTGCTGGCCATGGCCTTCAGCGGCAGCGCGTCCAGCAGGGCCTGGGGCAGCTTGGCGTAGGCGTGCTCCACCTTGGCGAACAGCTTGCCGCCGTTCTCGCGGGTGTCGCTGATGACGCTACCGGTGTGGTCGGCGTTGAACAGGGCCTGATCAAGCTGCAGGATCTCCAGCAGGGTCGAGAACCCGAGCTGCCGGGCCTTCAGGATCAGGTTGCGGGTGTGCAGGTTGCGAACGAAGTCCAGCTGCTCGTCGTTCGGCACGAACTGGATGCTCTTGCCGTGCTCGTCGACGATCCAGTACAGGTTCTTCAGCCGCCACTCAAGGTCGCGCCACTGCGGCCCGAGGATGTCGTCCAGGGTCAGCGGGCGCGGCTGTTCGGCCACCTTGCGGGCGGCCTTGGCTACTGGGCGCTCGGCGAGCACTGCGCTCACTTCGCCGGCCCCCTCGGCTTGGTCTGCAACCGCCCTGCCCCCGACTGGTGGATCCCGCCCACGAACTCGGCGAGCTGCGCTGCGAGGTCGTTCTTCTGCCGGTTGTCCTTCTCGAATGCGCCGAGGTGGCGCTCGAGCCGATCGCGTGCCACCGCCTGATCGTGCATCAGCACCTGCACGCCGTCCTTGGTCTGCTTCATGCCGGCGTACAGCGCCGCGGCGGCCGGCGACAGGTTCCGCGTGTCGTGCACGATGGTCCGGCCCTGCCCGCGGCCGTGGCACTCCGGGCACTCCGGGTGTGGCGCCAAGCGCGGATCCCAGCCGATGCCGCCCTCGGGGTCGAAGTCGGCCAGGGCCGTGCGCTTGCCGGGCTTGGCCTGGCCGGTGCCGAGCGCGTGTTCGCGGCGGGCCTGCTCCATCTCGGCCGCCGTGCGCTGGTAGCGGTGATCGACGCCGTGGCAGTACCGGCAGCACTCGACCACGTGCTCCACCAGCTCGCGCGGGTCAGCGAAGGCGATCTCGGCCTCGCGCCGCAGCATGGTGGCCACGTCGAACGCGATCGTCTGCTCCAGCTCGCGGCGCACCGCGTTGATCTCGGCCACCACCTCGGGGTGGCGCAGCAGCTCCCAGCCCTCCTGCATGGCCGTGCGGTACGCCACATTGGGCCGCAGCCGCAGATAGGCCTGGGTGGCGTTGAGGTCGCGCAGGTACTCCCGAGCGAAAGCCCGGCGGAACAGTGCGGCGCCGTCGATGGCCTTCGGCACCGCTGCGGCGGGCTTCTTGGTGGCCGGCTTACGGTTGGCCGTCTTCTTCGCGGTGATCTTCTTGGCTCCTGCCATGGTTGCGGGCTCGCTGTGCGATGCGCGCGGCTTCCGCCTCCTGGCGGTCGCGCTGGGTCTCAGGGGTTCGGGCGCGCTCGGCGGCTTCCAGGATCCAGCGGAACGGGTTGCCGTCGGTCGCTGGGTCGTAGGTGGGCCACTTGGAGCGGGTCATGGTTGGTCACCCGGGCACTACAGCACGGTTTTCTCGGGAGTCAACCGCGCGCGGGCGCCAGAACTTGATGCGGTCGATCATCAGGCGGGCCGCATCCGGGTCTTGCGCGACGACTTCGATGCTCACGCTGCCGAGCTCGTAGAGCGATCCGTCCTCGCGCATGCCGCAGACCATGATGTCGCCGTCGATCCGCTGCTGCAGGTCTTGGCCCATCGCCTCGGCGCGCAGGGCGTCGGTCAGTCGGCGGGTGTGGCTCATACCCTGCTCGCCCCCATCACCGCGTCGAGCTCCTTCTGCAGGCGCTGGATCTCGGCCGCCTGCGCCAGATTGAGCTTCAGGATTCGGTCGGCTTCGGACTGCGCTCGGGCCGACGCGCGTGTTTCGTCCATGAGGTGGCGCCACTGCTCGTTGTGCGGCAACGTCGCGAACCACTCGGCCTTCTCTAGCGCTTCAATGCGCGCCAGCGCGGCTTCGGCCACGCTGTGCCACGGCAGGAGGTGTTGCAGTTGGTCGCCGCGGTTGCGCCCGCTGCGGTTCTGCGGGTGATCGGGGCCGATTTCCTCGGTGTAGACGAACGTGACAGCGTTCGGGTCGAACTTCGGGCTGGAGAAGTGCTCCAGGCCGGCCATCAGCATGTCGCGGTTCATCGACGCACCTCCTGCGCCTGCCCCGGCATCCACCGCTCCAGCACCAGGGTCCGCATGTCCTCGAGGTGCTTCTGTGTGGCCGCCAGTGCGCCGGCCGAGCCGGTGCCCTCGGTGGGGCGCAGTCCGCAGCGCCACAGCTCGTCCATGAGCTGCTGGGCGGCGTGGATCTCCAGCGTCACCAGCGGCGCCGGGCGGTAGTTCGGCTGCATCGCGGGGCCGAACTGCAACGGCTGGGCAAAGCTGGTGCCCACCGCCACGGTCCGCTGCCGCGCGTACAGCGACACGCCCTCGCTCCAGTCTTCGCGCCTGGCCAGGAACTCCAGGGGCAGGATGTCTCCGTCTTTCACGCTGTCACTCCTTGCGATGCCCGGGCCCGGCGCAGCACGCCAGCCCAGCGGTTGAAATGCTCCCGGCCCTCGGCCAGGCGCTCGGTGCCGAACATGCGGCGCATGGCGGCGGTGTCGGTGGGCAGGGTTCCGATGCAGGCCAGCGCCCGGGCGGCGCAGCTCAGGCAGCCGGCGGCCCACTCGTCGCGGCGGGGGTCGAGCTGGGCGGCGGAGCAGGCTTCGCAGCTCAAGGCCACACCTCCGCCACCCGGTACACCGTCCCCGCCATCGGCCAGTCGTCGCCGACGCGCACGTCCACGCGCACTGGCAGCTCGCCGCGCCTGGCGGCGTCGTAGACCACGAGGATGCGGGACCAGCGGCCTCGGCCTTTCGGGGTGAGCACCACGGTCATGCGAATCGCCCCCACTTTGTATTACAACGGCTCTTGCAATCAGCGATACGTTGCATTACATTGGACTCATGGGCAGCGCGATGTGTGAGGCCCGCGACGGGAGAGAGACGATGCAAGTTCTGAACGCCAAGTGGGTCGAGTACAACAACACCTACAACGAAGGTGGCGAGGGCTACAACCCGCACCCGAAGTTCATCGCTGCCGCGCCCCGCCCGGCCGCCGCAGCCACCCGCGTGATTGCTGGCAAGGCCCGCACGCGCGCCGACGCACTCAAGTTCGCGCGCAACTGCCTGTCTGGCGCCCAGCGCGAGACGTTCCTGGCCGAAGTCGCCGCCAAGTTCGGAGCCTGAGCAATGACCACAGCAGACGCTATCCAAGCCTGACCCCATCAACCCAGCCCATTCGCGGGCGAGCAAAGGAGCATCAACATGGGCAAGATCCTTCCGGCAGACATGGCACTCGGCCTCATCAGGGCCGGCAAAGCGCGGGCTGAGGGCTTGGTGTGCAACACCCAGACACCCGGCGCCGTTCGCACCTACATGGCGATCACGCGTTTCGACACGCAAGCCACCGAGCACTATCCGGTTGGCGCAGGCGATTTGCGAGACACGACGGCGGGCGCCGAGGCCGAGCGCGCGGCGGGTATGCGCGTCGCATGACCAACCCAACCAAGCACCCCCGCGGCGGCCAGCCCAAGCCCGAGGGCCAGCGGCTCTCGGCAACCATTCCAGTCGTCCGCGTGCTGCCCGAGCATCGCGACGAGTGGGAGCGGCTCGGCGGCGCAGACTGGCTTCGCACCGAACTTGCCCGCGCTGTGAAGCGCCGGCAGCGGGCTGGAGCGTCGGCCTGAGCATCACGCCAATTCCCCCCTGCCCCAGTGCGCCAGCAGCACAGCCTCGGCCCGGTTGTGGTGCTTGGCCAGCGTGATCGGCGCCGTCGGGTACAGCCGCAGCGCGCAGGCCCGGCTTTCCGCCTTGTCGTCGCGCAACCCGAAGGCCTTCTTCCAGGTTTGCGGGTTGACCATTTCGACCCGGCGGCCCCATGTCCGGGCGGCCAGCACGCCGCGGATTGCGCCCACGGTGTCGAACTGCGAGGCGATGGTCTGCGCCGGCAGGCTGGGCATGGGGATTGGGCGCTCAAGCACTGTCACCACGGCGCTGCCGGCGAAGTCGTGGCGCGCCGCCCAGTCGGCCAGCAGGTCGTGCAGGGCGGCCACGTCCAGCCAGTTGCGCATGCTGCCGCTGGCGGTGCCGTTGTTGCAGACCGGGAGGTCAGCGCACTCCAGCAGGCCGCGTGGGCCCACCAGGGAGGCGGCGCCGGTCAGGCCGGGGTCGATGCCGAGGGCGATCATCATGGGGTCTCCGTAGGGGTGGCTCAGGGTTTCTAGGTGGCTCAGGCCATGGCGCGCCGCAGCACCGCCAGGGCCTTCTCCTTGGCGCTGCGCCGCACCAGGATGGTTCTGGCGCAGTTGTCGCGGGCGGCCCGCATCTCGGCCTCGGTGCCCATGAACAGCGGCACTGGGTAGGCTGGCAGGTCGTCGGTGTAGGCCATGCGGTTGCGGCTCAGCATGTCGGCGACCGTGGCCACCTCGAGGGTGTGGGCGATGCCGTCCCACAGCAGGACGTGGGTCATGGCATGTCCCGGTGGGGGAAGTTCAGGAAGTTCAGCGGCTTCGAGTTCGGGCTGCCGCGGAACTGCTGGCTGGGCTTGTCGAACCACAGCTTGATTCGGCCCTCCCAGTCGCCGTTGCGCTGCTTCTCGCAAATCAGCAGGGCGTCGGGGTCGCTCTCCTGCACCGACTTGCCGGCCTCGGCGTCGCGTTCCTTACGCTTGTTCCGCCACGTCAGGAACAGGTTGTCGATCTGGTCGACGATGGTCCCGGAGCCCTTCACGTCGCCCTTCGTGGGCACGTCCTCGTCGCGCTGCAGCTTCTTGCTGTGGTGCACGAGGTGGATGTGCACGTCGTAGTCCCGGGCCACTGCGGTCAGGTCGTCAACGAACGCCTTCTGCTCGTTGTAGTCGTCGTCCGAGCGCATGCACTTCGCCAGGTTGTCGATGAACACATGGCGGATGCCCAGTTCCTTCGCGCAGTAGCGGGCAACGCCTAGCACGGTCTCGGCCTTCGTCGTTCCCTGCTGGTCGTAGATCCACAGCCACTCGTTCGTCCAGTCGCGGAACTGCTCGGCCAGGTCGCGCGTCTCGCGGTAGACCACCGGGTCGGCAAGCTCGTCCGTCTTCGGGAAGGCCTGCCCTGACCACTGCCGCATCAGCCGGCGCATGGTTTCCTTTGGACGCATTTCGAACGATGCAAGGCAGCACTTCTCGCCCTGCGTGCCCAGGCTCAGCGCGACCATGCCGGTTACCAGCGACTTGCCATGACCGTTCACGCCGGCCCAGAGCGAGACCTCGCCCGGCCGGAACTCGACGTGCTCGTGGGTCTTCGTCCACGGCAGCCGGCCATCGGTGGTCACGCGGACCTTGCCCAGCGAATCGATCAGCTCCTGCACGTAGAGCCCGGCCGGCTTCACGCGCTGGCGGCCCTCGGTGTCCTTGAGGTAGCCGGCGAAGTCGATGCTGTCGGCGTTCAGCAGGTGGGCCATGTGGCGATCCCTTCGGAGTCGTAGACCGCAACGAGGCGCTGTCGGTCGTCGAAAAGCGTGCCGATCAGGCGGGCAGGAGCCTCGGCCTTGATGCGGCGCAGCAGCTGGCCGAGCCTGTCGCGGTTGCTCGAGCTGACCTGCACCGGCATGCCTACCAGGCAGCGCAGGTCGAGCGCGTGCAGCGGCTCGTCGGCGTCGATCGCCAGCACGGCGAACTGCGGACGGATGGCTGGCCACTCCCTGGCCGCGGTTGTCGCCTGGCCGTCGAGCACGTCGACGGTGAGCGGCACGGCGCCAGCGAGGCGCATGGTGGTGAGTGCGTCGTGGCCCTTCACAGCGCCCCCGCGTACAGGTCGTCGGCCGGTTGGCCGTTGAGATCGGCGCCGTCCCAGCGCCGGCCGTTGAGGTAGGTCGAGACCATCGGCACGTACTGCCCGCCGTTCTTGCGCCAGTCGTGCGTCTGCTTCATCGCCTCGACGTGAGCCACGATGGCATCAGCCTCGCCTTCGAGCTTCAGCTTTCGCCACTGCTCCAGGCATTTCGTCCTGCCGCCCTTTCGAGTGCTGGCAGGCCACACCTCCCAGAACCGGGCGAAGCCGGCCAGGTCGGCACCCCCGCCAGGGGGTAGGGGGTTCTCTTCTCTTTCCTTGGGAGGTGGGAGGTG
>JACCDR012091970.1_pt1 | contig 24492 bp, 22 predicted proteins | sample 7446431 | NCBI WGS metagenome assembly JACCDR01 (sample SAMN15323443, study PRJNA562643) | freshwater metagenome | isolation source: river surface water | place: USA:Blue River Watershed | collected 2017-08-17 | reverse complement strand
CGACAAACGCCACAAACGACCAATTGGCAATCGAGCCACCCAAAAACGTCCAATCGACTTTGGAGCAATCGCCACCACCTTTGAAAATCATTGGGATGGCGCGTTGCAGCGGGAAGGTTTCGATCATGCCGTAGAAGTCACGGCCACACGACACCACCTCGGGCGGGTACCACTGCAGCCATGTTTGGCGTGCGGCCACATACGCGCCACCAGCAGCCAGCACCACCAACCCCAAACCCACGCCTAGGGAACCTTTGCGGCAAGGGAAAAACACGCCCAGCAAAGCCACTACAGCCATGAGCACCATCACGTAGCGCTGCACGATGCACATGGGGCAAGGCTCTAAGCCCACCACATGCTGCAGATACATGCCAAACGACAACAGGCCTACACACACCCACAAGATGAACGCCCAGATGCGGCGTGGCTGATTCAAAAGATTTACAAACACAAGTGTCTCCAAAGCGGCTGAGGGTAATTGTCGCTGTGAAACAATGGCGGTATTGGTTCAAGCATCCAAAAACCAGAGACAAGCCATGACTTTACGCACACCTACGCTCGCAGACACGCCCCGCCTTCAACACTTCGTCACCCAACTCGATGCCTTGCTCAAAAGCACCCACGACGAAGCCGCCATTTTGGCCAGCGGCAAGCCTCTGCTGGCAGAGCTGGTGGCCAAAGACGATTGGTTGCCCGACGAGTATGCCCAGCCCAACCCCGAGCGCTACCAACAGTTCTTGCTGTATGCCGACCCCGACGACCGTTTTTCGGTGGTGAGTTTTGTGTGGGGCCCCGGCCAAGCCACGCCCATCCACGACCACACGGTGTGGGGCATGATCGGCATGCTGCGCGGTGCGGAGCTGTGCCAACCGTTTGCAAAAAATGCACAAGGTCGCTGGCTGCCCAGCGGCGAGCAAGACCGCCTGGAAGCGGGTGACGTGGAAGCCGTGTCACCCACCATCGGCGATGTGCACCGCGTGTGGAATGCGTTGAGCGACCAAGCCTCCATCAGCGTGCATGTGTACGGCGCCAACATTGGCAAGGTGAGCCGCCATGTGTTCCACGAAGACGGCACGGTGAAAGAATTTATTTCGGGCTACAGCAATGCCAAGGCCGAAGCACCGCTGGAGTTTCCCCTCACCGCAGGTGAGTTCCCATCAGCGCCCTACGCCCGCATTCGCGAAACCCTCTTGCAGCGCCAAGAAATCGCCATCCTCGACGTGCGCGAGGAAGACCCCTTCGCCCAGTGTCACCCGCTCTTTGCAGCCAACTTGCCATTGGGCCGCATCGAAGCCGATGCATGGACGCGCATCCCGCGCTTAGACACCTTCATCGTGGTGTACGGCACAGCTTTCAACGGCGACGACCTTGCCCTACCTGCAGCCCGCACCTTAAAGCGCATGGGCTACACGAATGTGCATTTACTCGCAGGCGGCTTGAAAGGCTGGCAAGACGCAGGCGGCGAAGTGTTCCGCGATGTCAACGTGCCCAGCAAAGCTTTTGGCGAGTTGGTGGAGTCCAAGCGCCACACACCCTCGCTGTCGGCCCAAGAAGTCAAAGCGCTGATTGATTCAAAAGCCGATGTGGTGGTCATGGATGCACGTCGTTTTGACGAGTACCAAACCATGAGCATCCCCACAGGCGTGAGCGTGCCTGGGGCAGAGCTGGTGCTGCGTGCGCGTGCCCTTGCGCCCAACGCCACCACACGCATCATTGTTAACTGCGCGGGCCGCACACGCAGCATCATTGGCACACAGTCGCTCATCAACTCAGGCATTCCCAACCCCGTGAGCGCGCTGCGCAACGGCACCATTGGTTGGACCTTGGCAGGCCAAGAACTGGTCAAAGGTGCAAGCGACCATTTCCCAGAGGTGGGCGAAGCCACACGTGCCAAAGCTGCCGCCAGCGCCTTTGCCGTGGCCATGCGCGCAGGCGTGAAGCGCGTGCGCATGGACGAACTCAACACTTGGCTGGCAGACAACACGCGCACCACCTACTTCTTTGACGTGCGCACGCCCGAAGAATACGCAGCTGGCCATGTGGCCGGTGCACGCAGTGCCCCTGGCGGCCAACTGGTGCAAGAAACCGACCACCAAGCCGCCGTGCGCGGTGCACGCTTGGTGCTGTGCGACACCGATGGCACACGCGCCAATATGAGCGCCTCGTGGTTGGCCCAAATGGGTTGGGAGGTCTATGTGGTGGCAGGTCTCACTGCTGAAGACTTCAAACACACCGACGTGCCACCCTTGCGCTTGCCAGAGCCGCAAGGCAAAGTGCCCGCAGTAGATGTGGCCCAAGTCAAAGCTTGGCTGGCTGACCGCAACAGCCACACCGTGGTGCTCGACTTCAGTACCAGCGCGCAATACATCCAAGGCCACATCCACAGTGCATGGTGGGTGCTACGGACGCAACTCAAAGACTCGCTCACTGCAGCCCACAAAGGCCACCGCTATGTGCTGACCTGCCAAAACGGCAGCGTGTCACGCTTTGCCGTGGCCGATGTCAAAGCGGCAGTGAAAGCCGGCATTGAGGTGGTGTGGCTCGAAGGCGGCAATGCTGCATGGGTGGCAGCGGGCGGCAAGCTCAATGCAGGCGCACACCAAATGGCCGTCGAACGCGTGGACCGCTACCGCCGCCCGTACGAGGGCACCAACAACCCAGTCGAAGCCATGCAAGGCTATTTGGATTGGGAGTTTGGCTTGGTCGAGCAGCTTGGGCGCGATGGCACGCACCACTTCAAGGTGATTTAAAAATTGCTACAGTCTTGCCTTAGTTTTTAACCCTCTATTCAAAGAAGCACATCACATGTCACGCACCGTTCAATGCATCAAACTCGGCACAGAAGCAGAGGGCCTCGATTTGCCACCCTACCCCGGTGAATTGGGCAAGCGCATTTATGAAAGCGTCAGCAAGCAAGCGTGGGCCGACTGGATCAAGCAACAAACCATGTTGGTGAACGAAAACCGTTTGAACTTGGCCGACCAACGCGCCCGCGAATACTTGAAGCGCCAAATGGAAAAACACTTCTTCGGCGACGGCGCTGACGCCGTGCAAGGCTACGTACCGCCGAGCGCATAAACACCCGCGTGACAGTTCAACACGCATGGCACGGCAATAGCAGCTGGTGCCACAACCAAGCCAGCTTTGACGAGCTGGCTTTTCTGCGTTTGTGGCACAGCTGGACAGCCGCTGCGACACGCCCTCGCCACTTGCATGTGGTGGCACACACCGAGCACCCCCTGCAGGCCGACGTTCTGTTTCGCGCAGCGGCTTCAGAGCCCGAGCTGTTGCCATTCGCGCAGCAACTGGCGGCGCAGTGTTGGGGCTTGTTACCCGGCATTCACCGCTTGCGGTTCGCGTTCAACGATAGCTGCCTCATGCTCACGCTGTGCGTGGGCCCACATGCCGACTGGCCCGAGTTTGCTGATGTGCTGCGCGCGCACCCCACAGGTCCGTGCGTCATGCCTGCAGACACCGCCGCATTGGATGAACGCACCGTCACCATCATTGGCTCGGGCATTGCCGGCGCAGGCACCGCACGCGCACTGGCCGAACGCGGCTGGCAAGTGACCGTGTTAGACGCGGGCGCCACACCCGCCGCAGGCGCATCGGGCTTGCCCGTGGGCGTGGTTGCACCCCACACCTCGCACGACGACAGCGGCGTGTCGCGCCTCTCACGCGCAGGCCTGCGCCACATGGAACACACCATGCGCACGCTGCTGACCGAAGGCGTGGACTGGGGCTGCACTGGCGTGCGTGAACGCCGCTTGCCAGGCAAAACGCGACGTGGCGGTGTGCCCTTGAGTTGGCTCAACGAACACGCCCATGTGGCGAACGACTGGACACGCAAAGCCCCACCGCCCGCACCGGATGACGCGTATTGGCATCCACGCGGTGCGTGGCTACGGCCTGCGCAATTGGTGCGTGCTTTGCTCGACCGCCCCAATATTTGCTGGCAAGGCAATGCACAAGTTGATGCATTGAAATGCGTGACGCATGAGGCAAGCACACCCAGCAAGTGGCAAGTTTTACAGGGTCACACCGTGCTGGCTGAATCGTCACGCGTGGTGTTAGCCGCAGGCCCAGGCTCTGCGGCACTCATCGCCACCGCCACGACTGACGGCAACGCACCGCGCATCAACCCACTGCGTGGGCAAATCTCTTGGGGCTTGATGGCCGATGTGCCTGCGGGCGCATACATGCCCGCCACGCCCGTGAACGGCAACGGCAGCTTTGTGCACAACATCGCCTCGCCCGACGGCCCTGCTTGGTACACGGGCGCTACCTATGACCGCATCCACGGCGACGACCGCCTTCTCGACGCTGACCATGCCGAAAACTTAGAACGCCTGCAAGCCTTAGAGCCAGACACCGCCGCCGCACTCGCGCCTTTGTTTGCCAGTGTTGGCACAGCCACCCCACGCGTGCACGGCTGGGCGAGTGTGCGATGCGGTGTGCACGATCGCTTGCCCATGACCGGTCGAGTGCCCAACGCACCCAAGGGCCTGTACATGAACACAGCCATGGGATCGCGTGGGCTCACGCTCGGTTTGCTGTGCGGCGAATTGCTGGCGGCGCAATGGCATGGCGAGCCGTTGCCCATCGAAGCACGGCTGGCGAAGTTTTTAGATGCAACGCGCTTTAAGTCCAAAACATGACCCAAGCTTCTGACAACTCAGCCACGAGAGAGAACGCTGCGATGCAAGCACCTCCTGCTGCTGTGAGCCTGGCCGAAGCCTTTTGGTTTTGGCTCAAACTCGGCTTCATCAGCTTCGGTGGGCCTGCGGGGCAAATTGCCATCCTTCACGAAGAGCTGGTGGACCGCCGCCGCTGGTTGTCAGAGCGACGCTTTTTACACGCCCTCAACTACTGCATGGTGTTGCCGGGCCCAGAGGCGCAGCAACTCGTCACCTACATCGGCTGGCTCATGCACAAGCGTTGGGGCGGCGTGGTGGCGGGGGCTTTGTTTGTGTTGCCGTCACTGCTCATCCTCATCGCGCTGTCTTGGGTGTACATCGCGTTTGGCGATGTGCCTTGCGTGGCGGGTTTGTTCTTTGGCATCAAGCCTGCGGTCACCGCCATCGTGGTGCAAGCGGCGCATCGCATTGGTTCGCGCGCGTTGAAGAACAACGTGTTGTGGGCCATTGCCGCCGCTTCATTTGTAGCCATCTTTGCGCTTGATGTGCCCTTCCCATTCATCGTGGGCTTTGCAGCGGCGCTAGGTTACGTCGGTGGGCGCATTTCGCCTCACACATTTCAAATCGGCGGTGGGCACGGCGCATCGCACGCTTCGTACGGCCCAGCGTTGATTGACGACCACACACCACCTCCTGCACACGCGCATTTCAGCTGGGCGGGTTTGGCACAGGTGCTATTGGCAGGGGCTGTGTTGTGGGCCATCCCCATGAGCGTTTTGTGCGCGGTGTTTGGCTGGGAGCACAGCTTCACGCAAATGGGTTGGTTCTTCACCAAAGCGGCCTTGCTGACGTTTGGCGGTGCGTATGCCGTGCTGCCCTATGTGTACCAAGGCGCAGTCAGTCAATATGGCTGGGTCACGCCCACGCAAATGATGGACGGTTTGGCCTTGGGCGAAACCACGCCCGGCCCGCTGATCATGGTGGTGGCGTTTGTGGCGTTCATCGGCGGCTATGTCAAAGCACTGCTGGGGCCTGAGAGCCTATTTGCCGCGGGCGCATTGGCCGCTTGCTTGGTGACGTGGTTCACGTTTTTGCCGTCGTTCATCTTCATCTTGGCGGGTGGCCCGTTGGTAGAGAGCACGCACAGCAACCTCAAATTCACCGCCCCCCTCACTGCCATCACGGCTGCAGTGGTGGGCGTGGTCATCAACCTTGCGTTGTTCTTTGGTTATCACTTGCTGTGGCCCGAGGGGTTTGAGGGTGCGTTTGATGTGCGCTCAGCCCTCATTGCTGTGGGCGCAGCTGTGATGCTGTTCAAATACAAACGCAGCGTGATGGAAACCATTGGCCTGTGCGCCTTGGTGGGTTTGGCTGTGAAGCTCATTCCACTTTGATATGCACACACTGGAACAACTGCGCAGTGGCAAACTCACAGGCATTCAGCGCCTACAACTGCGTTGCGGCCTGACCGAATTTCCGCGTGAAATTTTCGAGCTGGCCGACTCGCTGGAAATCTTAGATTTATCTGGCAACCAACTCAGCGCCCTGCCCAATGACTTGCCACGCTTGCACAAGCTGCGCGTGATTTTTTGTTCAGACAACCCGTTCACCGAATTGCCAGAGGTGTTGGGCCAATGTGCGCAGTTGAGCATGGTGGGCTTCAAAGCCAACCGCATCACGCACGTGTCGCCCAAGGCGTTGCCCCCGCTGTTGCGTTGGCTCATCCTGACTGACAACGCACTCACGGAACTGCCTGCAGAAATTGGGAAATGCACGCAGATGCAAAAGCTCATGCTGGCAGGTAACCAGCTGCGCAGCTTGCCGCCCGAGTTGGCACAGTGCACGCGCTTAGAGTTGCTGCGCATTTCGGCCAACCAACTGACTGAACTGCCCAATTGGTTGCTGCACATGCCTCGCCTGACTTGGCTGGCGTTTGCGGGCAACCCTTTCACGCAGGCGCTTGAAACACAAGCTTTGGCAAACGCCCCTACACCACGCATTGCATGGCAGCGCCTACAGGTGCAGCAGCAGCTTGGCGAAGGTGCTTCGGGTGTGATTCATCAAGCGCGGTTGCACACAGAAGAAGGCGAACAAGCTGTTGCCGTCAAACTCTTCAAAGGCGCTGTCACCAGCGATGGCTTGCCCGATTGCGAAATGGCCGCTTGCATGCAGGCAGGCACACACCCACACGTGGTGTCGGCCATGGCTCGCGTGACGGAGCATCCTGATGGGCAGCAAGCCTTGGTCATGCCACTGATTGAACCTGAGTTTGTCAACCTCGCGGGGCCACCCAGCCTTGAAAGCTGCACGCGCGATGTGTATGCGCCCCACAAACGATTGAGCTGCTCTGCCACGCGACGCATCGCCAAAGGCATAGCGACAGCGACGCAACATTTGCATGCACGCGGCATCTTGCATGGCGACTTGTATGCGCACAACATCTTGCACACGCCAGAGGGCGATGCGCTACTGAGTGACTTTGGCGCTGCCGCGTTCTTCGATGTCAACGATGCAGCGCTGGCCCGAGGTTTGGAAAAGCTCGAAGTTCGTGCTTTGGGTTGCTTGTTTGAAGAGTTGGCTGCACAGTGCGATGCACAGCATGCAGGTGTGATGCAACTCAAATCACTGGCGCACCAATGCTCGGTCGACACCCCCGCCAAGCGACCTAGCTTGGCCGAGGTGTGTACAGCCTTAGAAGGCTAAGCGCCTTATCGGCTCAAAGCCCCACCATACGACCATCGCGACGCGAGATGGCGATGATGGACGAACGTGGCACCGCATCGCCGCCTTGCGGAAAGTGTGACAGGGCCAGCTTTTCGCCCGGGTGCTGAATGCCAACAAACATCGTCTTCTGATCGGGCGTGAACGCAATGCCCGTGATCTCACAAGCCACGGGGCCCACCAAGAAACGTTTGATCTCGCCCGTCACAGGGTTGGCGCACAACATTTGGTTGTTGCCCATGCCTGCAAAGTATTTGGCGTTGCTGTAGTCACCATCGGTCTGAATCCACAAACGGCCATCTCGGTCAAACGCCAAACCGTCGGGGCTGTTGAACATGTTCTCTGCCGTGATGTTGGCTGAGCCTGCGTAGGCGTCTTTGTGCAAGGCGGGGTTGCCTGCCAAAGCAAAGATGTCCCAGGTGAAGGTGTGGGCCTTGTGGTCGTTGCCCTTGGGCGACCAACGCACGATTTGGCCGTACATGTTTTTGGCGCGTGGGTTGGGGCCGTTCACCGCTTGATTGGGCTTCACACCACGGTCGCTGTTGTTGGTGAGGGTCACGTACACCTGTGCTTGGGTGGGGTGCGCGGCAATCCACTCGGGGCGGTCCATCGTGGTGGCACCCACCACTGTGGCGGCCAAACGGGTGTGCACCAGCACATCGGCTTGGTCTTTGAAACCCGCGCCTGCGGTCAGCCCGTTCTTGCCGTGCGTGAGCTCTAGCCATTCGCCCTCGCCTTCTGCTTTGCCATCGACTGCGGCAAAGCGCGCGACATACAAAGTGCCCTCGTCCAGCAAGTCGCGATTCGCTTTTGGTTTTTTGGCGTCGAATTTTTTAGCAGACACAAATTTGTAAATGTGCTCGCCTTTCTCATCGTCGCCCATGTAGACCACCACATGGCCATCGGCGTTCACCACCACTTCGGCGTTTTCATGTTTGATACGACCTAAGGCAGTGCGCTTGATGGGCGTGCTGGTGGGGTCCATCGGGTCGATCTCGACCACCCAGCCGAAACGGTTGGGTTCATTCGGATTTTTAGCCAAGTCAAAGCGCTCATCAAATGGGTACCAGTTGATGCCCGTACCTCTGGCACTGATGCCGTAGCGTTTGAACGCTGCGTTGTCCGGCAAGATCTCGGCGCTGCCAAAGTAGCCGTTGAAGTTTTCTTCACATGTGAGGTAGGTGCCCCAAGGCGTGCGGCCATTCGCGCAGTTGTTGAAGGTGCCCAAGGCCACCGTGCCACTCGGGTCGGCTTGTGTTTTGAGTAATGCACTGCCAGCCGCCGGACCGCTCAAACGCATCTCGGTGTTGGCAGTAATACGGCGGTTCAAACGTGCATTGGGCTGAACTTTCCACACACCGGCCACACGGCGTACTTCAAACACGCTCACGCCGTGCGCAGCTTGGGCTTTGCGGGTGTCTTCTAGGCTGCTACAGCGACCATTGGTAAACAAGTATTCGTAATTGGCGTATTCGTTGTTGACGGCAATCACCGCATGGTCTACGCCCAAGCTGAAAAAGCTCATGCCATCGTTGTTGTCGCCGATGGACAAGGCTTGACTGGCGGCGCTGCCGCGTGTTTCGGGATCAAACGCACGCCCACCTGGCAAGATCGCATCGCCCCATGATGCCAACACGCGCCACTGGTAGCCAGCTGGCACGCTGACCGTGTCTAAAGAATTAGCGGCAATCGGAGCAAAGCTAATGACAGGACCGATGCGCTGAGATGCCGCACCCTGCGCTGCCTGGGCCAAACTCTGACCACCCAAAAACAAGCCAAGACCTACACCTGCTGCACCGAGCAACTGGCGCCGGCTAAGGGCTGCATCTACCATGTGACTGAAATCAGTCGTATCAGGACGGGGATGGTTGCGTTGGTCGTTTTCGTCAAAGGTATTCATGGCCACCCTCATTCATCAAAGTCATGCGAACTTTAAGATAGCTTCATGACAGTGTCGTGACATATTTCCGTCATAAATAAACGGTAATATTGTTTTTATGAAACACGGCACACTCCTCGCAGCGATCGATTTGGGCTCCAACAGCTTTCGTCTTGAAATCGGTCGTTACGACCACGGCCAAATCCAACGCGTGGCCTACCTCAAAGAAACCGTGCGTCAAGGCAATGGCCTCGACGAGAACCGCAACCTCACCGACGAAGCCATGCAACGCGGCTGGGACTGCCTAGCTCGCTTTGCCGAGCGTGTGTCGGGTTTCAAAAAATCACAAGTCCGCGCCGTGGCCACCCAAACATTGCGTGAAGCCAAAAACCGCGATGTGTTTTTGAAAAAAGGCTGCGATATTTTGGGCTTTCCGATTGAGGTGATTGCAGGCACAGAAGAAGCCCGCCTGATTTACCAAGGCGTGGCTCACATGCTGCCGAGCAACAACGACCACCGGTTGGTGATTGACATTGGTGGGCGATCAACAGAGCTGGTTCTTGGCCAAGGGCTTGAAGCCACAGAGACTGCTTCCTTTCGGGTAGGCAGTGTGGCGTGGTCGATGAAATATTTCCCTACCAGCGAGTTCACCAAATCTGCTTTTGAACGCGCCGAAATCGCCGCTCAAGCTGTTTTAGAAGAAGCACTGTCCACCTACCCTCGCAACGCATGGAACAAAGCTTACGGCGCATCCGGCACCGTGGGTGCTGTGGCTGACATTTTGGCTTTGGCTGGTTTTCCTGAAGGGCAAATTACCCTCGACGGCTTGGATTGGTTGGTCAAATGTTTGGTGCGTGCAGGCCATGCCAGCAAAGTGCAGCTCGAAGGACTGAAAGAAGACCGGCGCGCCGTGATTGGTGGCGGTGTTAGCGTATTGCGCGCATTGATGACCTTGTTGAAGATTGAGACTTTGCATGTCGCCCAAGGCGCTCTGCGCCATGGTGTGCTGTTTGACATGGTGGATCGGGAAGACCACGACAGAGACACCCGAGACTTGTCCATCCAACGCTTGGCTTTGAAGTTTGGCATCGATACGGCCCAAGGCCAACGCGTTGGCCGTGTGGCAGTTCATCTGTTGCAGCAAATGAACATCCAAGCGAAGAACAGTGAAACAGACTCATTGGAGCGCCTCTGCCGCAAGCTCAGCTGGGCTGCGCAGTTGCATGAGGTTGGCGTCGCCATTTCACACAGCGACTATCACAAACATGGCGCATACATCTTGGACAACGCAGACCTGCTTGGGTTTGGTATGCCAGAGCTACATCGTTTGGGTCTGCTGGTGCTTGGACAACGTGGCAAGCTCAAAAAGCTCGAAGATGAACTTCAAGACAATGCCTTCGCCAAAATGCTCATGGCCTTGCGCATCAGTTTGATCTTGTGCCATGCGCGCAAAGATCCTGCCTACAAAGAGCTAGAGCTGTCGAGCGATCCAATCAAACAACAAATCTGCTTGCAAGCCTCAGATGATTGGGCGCAGGAATTTCCACAGTCCGTTCACTTACTCAAACAAGAAACCACTGCCTGGTCAAAAGCCCCGTGGACGCTGGAGTTTGTGACAAAACCATGACATATATGACACTAGGTGCTTTCATTTAAACCATATAAACTGTTTAATCTTTTTCAATCTCAAGGAATGAACAGTGAGTACAACCGCTCAAAAAACCATCCAAAAACCTGCAACTAAAAAAGCCGTTGTTAAAAAAGTGACGGCAAAGCCTGTGCGCAAAACCACTACGGCTAAAGCCCCTATCAAAGCTGCTCCCGTCAAGGCTCCCCCCGTTAAAGCAGCACCAGCCAAACCAGCTAAGCCTGTGAAAGCCCCCAAACCCGTCAAAGCCAAAAAACCAAAACTGGTGCGTGACAGCTTCACCATTCCTAAAGACGAATACGTGGTCATCGAGAGCTTGAAAACCCGCGCTGGCAAACTCGGCCAAGCTGTGAAAAAAAGCGAATTACTGCGTGCAGGCGTCAAAGCCCTCGCCGCCATGAGCGATATTCAGTTCAAAGCAGCCTTGAACAACGTCCCCACGATCAAGACCGGTCGTCCCAAGAGCTCGAAGTAAGCTCTGGACATGCGACGGTCAGCAGCACAGTTTGTGGTTGACCGTCGCGCACACGGGTTCGCAACCACCACACGCCGCCCTTGCGCACGGGGCAATGGTGCTCTTGCATACCCAATAGCTTGGCCACCAATTGCCCCAGGTAGGGCTGATGACCCACCAACAGCACAGAACCTTTGAGTTGTGGCCCAGTGGCCTCTTGCCATTTGAGTAAGCCCAACACATCGTCGACCGATGTTTCTGGCACCAATTCATCTCTGAGTTTGAACTTACGTCCCAACGGCGCTACCGTTTGCTGCGTACGCACAGCGGGACTCACCAGCGCACGGGTTCCTTCCGGCAAGTGACGATCTAGCCATGCGGCCATGCGTGCAGCTTGTCGCTCACCTTTTTTGGTCAGCGCGCGCGACAAATCATCTTCACCCTCTTGCGCCACTTCCGCTTCTGCATGACGCCACAAGATCAAGTCCATGGGCTGGCCTTTCAAGGTTTCGCGGCGTAAAGTGCCATCAACGCAGCTTGAGCACTGACAGCTGAAGCAGGTGCTTGTGCAGCCTTGCTTGAGGCGCGTCTTAGCTTAGCAGTCTGCACGCGTGTGTAGGCACCTTGGGCATCCATTTCCCACGCGTCCACGTTGTCGTGCATATAGGCCACCAGGCACTCGTCAATCACCCGTTGGCGAATGGCGGCGTCTTCTACAGGCCACGCCACCTCGACGCGGCGCAACATATTGCGGTTCATCCAATCGGCACTGGACAAATACAAGGACTCATCTGCCCCGCTGCGGAAATAAAACACACGCGAATGCTCTAAGAAACGCCCAATGATGGAACGCACACGGATGTTGTCAGCTACACCGGGGCGTTGCGCGGGCAGCATACAAGCACCGCGAATGATCAAATCAATTTGCACACCCGCCTGAGAAGCTTGCACCAAAGCCGCCATCAGCCTTTCATCGGTGAGCGTGTTCATCTTCAAAATGATGCGACTCGCAACACCTTGCTTGGCCTTCTCTGCTGTTTTCTCTACCTTGTCAATCAAGTTGCGTTGGAGATGAAACGGCGCAATCATCAGCTTGTTTAAGCGTGGAATCTTGCTTTGGTTGGCCAGCAAGTTAAACACGCTCTCCACATCTTGCGTGAGCTTGGCGTCTGCGGTGATGTGGCTCAAATCGGTGTAGAGCTTGGCCGTGCGCGGGTTGTAGTTACCGGTGGACAAATGCGCGTAACGGCGAATGCTGCGCCCTTCACGGCGTGTGACCAGCAGCATCTTGGCGTGCGTCTTCAAACCCACCACGCCGTAGACCACCTGGGCACCAATGTATTCCAGCTTCTCAGCCCAGTTGATGTTGGCCTCTTCGTCAAAGCGTGCCTTGAGCTCCACCACCACAGTCACTTCTTTGCCGCGCTGCACCGCCTCACGCAGCAACTCCATCAACACCGAATCTGCGCCGGTGCGGTAAATGGTTTGCTTGATCGCCAAGACATCAGGGTCGCGCACAGCTTCGCGTAAAAAAGCCAACACGCCATCAAAGCTTTCGTAAGGCTGATGAATCAGCACATCGCCTTGCTGTAATCGGTCAAAGAGTGAGCCGTTCGTCACCATCTGCTCTGGATAGCTGGCGGTGTAACGCTGAAACAACCATTTGGGGTTATCTACCAAATCAATCAATTGATTTAAACGCACCAAATTCACTGGGCCATGCACACGGTACAACGCCGAATGTGGCAACTCAAACTGCTGCAACAAAAATTCAGACAAATAGTCAGAACATCCTGACGACACCTCTAAGCGCACTGCTTGCCCGTAGTTGCGGTGCACCAAACCTTGACGCAACGCTGTGCGGAGATTTTTCACATCCTCTTCATCGACCGACAAGTCGGAATGGCGCGTCACGCGAAACTGAGAGAACTGCTGCACATCACGACCTGGAAACAGATCTTTCAGATGTGAACGCACCACACTCGAAATGGACACAAACAGCTTGCGCTTGCCGCAAAGCTTCTCGGGCAACTCAATCAAGCGCGGCAAGCTCCGGGGAACTTTGACAATCGCAATTTCGTTGTCACGCCCAAACGCGTCTTTGCCAGACAGGCGAACAATGAAGTTGAGCGACTTGTTGGCCACTTGAGGAAAAGGGTGTGCAGGGTCTAAGCCCACAGGCAGCAACAAGGGTTGCACTTCCTTCTCGAAAAATGTTTTCACCCACTGGTGCTGTGCCAAGGTGCGCTCACCATGCGACAAAATGCGCACACCTTCTTTGGCAAAAGCCGGCATTAGCACTTCGTTGTAAAGCGCGTACTGCTCATCAACCAAAGCATGAGCAACTTTGCTCAGCGATTGCTGCGCATGTGTACCAGCTGCATCCAATGGCGCCTTGGGATGCTCAACACTGTTGTGCAGCGCCGCACGCACTTCAAAAAACTCATCCAGGTTGGATGACACGATGCACAGGTAACGCAAGCGTTCTAGGAGTGGCACATCGTCACGCTTGGCCCAATCCAGTACGCGGGTATTGAAAGCGAGCAAACTCAAATCACGGTCTAACCATTCCAACTTTTGAGCAGACGTGAGTTTTTTATCTTTGGCTATCAAATCAGTGGTCATTGCTAGTTATGCGCCAAGAAAATGCTTGCGATAGCGTGCAGGCATGTCGTTGATCTTCATCAGCATGGGCAAGTCAGCCGTGTTGAAATCTGGGTCCCAGGCTGGCGCCCCAAGCACTTTCGCTCCTAGTCGCAAGTAGCCTTTGATGAGCGCAGGTGGCTCAAAAGCAGTATTGACTTCCCACTGCTCCACGGGCAGAGCCAAACGAGGCGTAACTTGGTTTTCCACCTCAGCCAAATGCGTTTGCTTGAGTTGGTGCCAAATGCTGGCAGCCACTTCGCCGCTCACCACACCTTGATGCAGCATAGGAATACTGGCGCAGCCAATCATCACATCGAGCTGGTTACGCACCATGAATTCAGCCAATGCACCCCAAAGGGCCATGATGACGCCACCATGGCGATGCTCTGCGTGCACGCAACTGCGGCCGAGCTCGACCATGCGGTCGCGGTAGGGGCGTAGGCGTGTCAAATCAAACTCAAGGTCTGAATACGTACTGCCAATGCGTTTAGCTTGTGCTGGCGTAAGTACGCGGTAGGTGCCAATCACCTCGCGCGAAATTTCGTCACGAATGATCAAATGTTCACAAAAATCATCGAACAAATCGATGTCGTGACCAGGTAGGCTTTCTTTCAAGCGTGCGCCCATTTCTTTGGCAAACACATCAAAGCGCAGCTGCTGCGCCTCTCTCACCTCGTCTTGGTGCTTAGCCCACTGAACAATCAGGCTTGAGCGGGTTTCAGTTTTTTGCCCCGTGTGAGGAACTTGCTGAGCATGATGATCGCTTGGATGAAGCGACCCCCGTGGCACATCGATGAACGACAGCGGCATGGTTGGATTTGGCAGTTCTTTCATGGTCGATCCTTGGTTGGTTGACGCCATGAATTTTTATGAGCGCACATGACAGCAACAAGGCAGCCCTGTGAATTTTTTGTGACACACACCGTCACCAAGATGTCACACTGCCTCTCTAAGCTTTGCTGCATGATGCTGATCAAGTACCTACGCTTACTCGCTGCATTTGCCAACGCATTTGCCATTTTGTGGTTCAAGTTTCCGCGGGCATCACGTGAGCAAAAACTTGCACATATTCAAAACTGGTGTGCCCATGTGTTGAAAATCATGGGCGTTCAATTGAATATCTCTAAGTCGCCCACACTCAGCCAACCTGACAAAACACAGCTACTTGTGGCCAACCATGTGTCGTGGTTAGACGTCTTGGTGATTCAAGCCTTGCAGCCTTGTGTCTTTGTCGCCAAGTCAGAAGTTCGGCAATGGCCATTGGTGGGCAGCTTGGCGAAGGCATGTGGCGTGGTGTTTGTCGACCGCAGTTCTTCAAGCGCTGCACGCAAGATGGTGGAGGATGTCGCCACTGCACTGCACCATGGTTATTGCGTAGCAGGTTTCCCCGAGGGCACTAGCAGCGAAGGCCACGCGGTGAGCTTATTTCATGCAAACTTGTTTGAAGCCGCCATTGAACGCGACGCTGATGTGCTTCCGCTGGCTCTGCGCTACACCGACCCGAGCACTGGTCAACTGTGTTTGAAGGCGGCTTTTGTAGGCGATATTGGCTTTATCTCATCACTGCACCAAGTGATGGGCATGCATCAAGTGGACGTGGATGTGAATATTGGCAAAACTTTATCGCCCTTAGGACACTCACGACGCACACTGGCGCATTTGTCGCACAGGTGCGTCGCTTCACAACTGGCAGCTTTGTCTTATTAGTGCACTGCCGTCCAGCGTGCGGGTGGAAACACCAATTTAAAGCACGAGCCATGGCCTACTTCGCTCGTGATGCTCAAACTTCCACCGTGGCGCTGCATGACGTGTTTCACAATGGCCAAGCCTAGGCCTGTGCCACCCGACTCACGTGAGCGGCTTCGGTCAACCCGATAAAAGCGCTCTGTCAAACGTGGCAAGTGTTCAGCTGCAATACCAGCACCGCTATCGCGCACCTCAAGCAAAAGGCTGCCATCAACGCCTTGATCAGCCGACACGTGAACATCACCGCCTGCTGGGGTGTAGCGCACCGCATTGCTCACCAAATTTGACAAAGCACTTTGAAGCTCGCGTGGCTCTCCCAACAGCCCTGACGTCATCAAATCGGGGTGAATGACAAACTGAATGTTGTGTGAAACCTGCCCCTGCGCCATCGTGGCCGATAAGCCTTTGGCTTCTTGCTCGCAGGCTTGGAACAAACGGTCCAACGGCAAGCTCTGATGCACACCAGGGACTGGACTGCCCTCTAGGCGTGACAGTGTGAGCAAGTCTTCCACCAAGCCCTGCATGCGATGGGCTTGCGTTGCCATGAGCGACAAGTAGTGCTGTTGCTCTTGCTCTGAAAGTGGCAGTGTTTGAATGGTTTCTACAAAGCCAGAAAGCACCGTGAGCGGCGTACGAATTTCGTGCGAGACATTGGCCACAAAATCACGGCGCATGGCCTCTGCCTGCTCCACCATGGTGACATCACGCGTCAACAGCAATTGCTTACCCTCACCATAGCGATGGCGCTGCACAGAAATACGCATAGGACGGTCCACACGATGCCCACGTCCTTCGATCACCACCGGCTCTGTGGGCTGCTCTAGTGCCATGTAGTCGTTGAAGACAGGGTCTCTCAGCAAGTTTCCCACGCGTTGCATGACATCGCGTTCGGCATGAATCCCCAGTTGCGTGGCAGCCGTTTGGTTGCACCATTCAATTTGCGCATTGGCATCGAGCATGACCACACCATTGGGAGAGCTTTGAATAGCAGACAAAAAATCTTTCAAACGCTGCTCACTGGCGTGAAGACTGCGCTCACGGTCGCGCAACAGCTTGCGCGCGCGCTCGGCCATCACACCCCACCAACCACTCATCGCAGGGGCCATGGTTAAGTCACCGTGACGCAACCAGGATCGCACCCGGTAGCCCCGCCACGCATCTACCAAAAGCCACATAAAACCTGCCAACAAAGCACCCACCATGACGTACATCATGGGTCGCGGTTGGTCTCGCAAAATTGCCCACGAATAGGCCAACGCACCACCTAGAGAAAGTGCTGTGGTGTAAGAAATAAAGCGGGTAATCACGGCTGCCCCGTCATTCTGTAGCCCACACCACGCACAGTTTCGACCATATTTCCAGCCTCACCCAATGCTTCGCGTAATCGCTTGACATGCACATCCACCGTGCGCTCTTCAATGAACACATGGTCACCCCACACACGGTCTAACAGCTGACTGCGGCTGTGCACGCGTTCGGCATGATGCATGAGGTAGTTGAGCAGTTTGAATTCTGTGGGGCCAAGTTTGATGGCTTGGTCATTGAAGCTGACGCGATGCGTTGAACCGTCTAACTTCAGACCACCTATCGACACCACATCGCTGGCTTGCTCAGGTGCGCGGCGACGCAGCACGGCGCGGATGCGTGCTAGAAGTTCTTGTGTTGAAAACGGTTTGGTGATGTAGTCGTCTGCACCTGCGTCTAAACCCGCAATTTTGTCGGGCTCGTCGCCTCTGGCGGTGAGCATCAAAATAGGCGTGGTTTTGGTACGCGGGTCAGCACGCCAGCGGCGGGCCAGCTCGATACCGCTTTGTCCGGGCAACATCCAGTCCAGCAAAATCACATCAGGCAACACGTCGTCAATGTGCTTTTGCGCGGCCACGCCGTCAGCAGCCAACATCGGCAGCATGCCGTTGTGGCGCAAATTGATGGCAATGAGCTCAGCAATGGCTGATTCGTCCTCGACCACCAACACACGAGCTGTTTTCATGGATTCACCGTTTCCAATCAGCTCATAGACGATTCAACATCGGCCAGCGGTGTGTGACGCACGTCTTCACCCTTGACGATGTAGATGATGAATTCGGCAATGTTCTTTGAGTGATCGCCGATACGCTCAATCGCTTTGGCGATGAACAACAAGTCCAGACTGGCTGAGATGGTGCGTGGATCTTCCATCATGTAGGTGATGAGTTTGCGCACAAAGCCATCGAACTCTTTGTCAATCTCATTGTCTTCACGCATGATGCTGACCGCCATGGGCACATCCAATCGCGCAAACGCATCGAGCGCCTTGCGCAACAAACCAGAGGCCAAATCGGCTGACACACGCAAATCGCTCGAAGGCAAAGAGCGTGGCGCCGAGCCTTCGATGATGGACTTGACCATGCGTGCAATCTTGGCGGCTTCGTCACCCACGCGCTCTAAGTTGGCAGTAGTTTTGGACATGGCCATGAGCAAGCGCAAATCACGCGCTGTAGGTTGGCGACGGCCAATGACAGAGGCGATTTCACGATCAATTTCCACCTCTAAGCTGTTGACTTTGTTTTCAATCACCAGCACATCGTCAGCCGCTTCGGGGCTGAATTGCGACAAGGCAAGAATGGCCTGCTTGATTTGCGACTCGACCAAGCCACCTAGGGCCATCACGTGTGAAGAGATGTTGTTGAGGTCGGAATCAAACTGTGAGGACAGGTGTTTTTCTGGCATGGTGTTCTCCTATTAGCCAAAGCGGCCAGTGATGTAGTCTTCGGTAGCAGTCTTGTTGGGCTTGAAGAAGATTTGTTCGGTCTCGCCAAACTCTACCAACTCACCCAAATACATATACGCCGTGTAGTCACTGCAACGCGCGGCTTGCTGCATGTTGTGGGTCACGATGGCAATGGTGTAGTCGGCTTTCAGCTCATGCACCAACTCTTCCACCTTGCCTGTTGAAATGGGATCGAGCGCGGAGGTGGGCTCGTCCAACAGCAAGACCGAAGGCTTCACTGCCACACTGCGTGCAATGCACAAACGTTGCTGCTGACCACCTGAGAGTGACAAGCCGTTTTGTCCGAGCTTGTCTTTCACTTCCGTCCACAAAGCGGCTTTGGTCAAGGCCCACTCGACGCGCTCATCCATTTCGGTACGGCTGAGGTTTTCGTACAAACGCACACCAAACGCGATGTTTTCGTAAATCGTCATGGGAAATGGCGTGGGCTTTTGGAACACCATGCCAATACGGGCGCGCAGCAAGTTCAAGTCTTGCTTGGGGTCCAAAATGTTTTGGCCATAAAAATTAATTTCCCCCTCGGCACGTTGACCTGGATAGAGGCTGTACATGCGATTCAAGGTGCGCAGCAAGGTGGACTTGCCGCAACCCGATGGGCCAATGAAAGCCGTGACTTTGCGCTCGGCAATGTCCATAGTTACATTGCGCAAGCCTTGGAACTTGCCATAGAAAAAGTTCAAGTCGCGAACTTCGATGGCGTTTTTAGGTGCTGGTTTGATATCAGACATTTTTAAATCCAATTGAAATTAGGAGCGAACTTTTTCGCGGAAGAACACACGAGCCAAGATGTTGAGCAACAAGACTGCCAAGGTGATCAACAAGGCACCTGCCCAAGCCAAACGTACCCAGTTGTCATAGGGACTCATGGCGAACTGGAAAATCACCACAGGCAAGTTGGCCATCGGTGCGCCCATATTGGTGCTGAAGAATTGGTTGTTCAAAGCGGTAAACAGCAAAGGCGCTGTCTCACCGCTGATGCGAGCCACCGCCAGCAACAAGCCCGTCATTACGCCGCTCTTGGCTGCGCGCAAGGTGATGAAGGTGGACACCTTCCAACGTGGCGCGCCTAATGCAAATGCGGCTTCGCGCAAGCTGCCAGGTACCAAGCGCAACATGTTCTCAGTGGTGCGCATGACCACCGGCACCGCAATGAGCGACAAGGCCAAGCTACCCGCATAACCAGAGAAGTTGCCCACCGTAGCCACCGCGATGGCATATACAAACAAGCCGAGCACGATAGAAGGAGCAGACAACATGATGTCGGTCACAAAACGGGTGAGCTCGGCGGTTTTACTCTCGTCACCGTACTCAGTGAGGTAGATACCCGCCAAGATGCCCACGGGCGTAGAGACCAACACGGTCAAGCCCACAATCATCAAGCTGCCCACAATAGCGTTACGCAGACCGCCACCATCTGTGCCTGGTGCAGGCGTGTCGCTGGTGAGCAAATTGCCATCTAAGGCTGACAAGCCGTTAGAAAAAAGCACATACAAAATCCACAACAACACAGCCAAGCCCACAGCCATGGCGGTCATTGAAAACGCCAAGCCCAGCAAGCTGGTGATGCGGCGTTTTGTATAAAGTCGATTGTTCATTTCCATACAAGACCTCTTAGTTGCCTTTGGCTTTGTCGGCGCGAAGAATCATGACCTTGGCCATGGCCAACACCACAAAGGTGATGACAAAGAGCAAAAAGCCCAACGCAAACAAGGTAGAGAAATGCAAGGCCTCGGCCTCGCCAAATTCGTTGGCCAGCACCGATGCAATTGACGTGCCGGGCGAGAACAACGAGGTGGGCATGCGGTTGGCGTTGCCAATCACAAAGGTCACCGCCATGGTTTCGCCCAAGGCGCGACCTAGCCCCAACATGATGCCGCCGATCACGCCTTTTTGTGTGTACGGCAACACCACCTTGCGCACCACTTCCCATGTGGTGCAACCCAAACCGTAGGCCGACTCACGCAAGATAGGTGGTGTGATTTCAAACACATCACGCATCACGGCCGCGACAAAGGGCAAGACCATAAAGGCCAACACAATACCAGCCGCCAAGATGCCCATGCCGTTGGTCGCCCCTCCAAACAAAAAGCCCACCAGGGGCATACCGCCCAGCATGCTTTGCAAAGGCACTTGCAGATAGTCGGCAAACAAAGGGGCAAACACAAACAAGCCAAACATGCCGTAAATGATGGACGGCACGGCAGCCAACAATTCAATCGCTGTCCCCAGTGGGCGACGCAGCCAGACCGGACAGGTTTCAGTCAAGAACACCGCCACACCAAATGCCAAAGGCACGGCAATCAACAGTGCAATACCAGCACTGGCCACCGTACCGACGATGGCAATGGCGGCACCAAAGTCTTCGTTGATGATGTCCCACTCGACATGCCACAAGAAGTGAAATCCGAAACGCTCAAACGTGGGCCAAGCGTTAATTAACAAAGAAATGATGATGCCCAATAAAGCCAACAGCACCAACAATGAAAACGCTTGCGTGACACGGTGAAAGAAAAAGTCTTGCACACGCTGCCTCTTGGCGATAGCAATCATCTCGTCGCTGACGATTTGATTGTTGTCTGGCTGCGTTAGATTCTGTGAGCTCATGTCAAACCTTTGACCCATTGAAACATTCTGTATCTCTTAAAACCGAAATCCGTCGGCGCTGATTCGGCAGCCGACGGAGATCTTGCTTTCAATTCAAATCACTTTTGAATTTGCGTCCACACCTTCGCGCGAATCTGAGTTGTTAAGCTGTCGGGCAGTGCCACGTAGTCGAGGTCTTGCGCCATCTTCTTGCCGTTCATGAAGGCCCAGTCAAAAAACTTCAAGGCTTCAGCCGCAGCTACTTTGTCGGCGGGTTGCTTGTGCATCAAGATGAAAGACGCAGTGCTAATGGGCCAGCTGTTAGCGCCTTTGGCATTGACCATCGACACGCCCATGCCTGGCACTTTGAGCCAGTCTGCGCCTGAAGCGGCAGAAGCAAATGTCAAATCATCAGGGCTGACGTACTTGCCATCGGCGTTTTGCAACTGCATGAAATTCATGTTGTTCTTCTTGACGTAGGCGTATTCCACATAGCCCACAGAACCCTTGACGCGGTTGACGTTGGCAGCCACGCCTTCGTTACCTTTACCGCCCACAGAGGTAGGTGCTGGCCACTTGACAGCAGCGCCCTTGCCCACTTTGTCAGCCCAGTCTTTGCTGATGCTGGTCAGGTAGTCGGTGAAGTTGAAGGTGGTGCCTGAACCGTCAGCGCGGTGCACCACGGTGATGGCTTGGTCAGGCAATTTTTTGCCTGGGTTCAATGCGGCAATTTTGGGGTCGTTCCAGTTGGCGATCTTGCCCAAGAACATGTCAGCCAACACGGGGCCTGTCACGCGCAACTCGCCTGGCTTGAAACCTTCGAGGTTCACCACAGGCACAGTGCCGCCGATGATGGCTGGGAACTGCACCAAGCCTTCTTTTTCGAGGTCTTCACCAGACATGGGGGCGTCAGTGGCGCCAAACGTCACGGTCTTGGCTTTGATTTGACGGATACCGCCTGAAGAACCAATGGATTGGTAGTTCAAGCCGTTGCCTGTGGCGGCTTTGTAGCCTTCAGCCCACTTGGCATAAATAGGAAAAGGGAAAGTCGCGCCTGCACCGGTGATGTCGGCTGCGAAGGCTGAGCCCATGGCCATGGTGGCAAAAGCAGCGGCAGCCACAGACTTGATAAAAGTGCGCTTCGTGTTCATGAGATTCCTTCAGTTGGTTAGAACAGCTGTGACTTTAGCTAGCCATTGTGACGAAACTGTGACACATATGACGCTTAAACACTTCAATATTTCAAGTATTATTGAAATATGAAAAAACACAAGATTCCAGAAACGCAAGTGGTTGAGGCCTTGGCTGCCTTGGCGCAAGGCCAGCGTTTGCGGGCTTTTCGGGCTTTGGTGGTAGCCGGCACAGAGGGGCTCACCCCCAGCGCCTTGGCCGCCATGCTTGACTTGGCCCCCAGCGCTTTGTCGTTTCACCTCAAAGCCCTGAGCCATGCAGGCTTGGTGAGTGCAGAAGCCAGCGGCCGCAACCTGATTTACCGCGCCGAGTTTGCGCGCATGAACGAGCTGCTCACCTACCTCACCCAAGACTGCTGCCAAGGCCAATCGTGTGCTGTGGTGCCTGAAACCGCCAAAGTTTGCTGCTGATCTACCCAAGGAAAAACATGAACGTCGAACAATTTTTAGGCTTGTTAGAAGCCCATCCCAACCAAGCTTTGTGCATCGTGCTGCCAAACGGTGAGGCAATTGCACCGCACTTTCACATCACCGAAGTGGGTCATGTGACCAAGAACTTCATGGATTGCGGCGGCACACATCGCAAGACCGAGAGCTGCCTGCTGCAAACCTGGGTGTACAGCGATGTCGACCACCGCTTAGAGACCAGCAAACTGGCCAACATCTTGCGCATTGCGGGTGACGTCCTGCCCTCGCTCGATTTACCTGTGGAAATTGAGCACGAATCGGGCGTGGTGTCGCAATACCCCGTGACCGCTGGCAGCAGCGATGGACACACCTTGACTCTGACCACCGGCCTCAAACACACCGCCTGCTTGGCGATGGACTTGTGTTGCGCACCTGCAGCCACTGCCGCCGCAGAGCCTGTTGCCTCTGTCGCAACGTCTGACAAACCACGCGTCAAAGCAGGTGCATGTTGCACGCCCGGCGGTGGCTGCTGCTAAGCGCTGGCTGATCTTCAAACTCACATTTACACCACCCCTCACGTATACACACCATGACCACCTTGAACGTCCTCTTCTTGTGCACGCACAACTCGGCCCGCAGCATCTTGTCGGAAGCCTTGCTCAACCACATGGCCACGGGTGCCAGCGGCACACGCTTCAAAGCCTATTCAGCGGGCAGCAGCCCGCGCGAAAACCAGCAACCCAACCCACTCGGGCTGCAAGTGTTGAAGGCAGCGGGCATTGACACCTCCTACCTCAGCAGCAAAAGCTGGGACGAGTTTGCCAAGCCCGATGCACCGCACATGGACTTGGTCATCACCGTGTGCGACAACGCCGCAGGCGAAGTGTGCCCCTATTGGCCAGGCCAGCCTGCCACCGCGCACTGGGGCTATGCCGATCCGTCGGCTGTAGAGGGTACGGATGAAGACCGACTGCAAGCCTTTCGTAACACCATGTACCTGATTCAAAAGCGCTTGCAACTGCTGGTGGACTTGCCTGCTGACAAGTTGCAAAAAGCCATGTTGCAACACACAGCACGTGAACTCAGCAAGGATGCCGCATGAACTTCTTTGAACGCTACCTCACCGCCTGGGTGGCCATTTGCATCTGCGTGGGCATCGCGCTGGGCCAGTGGCAGCCTGAGTTGTTTCAAGCCATTGGTAGCTTGGAGTACGCGCAAGTCAACTTGCCTGTGGGCTTGCTGATTTGGGTGATGATCATTCCTATGCTCATCAAGGTGGACTTTGGCGCTTTGCACGAAGTGCGTCAGCACATCAAAGGCATTGGCGTGACGCTGTTTGTAAACTGGCTGGTCAAGCCGTTTTCGATGGCGCTGCTGGGCTGGTTTTTCATTCGGTACTTGTTTGCACCGCTCTTACCTGCCGAGCAGATTGACAGCTACATCGCGGGCCTCATCTTGCTGGCTGCGGCACCTTGCACAGCCATGGTGTTTGTGTGGAGCCGACTCACCAACGGCCACCCGCTGTTCACCCTGTCGCAAGTGGCGTTGAATGACGCCATCATGGTGGTGGCGTTTGCACCGCTGGTGGCTTTTCTTTTGGGGCTGTCCGCCATCATCGTGCCGTGGGACACGCTCATCACCTCGGTGGTGTTGTACAACGTCTTTCCCGTGGTGTTAGCGCAGCTCATTCGCAAAGCGCTGTTGGCCAAAGGGCCAGAAGAATTTGACTCGGTCATGGCACAGATTGGCCCGTGGTCGATTGCTGCACTGCTAGCGACCTTGGTGTTGTTGTTTGCGTTTCAGGGCGAGG
>JACCDR011593871.1_pt1 | contig 24497 bp, 44 predicted proteins | sample 7446431 | NCBI WGS metagenome assembly JACCDR01 (sample SAMN15323443, study PRJNA562643) | freshwater metagenome | isolation source: river surface water | place: USA:Blue River Watershed | collected 2017-08-17 | reverse complement strand
TCGGCGTCGCCATGTACTCCTTCTTGCCCAGATCGTACACGCGGATCTGCGGGTAACCGTCGCCGAGCAGCTGCTTGAAGTCCTGATCGTTCGACGCGACGACGACGTCCTTGCCCTCCTTCGCCAAGGAACGAGCGACGTTGGCGATGAGGTCATCCGCCTCGCACTTCGCATGCTTCAGGACGGTCACCTCCAGGTTCTTGACACAGAACTTGACCGCTTCGTCGATCTGCTCCTTCAGCTCCATGATCTCCTTCCACTTCTTCTCCACTTCAGGGTCGTCCGTCTTCACACGACGGTTACCCTTGTACTCCGGGAAGATCTCGTAGCGGTGCTCGGGGGAGCCTTCCTTCACAAAGACGAGCGACGTCGGGTTGATCTCCGCAACGAGGGCTCGAAGGTTCCGGACAAACTTGAACAGGAACGCTGAGCCGTCATTTGTGAAGCCGGCGCGGCATCGGTGCGAAAAATTGTTGAGATCGAGAAGCATAACCGTCATGAGAATCACCTTATCACAGAGGAGAGGGATGAGATCTCTTCAATCGACGATGACGGTCCAGCCAATCACTTTGCTGTCGTCCGGCGTCGTGATGATCTCGAGTCGGTAGTTGTCGGCTAGATCGTTGTCTGGCTCGAAGCAACGGAAGATGCACTTGGCCGCCTGCTTGGGGTCGGCGTGGAACTTCGTAACAAGCTCCATGTTTGCTTCGCCCATCATGTCGATGTCGAAGTACGGAATCGTGGGAAGTGGCTGTCCATGCTGCCATCCAGCCGGCTTGTTTTCCCAGTCTGTTGTGGAGAATTTGTCTTCCCACTCGTCTTTGAGTGCGCGCTTCTCACGACGCTTCCACTGCCCGCCGTCACACCACATCTTCCAGATGCGAGCTTCTTCGAGTGGATCGCCTTCGCTGTGATACTCCAGATTCTTACGTGCCACGGGCGTCGCCAGCCACTCGCCGATCATCTTCTTGAGCTTCGCAGTCGACAGCTTTTCGGTCATAAACTCACCTTACCATATTAAGAGAAGATGAGATCTCTTTACAACATGTTTAGAAGTCTCACCCTCGCTTGCGTCGCTCTTGCCATGATTCGATCCAGTCAAGGATGGACATCCCAATGTCTGTCGATGCATCGTGCAGACCGTGCAGAACCTTGTACGTGAAGTAACTGGCGACAACTATGCCAGATGTGATTCCTGCCGATATAATCAGCCTTTCGCCCGGATTCATCGCAGCTGTCTTGTCAGGTTGGAAAGCATACATCAATCCCAAGCCTGGGATCGTAAACAATACCGCAAACGTCACGATAACAGCGACCATCGTCAAGAAGCCAAGGACAGGCTTCACACCAGGTGCTCTCTTCAAACGTTCGATGAATGTCAGGGGAGGCGTCGGAGGCATTGTTCGGTAAGGCATCAGAATGTCGATCTTACCATTCACGTCAACGAATCAACCTCTCAATGTTTAAAAAGAAACGCGGGCGAAAGCCCGCGTTCCTCCGATTCGCTCTACCTGTTTTCGATCACAGACCGCGCGGGCCGGTGCAGGTCACGGCAGCGACGCCGCCAGAAACCGTGCACTCCCAGGTCTTGACGTCCGCACCGGAGACGCACTCGAAGCCGAGGTCGCCTTCCTTCGCGTCAGCCACGAAGTCGCTCCAGAGGACACCCTCGTCGTTCGCGTCCTTCGACGCCACGCCAGCCGTGTCAGGAGCGATGCAGTGCTTCTTGGCGTTGCGGCAGCGGCCAGCGTCGAGGACGACGTCCGCGCTCGCGGCCGAACCCGAGATGAAGACCTCGAGGGTCTTCGCCTGCTTCACGAAGGTGACGTTGTCACCCGCGCCGACGGTGTTGTCCTTCGCGCCGTCGCAGTCCTTGTCGAGGTGGCACTTGCCGCTGTTGGCGGCCGGAGCGACCTCGCCGAAGCACGTCTTGTAGGGGACGAGCTCCTCGCTGACGAGCTTGAGTCGGCACTGAACCTGGCCCTGCTTGCACGAGCCGACGCTCGAGCCGCACGCCGTGTGCCACTCAGCAGCCTTGATCAGGTCGTTGCCGCACGCGATGTCGCCAACGTCGCCCTGCGGGCCAAGCTCGCCCTGATCGCCCTGCGGGCCAACGTCTCCCACATCACCAACTGCTCCCGTGGGGCCAGGAGCGCCAGGCTCGCCGGCAGGGCCAGTCGGACCGACCGGGCCGGGCACGCTGACCGTCTCGGGGACGAGTCCGCTATCAGAATCGTTGCTTGCGCACGCGGTCGCAAGCATGATGGCAAAACAACAGCTAACAATCTTCGTCATTTTCTTTTGGTTCCTTTTCGGTCTTGCCGAACGACCTGACTGTAGCTGTCTTTCGTGTCGTGTTAGCCTTCTTTGTTATTCTCTTTGAAAATTGTCGAGCTGTTTGAAAACTTACGTCAGAAGACCAAAGTCGGCACGAGCGTGAGGACCCAAAAGTCGTTGCACAGCGTGCTGCCCACATAGCCTTCCGAGAACCATGTATGACCGTTGTCTCCCCATGACGAACCCCATGAGTTACGGATCTTGAACTGACGCTCGCCGTTGACGTAGCGGACGCCGACGATGATCTGCGCGTGGTAGCCGACCCACGTCTTCGTCTCAGGCCACACATGACCATCACCATTGAAGTACTTGGTGTACGCGTCCGTGACAGGCGCCGCGAACACGACGGGGTAATTTGAGCGGATCGCGTGCTCGATCGTGTCGCAGCGACTCTTCCCGTCGCCGACGACGCGGTAGTACGACTCGATCTTGTTGTCGATCGACTTCTGGTACGCGCGGATGGGTGGCTGGGCGAATACGTTCGCCGGAACGTAGGGCCACACGTCCTCAGGACACACACCAAGCGTGTGCAACGAGTCGATGGCGTTCCTTATGAACGTGCCATCGTCCTTGTCTGTATCTTGAGTGTAGCTGCGTGCATTCCAGTAACAGAGGAGTCTGGACAGTTGAACCACGCTCTTCGGGTCTTGCACACCGAGCAGCACTTCGAGCGCGTCACAGACCGCGTTCGCGACGCAACTGCTCAGCGAGCCTTGATTAGAGACTGGAGTGTGCTCCTGAATGATGTGCTCGTCGGTGCCGTACGTCACACCGACCTTCACAATCTCAGTGATGACGTTCGCGTCAAAGACCTTGTCGCGAGGATCGTGAGGATCCGGCTTGTACCCGCTCTTGAAAGTGGTGCTCACACCCTTAGTTAGGGCTTCGGCACATTGACCGTGTGAGTGCACACGTCAACCTCAGCGCACGACTTGACTTCAGCAAGGCATCTCGGGTTGATGTAGATCCCGTTTGCTTGGAGCTCGCGGCAGAAGGCGCCGAAGTGGATGCCCTTCTTCGTTGGCTGCCCTTCGACGCAGTTCAACTCGGTGAGATGATTTTCTGCGAGATCACACCATTCCGTGTCGGTAGGCACAGGGGTCGGTGTTGGCTTGACAGGATCAGGTGAAGAAGGACTAGGAGGGCATCCGTCACAGGCTGCAAGCGCGACAAACATCCATACGGCGAGACGCACGATCATCGCTTCCCTCTGAGAGCCTCAAGAGGGACAGACTTGAGCGCCGTTGCGGACATCTCTACGGTCTTCCAGAACTCGGCCAGCTCCGCCTCGCTCGCGATCTCGCCGGAGGCGATCATGGAAGAAGCGAGGTCCTGGATGCGCTGGCGCACCTGCTCCTTCTTCATGTACTCTTTAGAGGCCTTGATGGCCTCCTCAAGGACCACGCGGCGTATCTTGCTGATTACGTCGTCGCTCATGTCGTTAGGTATCTTCGGATGTTTTCAATGATGTGGTCATCGACACGAACGACGATCACGGCAACTTGTGAAGAGTGAATGCCAGAGGGCGACATTCAGCCCCAGCTCTGACGTACGGGTTATTCTCAAGAACAACCACGTGTGCACGATTCTCCTGATTTTCGTTCATCTCTGCTGGTGAAATGAGAAGAACGCGAACACACTTCCGACCGTCGACGAGCATCGCGTACATGTCGCCGACAACCAGCTCGCAGTCAGCATTACGCTTGACGTCTTCACGGCTAACGTAATTGAAAGCCGTGAAGAAGTCGAAGTTATTGCTCATTCTTGGCTGGACCATACCAGGCAGTCTGATTCGTCGTTGTCCACTCGGCCTGCTTGTCGAGCCACTGCGAGAAGTTGTTCTGGAGGTGGACTTTTGCTTGCTCAAGCGTGTTGAACACCTTTCCTTTGATCTCGTCCATCCGAAACGTTCCCTTTTGATCGGGCCCGGACCTGATGAGGTACGTCACCTCCTCACCTGCGATCGTGCGACGTCGGATCTCCTCGCAGATCTGCATTGGGACGATGTGATCCGACTCCCCTGAGATGACGTAAATGATCTGTCCGACGTCGTACACTTCAATCCTCCAATTTGTAAGCGTGCAACGCTGGGACGTGCGCCGCACTCACGGCAAAGGTAGGCGCTTCCTTGCCAGTCACGACGTTCATCGCTGAACATGCCTTTGCAACCTTTTTCCAAAGGACGTGTTCCATCTTTGTGCGACCGCTGACGGCAGCAACATACTCTGCAACAGTGGTCTCACCCATCATCTCCTCTGGCTTCGAGGCGTTGGCGTTGAGCACCGGGATGACGACGCCGAAGATGTCGCGGAGCATCTCAAGCTCCTTCGCAGTCAAGGCGACGTCAACCGTCTTCGCCGGAACTGACTTCTTCTTGGCCGCCATCAGATCTCGCCTCGCTTCTTCGCTTCACGCTGTTTTGCTTTCTCGCTCATCTTCTTTCTTGCTTCTTCTGACATCTTCTTACCAAGGTGTTTAGCACGCAATTTTCGACGAGTGTCTTCGGACACAATGCGTCCATTTTGGCCTTTGCTAAGAGCCTGTCTGTGTTCTTTTGATAGAGGAACGCCTTTGTGAGCTTCACTCATGTTCTGTCGTGCTTCGTCGGAGATCTCTTTTCCTTGATGAGTCAAGGACATCTTCGCACGCGTCTCTTCAGTGTGAGGAATGCCAACACGAGCTGCTAGCGTCTTAGCTCTGACGTCAGATCGTTGAAGGATACACAATCCAAGCTCAGCTTTTGCCTTATGCGTTGCTGACATCTTGGCACGTGCTTCTGTCGAATGAACCTTTCCTTTGTGAGCTTCAGAGATCTTTCGTCGTGTTTCTTCGGTTGCTGAACAACCGTCGCCGCCCATTGTTCGGTTGTAACCCTTCTTAGGTTTGTGTGACTCGAACTCAACGATGGTTTGGGTTTCATTAATGTTTGCTACTTTATGCGAATCACAGCGAAGCCACACGTGTCTTTCCCACACTTCAAAACCGTACTTGCGAAGCGCACGATGGAAGTAGTAAGAGCTGCCGTTACGAGCGGCATTGCAATGATCGTACCATCGCTTGTCAAGCGATTGACACGTCATTCCCACATAGCATTTGTTGTTCAAAGTGTTGACTACCACGTAAACGATGTACATGGTAGTAACTACCTCGTTGATGAATACAGAGATCAGACGCTCAGATCGCGTTCCTCGATGATGTCCAAAAATTGATCAAGCGTGTGCTTGTGTTCGGTTGCACGTTTCGTCTTCACGATCCGCATGGCGGCGTTGAGTGTCTTCATATCGAGCTTCTCTTTGTACTCAGACACAAGATCTTTCCGATCCTCCTTCAATCCTTCGATCTGGGCGTCGACCGTCGCCAGTCGGCTCGTGAACTCCTCCACAATCTTCGCGAGCTCGTTCAGCTCGTCGGGTTGCGCCTGTCCGTCAATCGAAACGTCGTTGATGTTGACCATGCGAGGATGATACTGCTCCTCGCTGTCTCGAATCAACCCTTGTACTTCGCGAGTGTCGCGAGCTGCTGCTTCAGGCTCGCAACGTAGGGGCTGTTGTCAGCGACGCCCAGGTCCGTCGCTTGCTTGACCAGCTCGTTGATGCGAGACATGTAGTAAGCGGCCATCGACGCTTTCGCCTGCGTGACCAACACCTCGTCCGTTTCTGCCTTCTCTTCCGGCTTGAGCTTAGCGTACTCCGCGGGAGGCTGCCACGATCCACCTGAGGCGCGCACAAGGTCTTCTGAGGTGTCTGCGTTGAGGACTGGTGCCATCGCGCGCTGAAGGCCCGCTGCTGTCTGTTGATTGATGACGTCGGCGTCCTGCTTCATCTGCTTGATGATCGGCAAGGCCTGGACCATCTGGATGAACTTGGGGTCTGTGAGCGCGTCGGCGACCTGCTCAGCAGGCGTCTTCGGCTTGGCCGGAGCAGCCTCGCCTAACGTGACGTCTGGATCGACGCCGAGGAAGCCTTTCAAAGCTCCGATCGGCATCTCGACGACACTGTCAAAGTGCTCGACAGGGATGTGATCCTCGTACGCTTCGAGAGCGTCATCCTCAGACGCGAAGCCCAGGAACGCTTTGTACTCGTCGAACGATCCGTCCGACTTCTTCTGTGTAACGATGTACACGTTGGGTGCGTCGGAGTCGGGGCCAACAAACACGTCAAACTCTTCACCGTCCCCGCCTTCAGTCCCCTTGATGAAGCCGTAGTCGAAGAGGTACTCACGCTCCCACTCCTCGCCGTCCCCATTTTTGCCCTTCTGGACAAAGCCGACTGGGCGGTCGATCTTGACATCGAGACCTTGGAAATCGATCGTCTTGGTGATCTTGTCACCCTCGCGGAGCTGACATGACTCCGTCGTCGCCGGCCGAGCGGCAGGCATCGCCATGGGGCCACTCGAGATGCCGGCGCCAGGGTGGGGAGCGCCGTACATGCGGTTGCGGATGTCCCGCAGGTAGTTCAACATGATCGAGTTGCCCTCAGCAAGGGCTTCGTACACGGATAGGATTGCCTGCGGCTTAGCGGTGATCGCCTTGTAAGTGACCCACGCGGTCGGGCTGTGCATGAACGAGAAGAACTGGATGTCTTCGTGCTCCCACGCCTCGTCGACAGCCTTATACGCGCTCTCGTACTTGTCCTTGATCTTGTCGATGTACTTCGCCTGCGACTTCTGAATGTTGTCGTAGTTCGCCTTGAACTTCGGCAAGAGAGCCTCGAGGGCTGATTCGATGACTGTGCGAAGCAGACTGACGAGCCGCACACCGGTCTGACCGAGCTCGGCGCCGACAACCGTGGCTGCGTCGACGAAAGGCTGGATGAAGATGCCGTACAGGCTGCCGCCGTAGGTCCCCATTGAGGTTTTGCCATGCTTGCTCGCGCCCTTGCCGATGCCGTAAGGGCCGACCCACGGACTGACATTATAATCGTACATCTCTTCTTTGAGAATACGACGCACAGCTTCTCGCAGTATCGTCTCGTCGGTCTGCTTCATCACGCTCTAACTACGGAATCGGATGACCAGGTGAAAACAGAAGACCAGCGTTGTAGTCCTTCTCCCAAACGAATCGCACATCGAAACCGAACCGTTCCAAAGCAGTGAGTCGTTCCAATGTTTTGCGATACAGCTCACCGAATGTGGAACCTGTGAGTGTGTTCATCTTCTCGTGATCGTATTCACGAGGATCACCATGCCAAAACTTGCCGAGAAACTCGTAAGCGACGTTCTGCCACAGAGCGTCAATGCACACGTTCCGACCTTCGAGCGTCATCCAATGTTGACGACGTTCGTTTGGTATCGAAAGTTTATCGAGCCATTCTTGCTCGTATCGTGAGATACCTTTTACTTCGCGAGCGCATCGTGGGCATCCGCAACCACGTTTCCCGTTCCCATGAAGATGTGCTACCGGTCGTTGGTTGAACCAGAATCCACATCGGTTACAACCGATCTCGATCCGTGTGTTCTGATCTTGATATCGAACTCGTCTGTAGTCGTACTTGCTTTCATGTAACTCAACAGCTTCGACAATGAACTCATCGAGTGTTTTCCGTGTGTTACGTTGCGATGTACAAGTAGGACAACCGCTAACACGTGAGATGTGATTGTTCGGCGTAACCATCCACGCGTTGTTACACTGACGACAGATGACCTTTACCTTTTTCTTCCATGCGACACAGCTCACACATGAGTAGTCATAACTCTCACCATGAACTGCTCGTGCTCGTGCAAGAAATTCGTCTTGTGTCATGCCACCCGTTTGTAGTGAGGGCCGAGGAGTCGTCGGAAATGCACCTCGTGCATGTCACCAGTTCTCATACTCATGAGCAAACAGTAACACGTGGTGGCGTAACCGACCGTCGGTCGATCGTACTCGTCAACGACGAGGAAGTGATCGTCCGCGAGAGTCTTGCCCTCGTAGATCACGTGACCGTGGTAGATGTTGCCGACGTATCGGTACATCACTCCTCCCACGCCGGCTTCCACCAACGCATCCTGCTACGCTCTTTAAAACTACGCAAGCGAAGCTCCACGCCGGTGAGCTGCTTCCAGAACGTGACGAGCTCAAGCTCCATGTCGTTGAGAGCAAGTATCTCCTTGGACTTCGGGTCGCGACGACTGAACAGCTGTCTGTGCTCATTCGTGAGTTCCGTGAGGATCTCCTCTTTGACGGTAACCCAGTCGTCGGTGTAGGCCTTCACCCACACAGCTGCCATCCTGGTGGCTCTTTCAACGTTCTTTGGAAGCATCAAGCCACACGTTTAATGTACTCGTTGTGCTTACCATCGAACCAGCTCTCGGTATACCAACTAAGCTTCGTCGTTATGAGCGAACGACATTCCCACTCGTATTGATGCGATAGACCTTGAAGACACGGACGCTTCCTCACAATGAGAATGATGTCGTTGTCCATGGTCCACTCGTACACTTCACCGACGCGATCAACCAAGGGTGTTCTCTGAGAGCTGCTCACTGAACCACTTCCTAGCAGCATCTAGCATAGACTCTCTTAATGAGTCTTGCGACTGCATGAATGGCGGCAGACCTGTTAGCGGCCACCAACGAACATCGTGGTTCTCGCCATCCAACGGATGCGGATCGCAATCGTCTAGGTTGACGACCTCCGCAAGGTAAATGATCACCGTCTTGTCTTCGCGCTTGAGTTTCACCTCGACGGAGCCGATCAGCTCAGGAAGCAGATTCACTTGCACGCCGGTCTCCTCCAACGTCTCGCGAGCGGCTGTCTCCTCCAACGTCTCGCCGTCATCAACGTGGCCTTTCGGAAACCCCCATCTATCTTGGCCCGCGCGCGGCTGCACGAGAAGCACCTCAAGCCCGCGATGACTCGATCTGATCGTTGCGGTGCCGCAGCTTGTGGTCTTTATCTTCTTCACGCACCAGAAGCTAGCGTTTCCAAGTCGTCCGGTCGTCGTCCATGAGCGACGACAGTGCGAACCCAGCGGTTCTTCACCTTCTTCAGCCAACGACGGTACGATTGAGGCCTTTTGCCGCGCGCGATCATGTCGTCCTTCACGTTCGCATGCAGACTCTCAAGGCTTTCGCCATGCTCGGTGACGACGTGGTCGAACTCGGTCTCCACGCTGTCGTAGAACCATTGGCAACGCTTCTTCGTGGGTTGAGCGACAGGCTTCGGCTCGAACGACTTGATAAGCGCCTCTGCTTCTGACGCTTCAATCCAACGAACGAGCACACGACCGTCGTACGACAGAGCAACGAGAACGTTGCCTGGCGAAGCAGCCTCAAGACTGTCTACAGCTGCAGAGGCGTGAACCTCATCGAGCGCGACGACGCGCCCGTCGATGATGATCTGTGCGTCCACAACGTCACGCTCACTCGCTCGCTTTGATCATCGACGCGATGAAGAAGCGTTTGAGGTCAGCGTCGGTCACAGGAAGGGTGGAGTCGATCTCAAACTGCTCGCGAACGACTTGTTCGAACTTTGGCTGAACATCGAGAGTGACGACAGTTCCGTCGCCGGTCTGAAACGTGACTTGGCGCATTTGGGCCTCCTAAGGCCTGATACTAGCGTTTCTTGGGAATGATCGGACCAGCTGACGGAGGAGTTGTGTCCTCTTTCGGCGCGCCCAACCCAGCTGCGCCAGGAGCTGCAGGCTTCGAAGCTGACTTCTTTACAACGTTTGGCTTGATCTGCCGTGTTTTCTTGTTAGTGATCTTCGTCTCGACTCCGTGATTACCCGGGTCCTCGGCTTGCCCAGCATCAATCTGGCCTGACACGATCTGCGCGAGACCCTTCAAGTAAGCGTGAAGCGCTTCTTGCTCCGAGGACTCAAGCCCTTCGAAGTAGCGTGAAAGTTCACCTTGAACCGCGCTGTCCTTCAGCGACTTGCCAGCGCGTAGCGTGTTCAACTGTTGAACGATCGAGTCGACGGTGACGTCGGTCGTGTTTGTTGTTTTCTTCTCAAGCGGTTCAGGTGTGGTTGCCGCCGTGCCGACAGGCGCTTGAGCTGGCGCTTGCCCGGCTGGCGGTGCCGCTGCAGGCTGCGTTGCTGCTTCGCCAGTCTCAACGAGACGAACGCGACGCTCCTGATCGCGCATGCGTTGGACAAGCGCTTCAAGCTTCTGTTTCGTGTCAACGCGAGCTGGCTTCATGATCACTTCCTGACGATTCTGATGCGGTTCGCAGGGGTTTCCTGCACAAGCTTTTGACGAATCTTGCCAATGCTCTCGGCGACCACAGGTGCCTTGAGCTGCTTCGCTCTGCGATCCTCGATCCACAGAGTTTCAGCCATGTACTTGTCGAAGAAGTTAGCGCCCTCGTCCATGCCACCGTCGCGCTTGTTGTCGCGCTTCCATTCGGCAGCCGCTTCGCGGGCCCAATCCTTCCAGTGTCCGCACCCAGCTGGGTCATCGCAATCGTCGCCATACCCGTCACCAGGGCTGCGACCGCATGAGGGGCAGGCTTCATCGTCCTCATCACGGCACAGATCGCAGAGCTCGTCGGCTTCGCCAACGTCAGCTTCTCCGCACTTAGCGCACGCGTTGGAGCCTTCTTCAGACTCAACGGACTCGGGCTCAGGCCCTTCCATGTCGAAACGACCTTCAGCTAACAGATCTTTGAGCTTCATCACGCCTTATACGTAGCGTGCTTCGTCCGACGTCACCGTGAACGTCGTGGAACCGTAGGAAAAGGATGTGGCGCAGTCGACCTTCGTGAACATCGAGAAGGATCCATCTGATAAGACAACGATCGCGGAACCGATTGGACTCTTCGCTGCCTTCAGCGCGATCGGGATGACGTGTTTGGAGTCCTCGACGCTCAAGGCGCACAACCAACCCTCAGCGCCGAAGGACAACGCTGTAAGGTTTCCATCCAGCACGATCGACTCGTCGTTGTCAAAGACGATTGCAACACTCACCTTCGGCGTCGACGGCAAATCAACGTCTGGAGTCGAGAACGTCAAGCTAGGCATCGACTCGTAGAAGTTTTCTACTGGTTCAGACTTCGACGAAGTGTCTGGCTCCTCGAGGTTAGCAGGGTCGATCCGACCCTCTAGATCCTCGGTCATGTACAGCTTCTCTTCCTCAGAAAGTGTAATCGTGTTCGACATCAGTCGAACTGTAGCTCACGTCGCGATTCATGTCGTCAAGCGTGCGAGCAAACTCCACCATTGGCTCAGTGAGACCAACTGGGCTCACCTTGATGAGTACGCTAACAACAGAACCTTCTATGGTCCACTGCACGTCTTGCTTGCCACGCTGCGTCTCCAGCGCGATACACTGGATGATGAATCGATCGCGCAACGCATTGTCAACGAACTCGTACGACTTGTTCAAGCCCACGCCGTGGATGTTCTTCCACTTCGTCGAAGGGGTAACGGGTCGGCCAGGTTTGACGTGGATGGGAGGTCGCTCGGCCACTGCGAAGTACTCCTTGAGGGCCTTCACGGTTCTTAACTACCCCTCAATGCGTCTTCACGCTCGTTCATGATGCGATGATACGTCGCTTCAGAAGCGATAACGACGGAATCCACCGCCGCCTCCCATCGAGCGTGGGGATCTCACAGGAGATCCGTTCGGACTCTGCTTGGGAGACGGCCTTGTTCCGCTGTCATCTGTGTAGTAACTGCCAGGGTTTGAGAAATTGTCAAGATACTCGTACGCTTCCTCGTACGAACGGAACGGGCCGAACGTGTCAGCGTCATCCTGCTCCCCGTACTCAGCAGGAGCGAGGTCCATGTACCACTTCTCGTCCGTCGCGAGGTAGAACTCGCAGTGACGCGACATGCTCTCGACGAGCAACTCCTCGGTCAGGATCTGCTTCGACTCAGGCCTGAGGAGGTCGTTCAACTTCATTCGTCGCCGTCGTCCTGCGTGTCGGCGCGCTGCTCACGAGCCGCGCGCTTGACATGCTTCGCGAGAACCCCGTCTCGGAACGTCTCGCTCGCCGCGACGTGATCTGGGTGCTGCTTCATAAACTTGATGTCCTCGTCGTCGAGCTCGCCGGTCTTGGACAAGAGTGCGATGTACTCGTCGACCGCGGTGAGAACCATGTCCTCGAGGTCGTCCGGGTCCATCTGGTGGAGAACTTTGAAGCGTTCCTGCGCCGTGATGACCGCCTTCTTTGCAGCCTCTGGCGTGTAACCCATCTTCTCGCCAATCTTCTCGTACGTGTCGCCGTCGACGCCGTAGCCGGTGCCGTGGTCGATGCGCTTCTTGGGGCTGCCCTTCGGAGCCGCTGGCTTGTCGTCCTCGTCCTCCTCGTCCTCCGGGTCCCAAGCCGACTTCGTCGCCTTAGCGAGAGCAGCCTCGAGCTCCTCGGGATCGATGATGTCCTCGTTCGGGTCCCAGAGCGGGACGCCGCTGGCGCTGAACTCATCCGAGACGTTACCGCCGCGCGCAGTGAACGTGTCGTCGGGCGGGCCTTCGAACTCGAAGTCCTCCTCGTCACGCGGGTGCTGGAACTGGCCGCCGACCTTCATCTTGCCTTTGCCGAAACCAAACGGGAGAGCCTCCTGCAGAGCCTCCTCCACGATGTTCTTGATCACGTCAACCAGCTGCTTGTTCTCGTTCTTCATCGCCGTTTCGCTCCTATCCACCGGGTTAGTGCTGGGAGGCAACGTCTGCGCCTTCCCGTAATCCTTCTTGCCTGCCTCGTCGCCGCCGATGAGGCCCTTAATCTTCTTGTAAAGCTCGCCTGACTGGTCGTCGTCGACGCTATCAAGCAAGTTGCGCACCATCACAATCAGCTCGTTCTTGGTCCGTGGGAGAGCCTTGACCTCAACAGGATCAAAGTCGAGCTCCATGGAGGTGCGATCGACGACAGGGTTCGGAGTCACAGGCGCGAGCGCGTCGTGACCCATCGCTCCCTCGTTTCCAAGAGCCTCTCGCAGAAGCTCTCGTAGCGCTGACTCGCTGACTACCGCCTTCGTCATCACTTCTTCACAGGTCCAACCGCAGGCAGCGAGGCCGACGGTGAGTTTGGGTTGCCGTACTTGGCGTCGGTGAACCGACGGGCGACGTAGGTGGTGAGGATCAAGCCGAAGTAAGCGCCTGACGCGCCAACATTAAAATCGCGCATCTCGATGGGTCCGATCTTCTGAACGATCGAGAGGATGTAAACAACCGTCGTCACCCAGAAGGAGATGGCCAACATCGTGATGGACACTGAAGGGTATCCCGACGCGTCCTTGATCCAGAACCAACTGGCCTTTGGCTTCTCCACAGTGGGATCAAGCTGTTCGTTGTTCTCTTCGCTCATGGCGCAGGGTAACTACTCGTTTCCTGCTCAGTTCACAGCGTTCACAGCGACGACTGAGAGAATGACGATTGTTGCCCCTGTTAGCAGGCCTCCGCCAGCGAATAGCCACGTGTTCGCGCGAGACTGTTCAGACTTCTCCAGACGTGCGTTGAGATCCTTGATCATCCCTTCACGCTGGTCGATCCCAGCCTGAAGGATCGCCTTGTCTCGCTTTGCGTCAGACTGAGCGTCCGCGACGGCTTTTTCGCCGAGAGCCTTTTCTTCTCCGCGAGCTTTGTCCACTTCCACCTCGACGCGTTTTGGGCAATCCTTCGCTTCGGCGATGACTTTAGCAACAGCCTCCGGAGTGAGGAGGACCCCGGCGAACGGCGCCGGGGTCCCCTTTTGCACGGCAGTGACGACAGGAGGCGTCCACACCGTCTCATCGGCCGAAGCAACAGTGGGAAGGAAGGAAGCTACGGTGAGCGCGGCGAGGAAAGCGAAGCGGCGAACCATGCACTCATCCTACGCAGTCCGAGCACCAGTTGCAAAGGTCTTTTGTCATCGCGAGCTAACTTTTTCAAACACCGATTAAAACACCGATCTAAGGAGTCAGGGCTTCTGCACCTGCAGTCCGAGGACCGTCGCCAGTTCTTCGGCCAGAGCGTTAGGGTCGTCCCCATGCTCTTTAAGGATCCGTTCCACTTCTGTTCTCTTCTGCACGTCTAGGTCTGCGATCGCACGCTTGTAGCGTTCGTCCAGATGCTTCAAAGTGTCTTCCAGACGTTTCTGGTTCTCTTCTCGCTCCTGGTTCCGCTGCTCTTCCGCATCTCGAATCTTTTTGATCTCCTCTTCGTGACGCTTGTTGATAGCGTCGATCTGATCAGCGAGATCCGTCGGCGAACGTCGTAAGAGAATGATGGCAAGAACACCTGCCAACACAGCAAACAAAATCCAGGCATATTTCTTGAGCCAAGCCCACGCCAACTTCAAACTCTGAATTGTTAGCATAGCGTGATGCTAGTTCAAGTTTCGCTTGTACTCAGCCAACTCCTCAGGAGTCATCTCCGACTCGGAGTCCTCTGCAGTCCCCTCAAGCGGATCGGTCAAGTAAGCGCAGACCTCTTCCAACGATTTCTGATTGTCGATGGTGATCTTGGCGAGGTCGGTGTAAGCTCGCATAGCGTCCGACAACGCTTTCGTGAGCGAGAGAACCTGAGCTTCCAGGGCTGTCACGCGGTTCTTCAGGTTGGCGTGTTCGGGGGATTGCTCAAGCATCTCCCTGAACTTCTTGTCGAAAACGCTCACGTGTCTCCTGCCGTCTCCAGCATGTCGTAAAGTAGGTCGCGATCAACATCAGAAAGAGTTCCATGCTCGATCCTCTCTCTTAGTTTGCCGTTGTACTTGAGAAGTGCTAGCTCGTCAAGGATGGAAACAGCACGTTCGTCGCCTTCGGCTAAGAGCGCAACAAACCCACCAAGCGTGTCCTGCAATGTGAGCTGTCGCTCAAACGTCGCAATCTTTGTCTTGATGTAACACGCCTGTGGGAGAACTACATGGATGTTGCGCTTTCCGCCAAACTTCACGGCGCGCCGCCTTCACCGCCTCCACCTGACGCAGCTTCACCGCCAGATCCAGCTCCTGCACCAACCGCAGGTGGATTGTTGAAGTTGCGTTCGCCCTCCATGTCAGGCTGCGGCTCGACGAAGATCTGGAAGTTAGCCTCGATCACTTGTTTGAAGTTCTCAGCCGCGTCTGGACCATGGTTCTGCGACACGTAATTGAACGCGCGGCGTGCGATGGTGCCATTCAAGTTTAACAGCTGATCGGCGCGATCGATGAGGCTTGCGATGTCGCTGGCGAAGTCAACAACAGAGAAGTTCTGGTCGCCCTCGCCATCCTTCGCTTTTTCCTTGTTCGCGTCGCCAGTGAGCCCAAGCGTGTCTGCAGACTGCTTGAAGTACCCGTCAAGCGCGACGTCGACGGAGTCGTTGGCGAGCTTCTCAACGTTGCCTGGCTGAAGCGCGGGCTGCTCTTTAAGGAGTCGCTTCATTGACGTGCGCACTCGCGCTTCGGTGATCTCTTCGTTGACGATCTGACCCAGACGAGCCTTGTCTGCTAGCGTGCTGACGCCGGCCAGCATCTTGTGCGCCTCGTCAAGCTGCGACGCCCACGAGGCCCATGGTCGTGTCTCGTTGTGCGCAGCGTCCCACACCTCGAGAAGCTGTTCAGCGGCGCATTGCATTCGATCGATGTCTTCGAGGTACGTGCGGCGAGCGTTCGTCTCGTTGATGCGATCCGCCACTGGATACAGCTTCTCCTCAATATGTGTGATGATCGCCTCGATCTTCGAGGGGACGATCTTGCTAGGGTTCGTGAAACTCTCCCACAACGCCCGTGCCAGACGGTCAATCTCAGAACGCAGTGTCTTGCTCATCCCATCACTCCCTTGAGCGCGTCAACACGCTCCACACGATCCTCAACGACCTCCCAATCGATCTCACGCATCATTGCAGTGAGGTACGACTTCTTGTCCGCAGCGTAGTCGCGAACGTAAGCGTGCTCCCACATGTCGATGACAAGCACTGGCACAAGGCCAACAAGCACACCTTGATCATGACTATCGACGCACACGTTGATGTACTTCTTGAGATACAGACTGTACCCGCAGACGACCCAGCCACCACGGCTCGCGAGCGCGCACGCCATGAAATCAGCCATCCACGCGTCGAAAGTGCCCCAATCGCGTGCAAGCATCATGAACGCGTTTGCATCCTGGAAGAGCTCGCTGTTCGGGTCGAAACAGTTCGCGAAAAATAGCTCGTGAAGGTACGTCGCGTTGAGGTTGTAGACCTCATCCTTCTTGGCGTGACGGTAAGGTGAGTGTGCTGACGAGACGTTCACCTTATCAGCCGAGTCTACTTCAGCTGAGACACGCGCAAGCATCTCAGCGTAGCCCGCGTACAGTTGCTCGTGGTGCTTCTTCGCCGGCTCCGACACGTAACTCGTCGTCATCGCGTACGTTTTGTGTTGCGCGACGTAAGCCTCTTCAAGCTTTGAAGCCTTCACTTCTGGATGCTCGCCAAGCACCCCGTCGACTGCCTCGCGAGCCGCCGCGGCTAGCGCCTCCTCGGCGATGTCAATCGAGATCAAACCCATTCTCCAGCTCCATGTCGTTCACGGTCACATTTTGCCCGTTCGGGTCTACGAGGACCACCGAGGTCGCCGAGATAGCCTGCACGGTGAAGAGCTTACCGCCACTCTTAGAACGTAGCTTGAGGCCAGGCGTGATCACCTTCTTGACAACCCCGCCAACGTTCATGTTGACATCAACATCTTCAGACAGCCCCTTTGCCGCTGTCTCAAGACGAAGCGCTTCGAGCTGCTTCGAGCGCTCTTCACGAAGGAGTTTAAGGATCACCGCAGAATCGAGCTTGTTCATGCTGTTTGATAGATAGCACGCCCTCAGCCAGGGAGATCTTCGTACTTGACGACGGAGACACCTGAACTCTGAAGGATCTTGACTCCCTCGTCATTTCGGTAGCTGTTCAGGTAGATGACTGTGCTCACACCACGATTAACAAGCACTTTTGCACACATCATGCAAGGGCTCGTCGTCACAAAGCAGATCGACCCGTGAAGATCGTCTCGAGACTTAGTCAGAGCGTTGATCTCAGCATGGATGCAGCCGCAGAGGCCTGGCTCGTGTGAATCGCACCCATTTGGGCCGCCAGCGTGGCCGCCATTGTACCCCGCACAGAGGATGCGCTCGAACTTGGCGTCCGCGAACACGGCTCCGACCTGAAGGCGATCGCACGTGGCTCTCTTCGCCATCTCGGCCGCGAACACCATGAAAGCCTGTTCTTTACGCGGTCGAAAGACGTAATCGACGCCTCGTGGCTTCTCGTAGCCAATCAGCTTCTCAGGAACGGATGTTTCGACGTTCTTCATTGAATCTCAACGTATCGCCTTCTCAATGTTACTTTCACTCTTCCATGTTCGGATGATGCCTTAGACAACGTGGCTCGTAACTCTCTTTGCCGCCGACGAACACCTCGGACCCATCGCCCTCAACCTTGCGATAGGTGTAGAAAGCGTCTTGCCCGCACACCGAGCAAGCGCTTGGGCATTTCTCGACACGTGTGGCCCACGGCAGAAGCTTCGTAACCTCGTCAAACGGATTGCAAGCGTATGACAAATCAAGAGTGGCGACGACGATGTCGACCCCCTGCTTGAAGAACCACACAAGTGTGTCAGCAACACCTGGGAGCATGAATAGTTCGTCCACGACGATAAGACTGTTCTTGAAGTCCTTCGCGTGCTCGAGCATGTGCTGCTCGATGTCAGCTCCAGACTTGACGCATACGGCAGGGATGGACCACCCCATGTGCGTCACGATCTCCTCTGAGGCGTAGCGGTTGTCGATCTTCGGCTTGAAGGCGTGGATCTCGCGACCTGCGTGACGCTCTTTCTCCACTGAAAGAAGCATCTTTGACGTCTTTTGACCCCACATGGGTCCACAGTAAACGACCAACTGGTTGCTCATGCGTCCCATGCTAGTCACCTCGTGTAGATCAGTTCGCGCGAGTGATGATTGTTCTCTCGTTTTCTTCGAGACGTGACGCTTCGTCGAAAATCAACAAACGGGAGCCACGATGGTGTTTGACCAGTCTTCTGACAGACAGCCTCACACACAATGACTTGTCCGCGAAGCGCATGCACGCAGCTCGCGAGCTTTTCGTAGTCAGTTGGCTGCGTTTTGTACTGGTAGTTGTATTGATACGGTGGGTCGACAAACCACGTGCATTCGTTTTCTGTCGTTCTCATGAGCTCGAAAGCGTCATCAGAACCAACGTGCCAATGCTTGATCAGGTGAACCTCCTCCGAGACACGACTTCGCGTGTTCTCTGTCCACTGTCCAGGCTTGTTGCCCCAAGGGGAAATCGTCCAACAGTTGCCCACGTTATTGGTCCGCTGCCAGTTCTTCAGCAGCAGCATCTGACCATCGTTCAAGCCAATCTCGCGAATGTCTGTACCCTCAGGAAGATTGATCGGTATCTCGCGAATGCTGGCTTCGGTTGCTTCGTGTATGAGCCACTTCCATAGCGAATTGACGTGATGATTGGATTCTGCGACGATCACGTCTCTGTCGCTGTAACGCAGTGAATAACCAGCACCACCAGCGTAAGGTTCAACTATCGTTTGATGAACCGGCGGCGGGTAATGCTTAGCAGCGCTCCACTTCGATCCGAACCACTTGAACAGCGGACCGGTGATCATGCTGGCGTGAGCTTACAGCGTATAGCGAGAGACATAATGTTCTTCGCGCCGCACGCGAGGCAGAGCTCGATCAAGTTCTCACGAAGTGAGTCAGCCACCGCCTTCACCGCAAAGTCCAAGTTGTCACCCTCCTCCGGACTGCCGAAGTGGATGAGAACGGCGTCAGCACCTGCGACAAGTGCCTTGCAGACGTCGGAAGGGCTGCTCGCGGTCGCGATGATCGGGACGTCCAGACCTGAGAACGCGAGCTCCTGGATCATTGAGACACGCGGCACCGTGATGCCAACGGCCTCGAGTCGACGAGTCGTCTGCCCTTGCGTGGGGCCGATGAGGACGGCGTCAGCGAGGCGAAGCTGATTCGCGACGGCTTGAGCATGTACAGTCGAGGCCGAGCATCCGACCACCAGAGAGTGGCCAGCCTGCTTCATCTCCTCCATCGCCTTACGGTTCGCGAGGCTGATGGGCGAGAAGGCTTCGAACAGCTTGACACCTTTTGTTTGAAGATCGTCAACGTATGTCTCCATCGGCAGCGCGATCTTTGATCCGGGCGCGCCTGCGGTGATGATGCCGTTCTCAGCGCACGCCTTCTCCATCCCCGGGTGTCCTTCCGCGTGCTCGTAGTAGAGGATGACAGGCAGGGACGCTGTGAGATCGCAGAGCTTGAAGCTGAGATCTGGTTCAAGCGCCGCTTGATCGAGCGAGATCCACTTGTTGTCGATGACGACACGCACGTTCTCGTAATCGTAACCCTTCTTCTCGATCATTTCGTTGCCTCACTTTTCACACATGAAATGCCGCCACTCATGTCTGTCATGACGTAGCACGTGATCCCTCTATGGTTGTCGTGAAACATTTGAAGACTTCCAACGCCGCTACGCAAGACCGTGATGTTCTCCTTTGGTCCTTCCATCTTTGACATGGGCTCAACACACCCAAGACACATCAATGTCGCAACTAGCAGACAAGCAAACTTCATCGCACCAATTCCTTGAAGCACGGCGTGCTGAGACCGTCGTAGAACCACTTCTCTAGCTCTTTCATCTCGAGCTTCTTCGCACGGTGAGCGCAGAGGATGTGAACCCAGTCAGTCCACAACGGATCCTCAAGGAAGCGTGCAGTGTTACCGACCTTCACGAGCTCCTCGCTCGTTGTCGCAGCGCGTGCAGCAGCCTCGTGAATCATCAATGAGTCGATCGGTGGCTTGCCAGGCAACGCTGGCATCGCGGTTGCGATCAAAGGGTTCACGCCAGCGTTCGCCAGGATGTCCTCACACATTTTGTAGTGACGCTCGTAGACGTGCATCGAGTTGCTGGTGTGGTAGTAGTACCCCAACTCGACGCCAAGCTCGAGCGCCATCATCTCCTGCATGAAGGTGAAAGCCGGGACGTCTAGTGCTGTGCCGAGGATGAGGTCGTTGGACCGCATCTGAACGATGAGGTGCAGCTTCTGGTCACGGATGAAGAACTGCAGACTGAGTGTGCAGGGAACGTCTTTCTGCGCTAGTACACTGTCCTGTGGCTGACGGATGTGAATGACCGCTCGTCGCGAATCGGCGTCACGAGTCAACTCATCTTTGACGTACTGCCACTGATTCCAATCAATGAGAACGCCTTCTTTGTCCCAAGAGCTGTGGTACTCATGATGCTTGAAGATGCGCGCGCCGTACGCTGAGTTTGCGGTGACGCCGTCGTCGGAGATGTTCTTCCAGAACGAGCTATACGCTGAAATCCACTCGGTCTCGTTGTTCCCCGAGATGTACCACAGGATCTCTGCCATCACGTAGTCGAGCGGGAAGTTCCGTTCAGGCACGTACAGCAGTCGGTCGCGCGGGTTGGTGATGACAAACGACGCAAACAGGTTCTCGCGGATCTTCATCCCGCGCGGGGCTGTCTCGTACTCGTACCCGTTGTACGTGCTGTCGACCAAGGCGTAGTACGCCTGCGTGAAGTTCTCAAAAACGAGGATTGGTTGCATGTTCGGTTGTGACCTTAGTCGTCTTGGAATTCCCAGTCGTCTACGACGCGATAGTTGTCAAAACTCACTCCACCTTCTCGCTCGCACTTCAGATCTTGAAGCCGGTCGAGCAGATCGCCGAGCTCCTCATTGGAGGGGCCTTTGATGCCGTAGAGCTCGTGGAGAAGCTCGAGATACATCTCAAGTGCATCGCTGCGCTTCAATGTGGTCGTCGACTTGATGCCCATGTTTCTCTCAGAACAGCGGCGAACTGAGGGCCCACTTACGGGTCTCTTCAAGGCCTTGCCAGAACTCCTTGATAGGCTGGTACCCAAGCACCTTCTGACACGCTGAGATGTCGGCTCGAGTCGCACGCACGTCGCCTGCGCGCCACGGCGCGTTCTTGACACGTGACTGTGCCTCAGGGTGCCTCTGGACGAGGTAAGTGAGGATCTGTTTGTTGCTTACGCTCACGCCAGTTCCGGCGTTGAACGACTCACCGCGGAGGTTTCCCTTGTAGGCCGCGACACGCATGAACACGTCCACGACGTTGTCCACATGTGTCATGTCACGTGTCTGCGAGCCGTCGCCGTCGCTCCGTAGCTCGCCGTCGTGCTTGATGGCGTCGAGCCAGGACGAGACGACCGTCCCGTACACGCCGTTTGCCAGCTGACGAGGCCCGAACACGTTGAACGGGCGAACGCAGGCGGTGTCCATCTTGTAGAGGTCACTGAACATCGCGCAGTAGTCCTCACCGACCATCTTCTGAAGCGCGTACGGCGACTTCGGGTCGCGCGGAGTGCTCTCCGGCGTTGGGAGGGCTTGAGTGTTACCGTAGACGGAGCTCGACGACGTGAAGATGAACCGCCCAACGTTGCCGCGGCACGCTTCGAGAAGCTTCACAACCTTCCCCACGTTCTCGTCGTTCGTCTCAGCCGGGTGCTCGACCGAGTACGGCACACGAGGCTTCGCTGCGAGGTGGAAAACGACGTCGAACTGCATCTGCTGCACAAAACGCAGCGTGCTCGCGTCGCCGACGTCAGCGAACATCGCGTTGATCCCGCTTGTCACGAACTCCATGCGTCCGTTCGAGAGGTCGTCGATGACTGTGACCTGGTGACCCTCACGGAGGAGTCGATCTGCGAGATGAGAGCCGATGAAGCCGGCGCCGCCGGTGACTAGTGCTTTGGACATCACCCTCGACTTTAGACGTCTTCAGTGCGAACTAAGTCTCTCGCGTCAAAGGCGATCGAAGTGTTCTCTAGCAGCTACCAACGCGAGGCTTGCATCTGTCTTCCTGTTGCGATCACGATGAATTCAAATGAATTGCGGTCGAACCGACCTGTCAACATGAGAAGATCACTACCAACAAGAACAGTCACAAGATTGCCGGAATCATCCCAACCAACCATGGAATTGTTGACGAGCAGAGTGGTGCCGCTGCGTCTTAGAGCCTTGCGTGTACCCTGCTTGATCATGACTCGCAGTACGGATCCGTGAACGTATCGAACGAGTTGTTCGTCAAGTGGTACACGCGACGGTCATCGAGGCAGTACGCTCTGACGTAACCAGGGTTGTCGAAACACAGAAGCCGATCGCCGGCGTGGATGAGCTCTTCATCATACGTGTTCGCGCACCATTGTGTGAGCTTCCAACGCGTCACTCTGAGCTGACCAACGCGACTCACGCAAATCTCTCAAGAAAGACGGAGCCTGTGCCATAATAAGAGGATGGGACATGCATGCATCCATGACAATCCCAGCCCCAAACATCCTGTCCCGTCATCAGATCGAGCATCACGTATCCATCATGGTTCAACCAACTGCCGTGAGGATATATCACTAGAAATAATCTCTCTACATCTTCAAAGAAGTGGACATCGCTACTGCGTGTCTGTCGCCACACGGTGCCGATCACGGAATCCATCTTCGATACAAACGAATGTTGCTGATTGCTGAGGATCCCACACTGAACTTCTTTGCCAACTCTCCTACTGTCATGTCTGACGAACGAATGAACTCAACATCATCCCAAGTCAACTTGGCACATGGGTTCTTGTTTCCTTGATTAGCCGTGCTGCGCTTTGCAAGACTTTCGAGTGACTTAGAGCCTTCCACCATTTTTCGATGATGTTCAGGGTTACGTGCTGGATGATGATCTCCCAACGCTTTCATTCTTTCGCTTGTAGCAGCTCGAACGTCTTCACGAAGCAGAGGATTTGCTCCGATTTCTCGCATTCTTTCAGCTTGACGCTTACGTGCCTCAGGTTGACGCATGTTATGAGCATCGCCGAGTGCTTTGACACGTTCACTCGCTTTGCGACGATTTTCTTCAAGCTTCATTGGATGAGCATCTCCCATTTTTCGTGATGCTTCACCTATCTTGCGTCGACTTTCTTCTGTGTGACGATATCCCATGATACCTTCACCACCATCTGTCTCGTTGTACCCAAAGCCTCCACGATTAACGTTGGCGCTTAGTTCAGCAATCCAAAATATCTCTGCTTGTTTGGCTTCATCTTCGGAATCAAAACACTGTACCACTTCCCACACAAATTCATGTTCGCCATGCTTACGCAAGGCGTTGTGAAAGTAATCTCGTGGCTTGTGTTTAGCAATGTAACGATGCTCTTTCCATCGTTTCTCAACTGGTTGTGAAGTCCAACCGATATACGGTTTTCCACTTACGTGAGTTACGATGTACACCGTGAATGTCATTGCATTGCTACAAGGATATAATCTGGGAGAAGTTTTTTATTTTTTCGCAAGAAGGCTTCAAAACAACCGTCCAAGATGTAAGTCACAGCGTGATCAGTTTCACTGCGCACGCTTCGACCAAGCGCTTGCACAAATGAACGAACTGTCAAATAGTCATAGTACCACGGGTCACGCTCAATGCGTTTCTTCAGCGATTTATCACCAAGATTTGGGTACGGCAATTTTGCCACGATCTGAAATCTAGACAGATCGTCATCAAGCGAGACACCCTCCGTCATTGATGGAGATACAAGAACTGTTGGTTCAGCGCTATCGTGATGGTGGCGTAGAACAGCGTCGCGATCCTCAGAGCTATGCACAAGGATACGGGGATCCCGAAGACTGTCGCGTAGATGATGAGCGACGCGAAAGTTCGACGTATGGATGATTCCCTTCTCAGCATGATGAGCTTCAAGTAGTGCCTTTATCGCCTCCACTAACTTCGGAAGCGTCTCTTCTGTTTCACGCATTGACATCTTGCCGACTGGCATGTAATGAACAGGCCTGTTGACCGCAGGAAAGTTTGACGGAAGAGCAATGTACTCCGTCTTAGATTGATCGAGCCCGAGCGATCGACAAAATGATGTCTTATCAAGGATCGTAGCGCTCATCAAAAGTCGCTTCTCGCCGAATCTGAGCAGATAAGGCTCTGCCCAAATTGACGCGTCGATCGGCTTAAACTGTAGAGAGTTTCGCTCGCCGCGATGATCCTTCTTGTTCTCGCGGTTGATGATCCACTCGTTTGGGTCGAACCGCTCGATGAAACGGTTGACCTTGCAGATGTGCTTGTCAAAGAGATCGTTCTGCTTGACGAGGTTTCGGAACATCTCATCCCCGCCAACCCCTTGACCGTCGGCGAACAGCTGCAGAGACTGCTTGACCTGGTCAAACATCTGAGCGAGAGCCGGCTTGTACGTGTCCTTCATCCAGTTGAAGAGCTTGTCAGGATCGTTGTGCTTCGC
>JACCDR010231209.1_pt1 | contig 24503 bp, 24 predicted proteins | sample 7446431 | NCBI WGS metagenome assembly JACCDR01 (sample SAMN15323443, study PRJNA562643) | freshwater metagenome | isolation source: river surface water | place: USA:Blue River Watershed | collected 2017-08-17 | reverse complement strand
TCGCGGGGCGCTGCCTGGTCGCGGGCCGCCGTACCTTCTGCATGGGGCGGGGTGTTGGGGGCCAGCGCCGGCACAGCGGCTGACGGAACCGTTGCCACCGCCACCGGCGGCGCCGGCCGCTCGTCCAGCGCCGTGCCCTGGCGCACCCAGGTCTTGCGGCGAGACCATCGCGAGAGGAACCCGCTGTCTTCGGTGTCGGTGGGCATGGCGTGGGGGGCGGGCGGCGGAGACCACCGCAGTAAGTGGAGCGCGATTCTAGGTGGCGGCCCCCAGGCACGACAGCGGGCCGGCCCGGGGTAGTGCACGGGGTGGGGGGCCTGCTTTTGCGACAGTTTGTCGCGCGGCCGGCGGGGCATGCAGGGCCGCTGCGGTGGCCGCGTTCGCCTGGGCTAGACTGCCTTGCATGTGCACCCCACAGCCCCGTTTCTGGCGATGAATGCCACTGCCGCGCCCGCGCCCGATCGCCCGCGCGCACCACCCCAGGCCGTGGACGTGGCGGTGGTGGTGGAACGGGTGGCACAGCCCAATGCCTGGCAAGACTGGGGTTTCAGACTGACCGAGGTGCTGCCCGACAACGGCCAGATGGGCAGCCAGCCGCGCTGCCTGCATGACGACGGCAAAACCTCGCGCTGGCTGTACCCGGGCTGGCGCGTGGAACTGTTTGCCGACGAGTGCAAGGGCTACTTCCTGAACCTGACCTCGGGCCGGCCGGTGTGGTTTGTGTTTTGGGTGGTGGACGAAACCGATCCCTCGCGGCTGAACCTGACCGGCGTGAGCGTGTCCTACATCGAAGCCGACCGCCGCATGACGGCCGAAGAGGTGGTGGAAAACGTGCCGCTGGAGCCTGAGTTGTGCGAGTGGTTGCGTGTTTACACGAACACGCACTTCAAGCCCGACACCGGCCGCAAGCAGCGCGCGATGTCGTTCATGAGCCCTGAAGAACGCGAGCGTTTTGCTGCAGCGGCGGCTGCTGCCGCTGCCGCAGACGAAGCGCCCCACAACAGACCGCTGGACGAGGGCCGTTGTGGCTGACCCTGACGCGCCCACGCCGCCCGCACCGATGCCGTCGCTGGACGACGTGGCGGGCCTGTCGCCCGAGTCTGACTACACCGTCTTCATCGCCCCCGGTGTCGACCCCCGCGTGCGCAATGAAGCGCTGCGCAAGCTGTTCCACAGCGACCCGCACTTCCAGCAGTCCGACGGCCTGGACGTGGCAGTGGATGGCGAGGTGGACTTGGCGCAGTCGCCGTTGGTGCGGCAGCAGACCATACAGCAGGCGCGCGCGCTGGGCTTGCTGGACGACGAGTTGACAGACCAGCCGTTGCCGGGTGGCGGGGCGCCGGGGGCCTGAACTCGGTCGTCAAGCTGGGGCCCTGCACTGGGGCCCGCGCGATCAAAACAGGGCCGTCAAAACCGGGCCTGGCCCAGCAAGCCCAACTGCCCCACAAACGCGGCCTCGGCCGCGGCGCCGTCCAGGCAGCGCAGGTCCAGCTTGAGCTGGCCGTCTTCGATGCGGCCCACCACCGGCTGCGGCAGTTCGCGCAGCGCCTGGGCCAGGCGGTCGGGGAAGCTGCCGGCGCGTTTGGCGCCGGCCGGTGCGGCAATGGCGATGCAGGCGCTGGGCAGGCGGTCTACCGGCAGTGAACCGCTGCCGATCTGGCTTTTGCAGGCCAGCACCTGCACCTGCGCGCGTTCACCCAGCGCCTGCGCCACCAACGGCGCCAGCCGCTCGGCCAGTTGCATCAGCTCCGCCTGGCCGCGGGTCAACAGGCGCAGCGCGGGCAGGCGCTGGGCCAGGCGGTCGGGGTCGCGGTAGAGCTTCAGCGTCGCTTCCAGCGCGGCGATGGTCATCTTGTCCAGCCGCAGCGAACGCTTCAGGGGGTGTCTTTTGATCTTCTGGATGAGCGCCTTGTCACCGACGATCAGCCCGCACTGCGGGCCGCCCAGCAGTTTGTCGCCGCTGAAGGTGACGACGTTGGCACCGGCGGCGATGGACTGTGCTGGCGTGGGCTCGGGCGGCAGGCCCCAGCGGGCCAGGTCCACCAGCGTGCCGGCACCCAGGTCTTCGACAAAAGGCACACCGTGCGCTTTGCACAGGGCCGCCAGCTCGGCCACCGGCACGCTGGCGGTGAAACCCTGTATGGCGTAGTTGCTGGCGTGCACCTTCATCACCAGGCCGGTGCGGGCGTTCAACGCTACTTCGAAGTCGCGCCGGTGGGTGCGGTTGGTGGTGCCCACCTCCACCAGCTTGGCGCCGGCACGGCGCATGATGTCGGGGATGCGGAAGGCGCCACCAATTTCAATGAGCTCGCCGCGCGACACCGGCACCTCCTTGCGGTCGGCCAGCGCGGCCAACACCAGCAGCACGGCGGCGGCGTTGTTGTTGACGGCGGTGGCGGCTTCGGCGCCGGTCAGTTCCTGCAGCAGGCCGTTGATGTGGTCGTCGCGGTCGCCCCGCGCACCGGTGCTCAGGTTGTATTCCAGGTTCGATGCCCCGCGCATCACCGCCACCACGGCGTCTATGGCCTCGGGCGCCATCACCGCGCGGCCCAAGTTGGTGTGCAGCACCGTGCCCGTCAGGTTGAACACCGGCCGCAATGCCGCCTGTGCTGCGCTTGCCAACTGCATTGCGCAATCGGCTTCAAAGGCCGCTGTGTCAAACGGCGCTGCGGCCGCGCTGCGCCACCGCTCCAACCCCGCCCGCGCCGCGCCCGTAACCGCCGCACGCCCATGCTGCGCCGCCAGCACGCGCAGGGCGGGCGAGTCGAGCAGTTTGTCTAAAGCGGGGGGGCGGTGCAGGGCAGAGGCGGTCATGGCTTGACGTGTCTCGTTGAACCTTTGCTGCGACGCGCAGCAGCGAGCTTTGCGTGGCCGCGAAGCAGGCCACCCTTCCAGCGGCCGCCGCGGAACCGGCTTTGCCGGGCCGCCAGCGGCGCCCCCTTGAGGGGGAGGCGCCGAAGGCGCTGCGGGGGTGGGCTCATTTTGGCGGAGGAGCGTGGGAGTCGAACCCACCTGGGACCGCAGAGCAGCCCCACCCGGTTTTGCAGACCGGACGCCCCACCGGGGGTCGATCCTCCTCCGTTTGATTGTTAGTCTCTGTCGTTCGATCAGCCCTCAAACACCTTGCGCGGGTCGCGCCTGAAATGGCGGCCCACCTCGTCGCGCTTGGTCAAGCCGATCTCGTCAAAGTACTCTACCAGGGGCACCGACAGGTGCCGGCTCATGCCCGTGGCCTCGCGCAGTTCCTTCACGTTCAGGCGCTTGTTCGGGTCGGCCTCGGCCAGCGCAAAAGCCCGGCTGGCCAGCACCAGCAGGTGCGGGGTTTGTATGAAGTATTCGGCACCCACGGGGTGAATCTGGCCCATGCGCTGCAGGCGTTGCATCAGGCGCAGCACCTGGTCTTTGCGCAGTGTGCGGTCGCGCAGCAGCATGTCTGAAAAACGCGGCGGGTTGGTGCCGCCCTCGTCCAGCCAGGGTTTCAGGCGCTCCCACAGTTGTTTATCGGCGCCTTGCAGCGACGCGTCGTGGCCGGGCAGCGCGTACTGGGCGCCGCTGCGCTTCAGCGACCCTTCTTTCACCAACTGCCGCAACAGCGGGCCAAACAGCGCGCCGGCCGGTTTGTCGCGCACCGCGCGCTGCAGTTGTTCCTGGCTCAGGCCCGGGCTGTCGGGCTGTTTGCGGTGGTGGGCCTGCAGGTGGCTGGCCAGCGCAGCGGTGTAGCGTTCTGTCTGCGCTGGTGCAAACAGCAGGTGCTGGCCGCCCTCGCCGATGCTGCGGTGGGGCACGGCAGCCCACAGCGTGTTGCGGTCGGGCTCGGTCAGGTTCCACTGCGTGGCAAAGGCCCCTGCGTCGACGCCGGCCGCAGGCTGCAGCGCCAGCAGGGCCGCCAGCGCGGCTGCGGGTGTGGGCTGGTCCATCGCCTGCAACAGCGCCACGCGTTCGCTGCGGCGCCGGCCTTTGGCGGGCGCAAAAGCGTCCACCACCACGCCACCGCCCAGCGTGCGCAGCGCCGACTGGTCGCGCACGATGAAGCGGTCGCCGTGCAGCGCGCCTATGGGCCGGTCCAGTTCCAGTTGCACCCAGGCCTGGCCGCCGGGTTCCAGCGCGCGGCCTTCCAGCAGCGCCACGCGCGCGCCCACGTCTTCGGCGCCCAGGTGCAGGTGCACAGGGGTCCAGTGCGCCAGTGCCTTGGCTTCGCTGGGCAGCAGGTGCAGCCGCGCGTCCAGGCGCTGCGTCGGCGCGTGCAGGGCGTTGGCCAACACCCAGTCGCCGCGCCGCACGTCGTTCTTTTCAACACCAGCCAGGTTCAGCGCCAGCCGCTGGCCGACCTGGCCGCTGCTGGCGGGCAGGTTTTGCGCGTGGATGCCGCGCACGCGCACGGCCATGCCGCGCGGTGACAGCGTCAACTGGTCGCCCACGGCCACACGGCCGGCCACGGCAGTGCCCGTCACCACGGTGCCGATGCCGGCCAGCGTGAAGCTGCGGTCCACCGCCAGCCTGAACAGGCCCTGCTGGTGTGCCGCCGGCAGCGGTGTGCGCACGGCTTGCAGGTGCTGCAGCAATTCGGGCACGCCCTGGCCGGTGACTGACGACACCGGCAGCACCGGCGCCTGCGCCAGCGCACTGCCCTGCAGCAGCTGCCGTATCTCGGCCTGCGCCTGCGCCAGGCGTTCGGCCGACACCAGGTCGCATTTGGTCAGCGCCACCACACCACGGCCCAGTCCCAGCAGGTGCAGGATGGCCAGGTGTTCGCGTGTTTGCGGCATCGGGCCGTCGTCGGCGGCGATCACCAGCAACACGTGATTGATGCCGGTGGCACCAGCCAGCATGTTGCGCACCAGCTTTTCGTGGCCGGGCACGTCGACAAAACCCAGCACATCGCCGTCGGGCAGCGCGTGGTAGGCAAAACCCAGGTCGACGGTGATGCCGCGCTCTTTTTCTTCTTTCAGGCGGTCGGCGTCCACGCCAGTGAGCGCCTTCACCAGCGAGGTCTTGCCGTGGTCGATGTGTCCTGCGGTTCCGATAATCACGGCAGCATGGCCTGCGGGCAGCAGCAGTTGGGTGGGGGCACGCCTGCGTAGCGTGTCGAGCGCGGCGGATTATGGTGCTGTCAGCGCTGCAGTTTGGCGCGACAAGTTGTCGTCAGGCACTAGGGTCCACCCGCCTGATGACCAGCCCCTGTTCAGGGATACAGTCCGCTGCTATGCAGCGCTTTGCATAGCGCTTTCATCAGCCCGCAGGAGAGACCATGACCGAGCCTGTTGCCCCCCCATCGCGCCCCGAAGTCAGCCGCCGCGCGGTGTTTGCAGGTGCGGGTGCCGTCGGTGCCCTGGCCGCCGTGGCAGCCCTGGTGCCGGCCGCCGACAAGCCCACTGAGCAGGCCGACGCGGCCAAGGCCGTCGACAAGGCCACCGGTGGTTATCAGCTCACCGACCACGTCAAGCATTACTACGCCACGGCCCGCGTCTGAACCGCAGCCGCAGCGCACAACGTATTCCCCCCAAGCTCTTCCCACAGGAGGCTTCCATGTTGTTGACACGAAAGTCACCAGGCACAGGGGCGGCGTCGCCGTCCCGTGGCCTGGTTGACGGCCTGGCGCGGGGTTTGTCCCGCGCCATACCCACGATGGATCGACGCAAGTTTTTGCGCCGCTCCGGCCTGGGCCTGGGGGTGGGCATCACCGCCTCGCAGCTGACGCTGGTGCGCAAGGCGCAGGCGGCCGACCCGGCAGCGCCGGCTGCTGGCGGCGCCAAGGTAGAGGTAAAGCGCACCGTCTGCACACACTGTTCGGTGGGTTGTGCCATCGACGCCGTGGTTGAAAACGGTGTGTGGGTGCGGCAAGAGCCGGTTTTTGATTCACCCATCAACCTGGGTGCCCACTGTGCCAAGGGCGCTGCGGTGCGCGACAACGCGCACGGCGAGTTCCGCCTGAAGTACCCGATGAAGCTGGTGAACGGCAAGTACGAGCGCATCAGCTGGGACGTGGCGCTGACCGAGATCAGCGCCAAGCTGCTGGAGCTGCGCAAGGAAAGCGGCCCCGACAGCATCTTCATCGTCGGCTCTTGCAAGAGCAACAACGAGCAAGGGTACCTGCTCAGAAAGTGGATGTCCCTCTGGGGCAGTAACAACTGCGATCACCAGGCACGAATATGCCACTCCACGACAGTCGCCGGTGTGGCGAATACGTGGGGATACGGTGCGATGACCAACTCGTACAACGACATGCAAAACAGCAGGGCTGCGATGTACATCGGCAGCAATGCTGCCGAGGCACATCCGGTGTCGTTGTTGCACATGCTGCACGCCAAGGAAAAGGGCTGCAAGATGATCGTGGTGGACCCCCGGTTCACCCGCACGGCCGCCAAGGCCGACCAGTACGTGCGCATGCGCTCGGGCGCTGACATTCCGTTCCTGTACGGCGTGCTGTACCACGTGTTCAAGAACGGCTGGGAAGACAAGCAGTACATCAACGACCGCGTCTGGGCCATGGACAAGGTGCGTGAAGAGGTGCTGGCCAAGTGGACCCCTGACAAGGTGCTGGAAGCCTCGGGCGTGACCGAGGCCGAGTGTTACCAGGTCGCCAAGACCATGGCCGAAAACCGCCCCAGCACGCTGGTCTGGTGCGTGGGCCACACGCAGCACACCATCGGCAACGCCATGGTGCGTGTGTCGTGCCTGCTGCAACTGGCGCTGGGCAACATCGGCAAGAGCGGTGGCGGTGCCAACATCTTTCGCGGCCACGACAACGTGCAGGGCATCACCGACGTCGGCATGAACCCCGACTCACTGCCCGGCTACTACGGCATCGTCGAAGGTTCTTTCAAGCACTACGCCGCCGCCTGGGGCGTGGACTTTGAATGGATCAAGAAGCAGTACGCGCCCGGCATGATGAGCAAGCCCGGCCTGACCATCTCGCGCTGGTTTGACGCGGTGCTGGAAAAGCCCGAGGTTATCGACCAGGAAACCAACCTGCGTGGCATGTTCTACTGGGGTCACGCGCCCAACTCGCAGACCCGTGGCCTGGACCTTAAAAAGGCCATGGACAAGCTGGACCTGTTGGTGGTTGTCGACCCCTTCCCGTCGGCCACCGCCGCCATGGCGGCCATGCCCGGCAAGGCCGAAGACCAAAACGCCAAGCGCGCTGTCTACCTGCTGCCCGCCTGCACGCAGTTTGAAACCAGCGGCTCGGTGACGGCTTCCAACCGCTCACTGCAGTGGCGCGAAAAGGTGATGGACCCGCTGTACGAATCGCGCAGCGACCACATGATCCTGTACCAGCTGGCCGAGAAGTTGGGCTTCGGCAAAGAACTGGTCAAGAACTACAAGATGCAAAAGGTCAAGGGCCTGGACGAGCCCATGCCCGAAGACATCCTGCGCGAGATCAACCGTTCGGTCTGGACCATCGGCTACACCGGGCAGAGCCCCGAGCGGCTAAAGGCCCACATGCGCAACATGCATGTGTTCGATGTGAAGACCTTGCGCGCCAAGGGCGGCATCGACAAGGAAACCGGCTACAGCCTGGACGGCGAGTACTTCGGCCTGCCTTGGCCGTGTTGGGGCACGCCCGAGATGAAACACCCGGGCACGCACATCCTGTACGACACGTCCAAACACGTGATGGAAGGCGGCGGCAACTTCCGCGCCAACTTTGGTGTGGAACGCGACGGCCAGTCTTTGCTGGCGGCTGACGGTTCCCATTCGAAGGGCGCCGACCTCACCACCGGCTACCCCGAGTTTGACCACCTGCTGCTGAAGAAGCTGGGCTGGTGGGGCGAGCTGACGGAAGAGGAACAGAAAAAGGCCGAGGGCAAAAACTGGAAGACCGACCCCACTGGCGCCATCATCCGCGTGGCGATGAAAAACCACGGTTGTCACCCGTTTGGCAACGCCCGGGCCCGTGCCGTGGTGTGGAATTTCCCCGACCCGATTCCGCAGCACCGGGAGCCACTGTATTCCACCAAGCCCGAGCTGGTGGCCCAGTACCCGACACACGACGACCGCAAGACCTTGTGGCGCTTGCCCACGCTGTTCAAGTCGGTGCAGGACAAGTACAAGGACGTCGGCCTGAAGTTCCCGATCATCCTGACCAGCGGCCGCTTGACGGAATACGAAGGCGGTGGTGACGAGACCCGTTCCAACCGCTACCTCGCCGAACTGCAGCAAAGCATGTTCATCGAGATCAACCCGAAGGCGGCCAACGACCGGGGCATACGCAACGGTGAAAACGTGTGGGTCACCACCCCCACGGGTGCACGCATCAAGGTGCAGGCCATGGTGACCGAGCGTGTGGGCCCTGACACGGCCTTCATGCCTTACCACTTCGCCGGGCACTGGCAAGGGGCCGACATGCAGGCCTTCTACCCGCAGGGCACAGCGCCCATGGTGCGTGGCGAGGCGGTGAACACGGCCACCACCTACGGCTACGACATCGTGACCATGATGCAAGAGACCAAGACCACGGTCTGCCAGGTCGAGCGGGCAGCCTAAGGAGAGCGTTATGGCAAGGATGAAGTTCATTTGCGACGCTGACCGCTGCATCGAATGCAACGGCTGCGTCACCGCCTGCAAGGCCGAACACGATGTACCTTGGGGCGTGAACCGGCGCCGCGTGGTGACGCTGAACGACGGCGTGGCCGGCGAGAAAAGCATCTCGGTGGCCTGCATGCACTGCAGCGATGCACCCTGCATGGCCGTGTGCCCGGTGGACTGCTTCTACCGCACGGCCGAAGGGGTGGTGTTGCACGACAAGGACACCTGCATCGGCTGCGGCTATTGCTCCTATGCCTGCCCGTTTGGTGCACCCCAGTTCCCGAGCAACGGCACTTTTGGCCTGCGCGGCAAGATGGACAAGTGCACCTTCTGCGCTGGCGGGCCTGAAGACAACGGCAGCGCGGTTGAAAACGAAAAATACGGCCGCAACCGCCTGGCCGAAGGCAAGCTGCCGCTGTGCGCCGAGATGTGTTCCACCAAGGCCTTGCTGGGCGGTGACGGCGACGTGGTGGCCGACATCTTCCGCAACCGCGTGCTCACACGCGGCAAAGGCAGCGAGGTGTGGGGCTGGGGCACGGCCTACGGCAAGCCCACCGGCGGTGCGGCACAGCCGGAAGTGAAGCGGTGATGCGCGCCGCCTGCACCGCAGGGTGCCTGGCGGCGGCTTTGCTGCTGGGCGCCTGCACCGAAAAGCCGCAAACCGCCACCACGCGGAAGGCCGATGTGGCGGCTTTCCAGGGCGCTGCGGCGGCCTACACCGCACCCGGCTGGAAACCCGGCGACGCCACCAGTTGGGAAACGCAGCTGAAAAAGCGTACCGACGGCCAGAACGAGTACACCCGCACCCAGCCCAACTGAGCGCTGCGAGCCGGCCCCGTGTTGTTGGCCGTCGGCCCTGCAGTTGCGCGCTCTACCGCCTTGCCCCCAGTCACCCCGCTCTGAGGACCTGCCATGAACGGCTGCACCCGCAAACTTCTCTTGATGGCCGCCCTGGTGCTGGCAGCGCCGCTGGCGGTGCAGGCCCAGGCGCCCGCCGCTGTTGCTGCGCCTGCGGCGGTGACGCCGGCAGTGCCAACGGCGGCAACTGCCGGGCCACCGGCCGGTTTTGTCGCCCCCGCAGAACCCAAACCCGGTGACAGCAACGCCGAGCGCAGCAAAAGCCAGCCCGGCAACAACGCGCCAATGTGGCGCGCTGTGCGCGACAGTGGCACGCAGCCGGGTGTGACCTCGCTGCCAGGCGCCGAGATGGGTGTGCTGGTGCAGTCGTTCACGCGCTACCCGGGCTCGCAGTACACCACGGCCGGTGAGGCCTGGCGCCAGGTGCGCAACCAGTGGATCATTCCCTACGGCGGTTCGCTGCTCGTCATCGTGCTGGGTGCCATCCGCATCTTCTACTGGCGCAAGGGCGCCCTGGGTGGGCACGTGCCCGACACCGGCCGCAAGATCGAACGTTTCACGCCTTTTGAGCGCTCGGCGCACTGGGCCAATGCCATCGCTTTTGTGACACTGGCCATCTCGGGCGTGGTGCTGGCTTTTGGCAAGTTTTTCCTGCTGCCGGTCATGGGCGCCACGCTGTTTGGCTGGCTCAGCTATGCGCTGAAGAACGTGCACAACTTCGTTGGGCCGCTGTTTGCGGTGTCGCTGGTGGTGGTGTTCATCACCTTCGTGCGCGACAACCTGCCCGCCAAGGGCGACTGGAACTGGCTGCGCCGGGGCGGGGGCTTGTTGGGCGGGCACGAAGTACCGTCACACCGCTTCAATGCCGGCGAAAAGCTGTTGTTCTGGGGCGGCGTGTTTGGCCTGGGCTTGCTGGTGGTGGCGTCGGGCCTGGTGCTGAACCTGCTGGTGCCCGGGCTGGGCCAAACACGCGGCCAGATGCAGGTGGCGCACATGGTGCACGCCGTGGCCTCGCTGTTGATGATGGCCATGTTTATCGGCCACATCTACATCGGCAGCATCGGCATGAAGGGCGCCTACTCGAGCATGCGTACCGGCTACGTGGACGAAGGCTGGGCCAAGGAACACCACGAGTGGTGGTATGACGACGTGAAGGCCGGCAAGATCCCGGCGCAGCGCAGCACGCCGGCCAGTGCGGCCACAACGGGCCTGGGCCCAGCGCCGCAAGCCTGAACGGTAAAGCCCCGCTATTGTGCGCGGGCCGGCGCTGCCTTTTGTACTGCGGCAAAATCGGAGAGACCGTGATGAAGAAACCTCTGTTTGTTTTGGCAGCTTCTCTGGGCCTGGCCGCTGCCGCCTGGGCCAAACTGCCCCCGCTCAGTGACGAGGCCAAGGCCAAGGCTGCCGAGGCGGCGGCGAAGACGGCGCACAACGGCAAGGTTGACGGCTACAAGCTGTGCAAGAGCATGGACGCGGTGGCCGCCACCTACTTTGACCAAGCCAAGAAGGCGGGCAAAACGCTGGCCGCGCCCACGCAAACGGCGCCCTGTGCCGACCCGGGCCCGTTTGTCTACACGCCCGCCGGTGCGGCGCCGGCCCCGGGTGCTGCTGCTGCACCTGCTGCTGCGGCCGCAGCGGGCAAGGCGCCCGCCACCGCAACGGCCGCCGCCGCTGCGCCCAAGAAGTAAGTCTTGGCGCAGGCTGTGGCACCCAGCGCACCTGAAAAACAGCAGTCGCCTGCCAGCATGGCGGCGCAAGCGGGTGCATTCGCAGGTGTCTCGTTAGGCAACGACATTGGCACCAATAGCAGCGCTGGTGGCCTGCTGCCCGGCGCGCCCCGGCTGACACAAGCGCGCTGCGAATTGCTGCGCGAAATCCAGATACTCGACGAATACGGCGAGCGCCGCTTCATCCACATCCCGGCCGAAAGGCCGCTGACGGTGTTTGTCGACAAGCGCGAGCTGGTCACGTTGATGACGCTGGGCCAGATGCCCGAACTGCTGGTGTTGGGTTACCTGCGCAACCAGCGCCTGATAGCCGATGTGACCGAGGTGGAATCGGTCACCGTCGACTGGGACGTCGGCGCCGCTGCGGTGCGCACCCACCGGGGCGTGCACGACATCGCGGCCAAGACCGAGCACCGCGTGGTCACCACCGGCTGTGGCCAGGGCACGGTGTTTGGTGATGTGATGACCCAGTTGCACACGGTGCAGCTGCCCAGCTTCCAGGCCGCGCGCATTCGCCAGAGTGCGCTGCACCGCATGCTGGAGACCATGCGCCAGCAAGACAGCATCCACCGCAAGGCCGGTTCGGTGCACGGCTGTGCGCTGTTCAAGCTGGGCCCCACGAGCGCGGGCGGCCCGCCGGCCTGCGAGATGCAGATGTTTGTGGAAGACGTGGGCCGCCACAACGCCATCGACACCATCGCCGGCTGGATGTCGCTGCGCGGCGTGCAGGGCGCCGACAAGGCCTTCTACACCACCGGCCGCCTGACCAGCGAGATGGTGATGAAGGCCGCGCAACTGGGTGTGCCCATCGTCGTGTCGCGCAACGGCGTCACCGCCATGGGCCATGAACTGGCGTCGCGCCTGGGCATGGCGCTGTTTGGCCGTGCGGCCAACCGGCATTTCTTGTGTTACTGCGGCGCCGAGCGTTTTGACAGTGAACCCGAGGCGCAGCGCGCGCCCGTGCGGGTGGTGGCAGGCTGAAAAACCCAGCCCCTGCGGCCGCTACACCAGGCCGTCAAACAACAGCACGTCCACCAGGTCGCCTGCGGCCACCGAGCCTTGTTCGTGGCCCAGCACCACCAGTGCGTTGGCCTGGCTCATGCTGCTCAAGATGCCAGCGCCTTGGGCACCCGTCAGCGCCACCTGCCAGGCGCCATCGGCGGCCAGCGACACCAGCGCCCGTTGGTATTCGGTTCTGCCGGGCCGTTTTCTGATGGCGCTGGCGCTGCGCACGCGCAGCAAGGGCGTGGGCTGTGCGGTGGCGCCCGCCAGCAGCCGCAGCGCCGGCTGCGCCAGCGCGTAAAAGGTCACCAGCGCCGCCACCGGGTTGCCCGGCAGCGCAAACAGCGTGGTGCGCTGCCCGGTTGTGCCGTTCAGCGTGCCAAAGGCAAAGGGCCGCCCCGGGCGCATGGCCACTTTCCAGAAACCCACCTCGCCCAGGCGCTGCAGCATCTGGCGTGTGTAGTCGGCATCACCCATGCTGACACCGCCGCTGGTGACCACCGCGTCGCAGCGTGCCACGGCGGTGGACATGGCAGCACTGAGCGCCGCTTCGTTGTCGGGCACCAGGCCCAGGTCCAGCACCTCGCAGCCCAGGCGGTTCAAGGCGCCCAGCAGCGACGAGCGGTTGCTGTCGTAGACGCAGCCCGGGCCCAACGGCTGCCCGGGCGAGCGCAACTCGTCGCCGGTGGAAAACAAAGCCACGCGCAGGCGGCGGCGCACGGTCAGTGTGTCGCAGCCCAGCGACGCGGCCAAGCCCAGGTCGGCCGGGCGCAGCACACGGCCGGCCTTCAGCGCGGCCGAACCCTGCGCCAGGTCTTCGCCCGCGCGGCGACGGTTTTCGCCGGCCTTCAACTGCCCGGGTGCGATGTGTACCGCGCCGGCATCAACCCGGCACAGTTCGATGGGCACCACGGTGTCCAGGCCCGGCGGCATCACAGCGCCGGTCATGATGCGGATGCAGTGGCCCCGGGGCACGGCGGCCCGGTAGGGCTCGCCAGCAAACACCGTGGCCGCTTCGGCGTGCAACACGGCGGGGGCCTGCAATTGCAGGTCGGCGCCGTGCAGCGCGTAGCCGTCCATCGCCGAGTTGTCGTGCGCGGGCACGTTGATGGGCGACACCAGGTCCTGGTGCAACACCCGGCCCAGGGCCTGGGCCAGTGGCAGCGTCTCGGCCTCGGTGACGGGCACCAAGGCGGCCGTGATCATGGCCAGCGCTTGCGCAACGGGTTTTTCGTCGCCGCTGGCCAGCGGCGAGGGGCCGGGTTGTGCCATCGGTGCCGCTGTTGTCATGGCGTGGCCGCGTGTGCCAAATGGCGCACCCGGGTGGGCCCGGCATGGGCCTGCACCTGCGCGGCCAGGGTTTTGAAGGTGCCCAGGCTGGCACCGGCTTCCAGCACCACGAACATCGGCCCCACCAGCAGGCCCACCAGGTCGTCAACAAAAGCGGGTTTGCGGCCTTCGTAGAGGTGGCCGATGAATTGCAGCACCCAGCCCACCACAAAGCTGCCCAGGCCCCAGGCCAGCCAGGTGCCCCATGGGCCGTCGTGCACCGTGTGCGCCAGGCCTATCAGCACCGCCATGGCGGCCGTGGTGGCCAGGCCGATGCCCAGGTGCCCCCGCGTCAGGTACCACACCGCCACCAGCGCCCCCACCACCGCAGCCAACGTGACGGGCAGGCCGCCGGCGTCCCAGCGTACACGGGCCAGCAGCACGCTGACGCCAAAGACGATGAGTGGCACGCCCAGCAGGTGGGTGGTGATGTTGCGTTTGTCGCGGTGGTATTCGGCGTACTGCTGCAGCAGTGCCAGGGCAGGGCGGAAAGGGCTGGCCATGGGGGTTCTTTGGTCGTGCAGGGCGCAAGGTTAACCGCTGCTGAAAACCCGCAACGCCTGCAACCCCCGAAACGCCCGCAACAGTGCAGCATGCGGCTGCCCGCGATGACGCAGCGCGGCTGTACCGGTGCACGCCAGGGCATTCTCTAGAATCGGCCGCAGTCAAAACTTGCGGCGCAGCATGCCGCTTGCGCAGGTTCTGACGATGCCTTCCCCCACTCCAGCCCCAAGGCCCACCATGAGCTTGCTTGCCGACTGGCAGATTGTTGAGTACGTGCGCAAGCATCAGATGATCGACCCCTTCGAGCCCGGACAGGTGCGCCAGTCGCCCGACGGCCGCAAGCTGGTCAGCTACGGCACCAGCAGCTACGGCTACGACATCCGCTGCGCGCCCGAGTTCAAGGTTTTCACCAACATCTACAGCACCGTGGTCGACCCCAAGGCTTTTGACCCGAAGAGCTTTGTCGACATCGAGAGTGATGTCTGCATCATTCCGCCCAACAGCTTTGCACTGGCGCGCACGGTTGAATACTTCCGCATCCCGCGCAACATCCTCACCATCTGCCTGGGCAAGAGCACCTATGCCCGCTGCGGCATCATCGTCAACGTCACGCCCTTCGAGCCCGAGTGGGAAGGCTACGTGACGCTGGAGTTCAGCAACACAACACCGCTGCCGGCCAAGATTTACGCGGGCGAAGGCTGCGCGCAGGTGCTTTTCTTCGAAGGCAGCGCGGTGTGCCAGACCAGCTACAAAGACCGCGGCGGCAAGTACCAGGGCCAGGTGGGTGTGACGCTGCCCAAAACTTGACGGCGGCCCTGCAGCACCCTGTAACAAGACGTGCCAAGGCGCTGGCCCTGCCCGGGCGCTGCGGCCAGAATGCAGCGCAACGCAAAACAGGTGGAGATGCAGCATGAAGTGGGAAGACCAGGAACGCAGCAGCAACGTGGAAGACCGTCGCGGCCAGGGCATGGGCGGCGGCAGGCCGCGCATTGGGGGCCGGGGCATAGGCCTGGGCAGCATCGTCATTGCGCTGGTGGCGGGTTGGATCTTCGGCATCAACCCGCTCACGGTGCTGGGTGTGCTCAGCGGCGATGGCGGCGGCTTGATGGGGGGTGCGCCCACGCAGCAAACCCAGGGCCCGGCGCCAGCACCGCCCGCCCAGGACAAGGCGGCCGCCTTCGTGAGCGTGGTGCTGCGTGACACCGAACGCGTCTGGGGCCAGCTGCTTCAGGCCTCGGGCGCGCAGTACCAAGAACCCAAGCTGGTGCTGTTTCGCGGTGCCACGCCGTCGGCCTGCGGCACGGGTGAATCGGCCATGGGGCCGTTTTACTGCCCAGGCGATTCGAAGGTTTATCTGGACCTGGAGTTCTTTGACACGCTGGCCCAGCGCATGGGCGCGCCGGGCGACTTTGCACAGGCCTACGTGGTGGCGCACGAGGTTGGCCACCACCTGCAAAACCTGATGGGCATCACGGGTAAAGTGGACGCCATGCGCGGCCGCGTGTCTGAAGCGCAGATGAACGCGCTGTCGGTGCGTGTGGAGTTGCAGGCCGACTGCCTGGCCGGCGTATGGGCGCACCACTCGCAAAAAGGCAAGGGCTGGCTCGAGCAGGGCGACATACAGGAAGCGATGAATGCCGCAGCGCAGATCGGCGACGACACGTTGCAGCGGCAGTCCACCGGCCGCGTGCGCCCCGAGACCTTCACGCATGGCAGCGCGCAGCAGCGCATGACCTGGTTCAAGCGCGGCCTGGACACCGGCAGCTTCAACCAGTGCAACACCTTCGACGGCAAGCTGTAATCCGTACCGCGTGCCGGTGTACCTGCGGGGCTGCGGAGCTGGCGCGGTGCAACGGGCGGCCCGGCTTTGTGTGCACAAACAAGCCGCACCCGTCGCAAGTAGGCGCCGCGCTTGTGGCCTAATACGGGGTTTTGCCAAACCGCAGGAGCCAAACATGGGCAACAAGATCGTTACCGAAGCCGACCGCAAGGCCAGCCCCCGTCCCGTGGCACCTTCGGGTGTCACTGTCACCACCAAGCGTGGCCAGAAGGTCAGCCTGGAGCGGGGTGTCACCACCCGCAGCAAGAAGAACCCCGGTAAACGCGCCAAGAAGGGCGGCTGACCGCCCTTGCGCGCCAAGAAGGGCGGCTGACCACCCTTGCGCGCCAAGAAGGGCGGCCGACCGCCCTTGCGGGCCTTGAAGCCCAGCCCGGCACTGCCGGCCTGGCCTGCCCGCAGCGACGCCGCAACCCGGGGCACGCGGTGTTATTACACCGCCGGCGGCGGCCCCGAGCACCGCGCCCGATGACGCACCCATGCTGCGCATCACCGAACTGAAGTTACCCCTGGACCACCCTGCAGACGCCTTGCGCGCTGCCGTGTTGCAACGCCTGGGCGTGGCCACCGCTGAACTGCTGGACTTCACCGTTTTCAGGCGCGGCTACGACGCACGCCGCAAGTCAGCCGTGCTGTTGATTTACACCATCGACTGCCGGTTGCAGAACGAGGGCGCGGTGTTGGCGCGCTTCGCGCAAGACCCGCATGTGAAACCCGCGCCCGACACCGGCTACCGCCTGGTGGCGCAGGCGCCGGCCGATTTCAAGGCCAGTGGCCGGCTGCGTCCCGTGGTGGTGGGCTTCGGCCCTTGCGGCCTGTTTGCGGCGTTGGTGCTGGCGCAGATGGGCATGGCGCCCATCGTGCTGGAACGTGGGCCCGACGTGCGCCAACGCACCAAAGACACCTGGGGGCTGTGGCGCCAAGGTGTGCTGAACCCGCAGAGCAACGTGCAGTTTGGTGAAGGCGGCGCCGGCACGTTCAGCGACGGCAAGCTTTGGAGCCAGATCAGCGACCCGCGCCACCTGACGCGCAAGGTGCTGACGGAATTCGTCAAAGCCGGTGCGCCGGAAGAGATTTTGTTCGTCAGCAAGCCCCACATCGGCACCTTCAGACTCGTCAGCATGATTGAGAAGATGCGTGCCGAGATCACCGCGTTGGGCGGGGAGGTGCGGTTCGGGCAGCAGGTGGTGGATGTGCTGATCGAAGGGTTGCCGCAGCCCGGTGGGCCCAGCAAAGCAGATGCGCAGGGCCAGATCAAGGGCCTGGTGCTGGCCAGCGGCGAGCAGTTGCAAGCCGACCACGTGGTGCTGGCACTGGGCCACAGCGCGCGCGACACCTTCACCATGCTGCACGGGCGTGGTGTGTACATGGAAGCGAAGCCTTTTTCGGTGGGCTTTCGCATTGAGCACCCGCAAGGTGTGATCGACCGCGCACGCTTTGGCAGCAACGCCGGCAACCCCATCTTGGGTGCTGCTGACTACAAACTGGTGCACCACGCCAGCAACGGCCGCAGCGTCTACAGCTTTTGCATGTGCCCGGGGGGCACCGTGGTGGCCGCCACGTCCGAGCCCGAGCGTGTGGTGACCAACGGCATGAGCCAGTACAGCCGCAACGAACGCAACGCCAACGCCGGCATCGTGGTGGGCATCACGCCACAAGACTACCGCCAGACCCCGGGCGACGGGCCGGTCAGCCCGCTGGACGGCATGGCCTTCCAGCGCTTTTGGGAGTCGCGCGCTTTCGAACTGGGTGGCGGCGGCTACCAGGCCCCCGGCGCCCTGGTGGGCGACTTCATCAAAGGCCAGCCTTCCAGCGCGGTGGGCGCTGTGCTGCCGTCTTACAAACCGGGCGTGCACTACACCGACCTGGCGCAGGCCCGGCGCCCCAGCCTGCCGCTTTATGTGCTGGCCGCCATCCGCGAGGCGCTGCCGGCCTTCGACCGCCAGATCAAGGGCTTTGCGATGGCCGACGCCGTGCTTACCGGCGTGGAGACGCGCACCTCGTCGCCGCTGCGCATCACCCGCGGGCGCGACTGGCAAAGCTTGAACGTGCGCGGCCTGTACCCGGCGGGCGAGGGCGCGGGTTATGCGGGCGGCATCATGTCGGCCGGTGTGGACGGCATTGAAGTGGCCGAGGCATTGGGCCGTTCGCTGTTGGGCGTGGCAGCGGCTTGACGGTGCGCTGCGGGCAGGCCTGAACAGGGCCCGCGGGGCGCCGCTTCACGCGGCCGCGTGCGGCGGCATCGGGTGGCCGCAGTTCCAGCACTGCTCAAAAGGGCCGTCCACCGTTTCCTGGCACTGGCCGCACACCCAGTGGCGGTGGGGCGCGCGGCGCCATTCGTCGAGCAGCGTGCGCGCTTCGTCGCAGCGGCTGGCGTCTTTCACCCACACCTCGGGCAGGCACTGGTCGGGCGGCAGCTCACCGGCGATGCTGCCGGCCCAGGCGCGCTGCACAGTGGCCGAATAACCGGCATCGCTCAGCATGTCGGCCCACAAGGTGGCCAAGGCGAGGTTGGGGGCTTGCAGCACACGTTTCATTGGCAGCCGCATGGTGCCACGTTTGTGTTCCGAGCCTGCTCCGGGCCTGTGCCGGGCCTGTGCAGACCTGCCACGCTTTGCCTTAACCTCGCAACCGCGGCCCCTTTCATGCCGCCACCAACACCCCAGAAGCTTCAGGAGACCCCATGCCCAGCACCAGCAAAGCCATTCAGATTACCGCCTACGGCGGCCCCGAACACATGCAACTGGTCGAGCTGGCCGTGGGCGAACCGGGGCCGGGTGAAATCCGCATCCGCCACCACGCTTGCGGACTGAACTTCATCGACGTCTACCAGCGCACGGGCCTGTACGCCAACCCGCTGCCGCTGACCCTGGGCATGGAAGGCGCCGGCATCGTCGAAGCCGTGGGCCCCGGTGTCACGCACCTGGCCGCCGGCGACCGCGCCGCCTATGCCAGCAACCCGCCCGGCAGCTACAGCCAGTTGCGCGTGATGCCGGCGAAAAACGTCGTGAAGCTGCCCGACAACATCGCCTTCGACACCGGTGCCGCGATGATGCTCAAGGGCCTGACCGCGCAGTACCTGCTGCGCCGCACGCTGCCGGTGCAGGGCCTGCACGCGGGTGACCACGTGCTGTTCCACGCCGCCGCCGGTGGTGTGGGTCTGATCGCCTGCCAGTGGGCCAAGGCGCTGGGGTTGCAGCTCATCGGCACCGCCGGTGGTGCGGCCAAATGTGCGCTGGCGCTGGAGCATGGCGCGGCGCACGTCATCGACTACACCAAAGAAGATTTCGTCGCCCGCGTCAAGGACATCACCGGCGGCAAGGGTGTGAAGGTGGTGTACGACAGCATCGGCAAAGACACCTTCGAGCGCAGCCTGGACTGCTTGCGCCCCTTGGGCCTGATGGCCAGCTTCGGCAACGCCAGCGGCCCGGTGCCGCCCTTTGCCATCGGCGCGCTGGGCCCCAAGGGGTCGCTGTACATCACACGCCAGACGCTGTTCACGCACATCGCCACGCGCGAAGACACGCAGACGATGGCCGACGACCTGTTCGCCGTGGTCACCAGCGGCGCCGTGAAGATCCGCATCGACCAGCGTTACCCCTTGGCCGACGTGGCCCAGGCGCACCGTGATCTGGAATCAAGAAAGACCACCGGCAGCACCGTGCTGCTGCCCTGAGTCACCACAAACCACGACGCGAAGCTGCCGCAACAAGGTCAGCTTCCGTCGCGAGCGGGCCGAGGTCGGGTCGAGCACCGCAGCCGTACACCCGTACGGCGAGGAGCGCAGGCCCGAGATCGGCCCGCGCAGCAGGAATATGGGCCCTGTTGCTGGGCCCTATTGCGAGGCGAATTTGTAGTCGGTCTTGGCCTTGCTGCGCAGCTCTTCCTGGTAGCGCTGCAGTTGCACCTGTTCCAGGCGCTGCTTGATCTGACCCTTCACGTCATCAAACGCCGGAAAGTTGGCCTCGCGGGTGTCTTCCAGGCGGATGATGTGGAAACCGAATTGGCTCTTCACCGGCGCCTCGGTCATCTCGCCTTTTTTCAGCTTGGACAATGCGCCACCGAACTCGGGCACGTAGCTTTCGGGTTTGGCGAAGTCGAGCTCGCCGCCGTTTTCGCCAGACCCCGGGTCTTTGCTGTGCTTCTTGGCCAGGTCTTCAAACTTGGCGCCCGCCTTGATCTGCGCGATCAGGGCTTTGGCCTCGTCTTCTTTTTCAACCAGGATGTGGCGCGCGCGGTATTCGGTGCCAGCGGCCTGCGCTTTGAACTTGTCGTACTCCACCTTGGCGTCGTTGTCCGAGACCGGGTTTTTCTTCTTGAAGTCTTCAAACAGCTCGCGGATCAGGATGCTCTGGCGCGCCAGCTCCATCTGTGCCCGGTAGTCGGGGCTGGTGGCCAGGCCGCGACGCTCGGCTTCTTGCATGAAGATCTCGCGCAGCACCACCTGGTCCCGCGCCTGGCTGCTCATCTCGGGCGAAATCTGCTGGCCTGCGCGTGCCGCCTGCTGCAGCAGCTGGTCCACCCGGGCCTTGGGCACGGCCTTGCCATTGACGATGGCCACGTTTTGCGCCTGCGCGGCCAGCGGGGCCATCAAGGCGGCCACGGCAAGGGCCAGGGCTGCGTGGTGAACAGCAGGTTTGAACACGTTCATGGGGACTGGGCTTTCAGGCAAGGGTGTGAAGGACGGTGGTGATGAGCGCCGCGCGCGAAGCAGGGGGGTGCACACAGCACCGGTGGTGAAGCCGGGGCTGCCGCCGCGCGGGCTGGCCGGCCCCTAACGGACAGGACCTGCGTCGCGGCCGACAGGCCGTGCACAAACAAAGGGTGGTTTCAAGCGGCCGTGTCGGCGTCAGTGGCCGTGAAACGTTTGTCAAAGAAAAAAGCCGCCCAAGCGCTGTTAACAGGCCGCGTTACCACGGCCGTGGGCTGCGGCCGGGGCCGCCTTCAGCTTTCGCCTGGCGCCTTGGCAACAATCGCTAACGCGTGCACGCGTTGTGCGCTGAGCGAACCCAAAGAATCATACACAAGGCGGTGTCGCGCCACCCGCGACAAGCCGACGAAGCGGCTGGACGTGACTTGTACGCTGTAATGGCCGCCTTCGCGGGCGCCGGCATGTCCCGCGTGCAGGTGGCTGTCGTCGTTGACCTGCAGGCTGGTCGGGGCCAAGGCAGCGCGCAGCCGCGCTTCGATGTCCTGAGCGTTCATGGCTTGCCACCTTCAGCGCCTTTGGGCTGGAACTGGATGGCAGCCGAGTTGATGCAAAACCGTTCACCCGTGGGCTGTGGGCCGTCTTCAAACACATGGCCCAGGTGGCTGCCGCAGCGGTTGCAGCGCACCTCCACGCGCACCATGCCGTGGCTGTGGTCGACGACGCGCTCGACCACCTCGCCGTTGATGGGCTGCCAGTAGCTGGGCCAGCCGCAGCCGGCGTCAAACTTGGTGCCGCTTTCAAAAAGCGGTGTGCCACAACCCACGCAGTTGTAGCGACCATCTTCAAAGTGATCCCAGTACTGGCCCGTAAAGGCGCGTTCGGTGGCGGCGTGGCGCGTTACCTCGAACTGCATGCGGTCGAGTTCGCGCTTCCACTCGTCTTCAGACTTTCTGATGGGGTAGCGGGGGTCGTCGTGGGCGTGCGGCATGGCGGCTGTGGGGGCTGTAGGGGCTGTTGGGGCTGAAAACGGGCGTTGGGCTGGAACACCGGGCAACGAAGATTCTGGCACCTGCACGCCCCGGCTACCGATACCGGGCCTTGTCGCGGCGGCGACAAGGCCGTCGGGGTAGTCCCTGAGCAGTAGGGCCTCACAGTTCAGCTACCTTCCAACAGTTTTGCTTTACCTGCCTTTTTTCTGCACTTCTTCGGAGACAGACGATGACATTCACACGACGCCTCTTCGGTTTTTCCGTGCTGGCCACCTCTGCACTGTGTTCCAGCGTCGCCTTCGCGCAAGCGGGCCAGACGGTGAAGATCGCCTTCATCGACCCGCTGTCCGGGCCTTTTGCCAACATTGGCCAAAACCAAATCAAGAGCTACCAGTTCACGGCCGAGCAGCTGAACAAGAAAAACCCGGCTGGCGTCAAGTTCGAAATGGTGCCCTTCGACAACAAGGGCTCGCCGCAAGAAAGCCTGAACGTGCTGAAGGCGGCCATCGACCAGGGCATCCGGTATGTGGTGCAGGGCAACGGCTCTGGTGCGGCGGCGGCCATCATTGACGCGGTGAACAAACACAACGAGCGCAACCCGGGCAAGGAGGTGGTGTTCCTGAACTACGCCGCAGTGGACCCCGACCTGACCAACAGCAAATGCTCGTTCTGGCATTTCCGGCTGGACGCGGACACTTCGCAAAAGATGGAAGCCCTGACCAGCTACATGAAGGACCAGCCCGACGTCAAAAACGTCTACCTCATCAACCAGAACTACGCACACGGGCAGCAGGTCAGCCGCTACTTCAAGGAAATCATGGCGCGCAAAAAGCCTGACGTGAAGATCGTCGGCGACGACCTGCACCCGCTGGGCCAGGTGAAGGACTTCGCGCCCTTTGTGGCCAAGATCAAGGCCTCGGGCGCTGACTCCATCGTCACCGGCAACTGGGGCCAGGACCTGACCTTGTTGGTCAAGGCCGCCAAGGACGCTGGCTTGAACGCCAATTTCTACACCTACTACGCCGTCACCGGCGGTGTGCCCACCGCGCTGGCCGCGGGCGTGGGCGGCAAGGTGCGGGTGGTGGCCGTGGGCCACAACTCCTTGCCCGGTACCGTCAAGGCCTGGCAAGACGAGTTCAAGAAGAAGTTCAACGACGACTGGTACACCCTGCAGACCCATTCGGCGCTGACGATGCTGGCAGCCGGCATGGCCGCGGCCAAGACGGTGGAACCGGTGGCGGTGGCCAAGGCCATGAGCGGTATCAAGTTCACCAACTTCACCGGCATTGAAGTGGAGATGCGCAAAACCGACCACCAGCTGCAGCAGCCGCTGTACATCACCGAATGGCGCAAGGCCGACGCCAAGAACCCCTACAGCGTGGAAAACACGGGCTTCAACTTCCAGGAAGTGAAGGCCATACCGGCTTTTGTGGCCAGCACGCCAACGTCTTGCCAGATGAAGCGCCCGTGATGGTGCGGTGACGCGGCAGCGCGGATGCCGGCCCTGCCGGCGCCGCGCTGTTTTTCCATTTGCGTGATTTCTCTGTCACCCCCGCGACCTGACCATGGACGTTTCTTTTTTCCTGATTTCGCTGTTGAACGGCCTGTCCGTGGGCTTGTTGTTGTTCATGCTGGCGTCGGGCCTGACGCTGATTTTCAGCATGATGGGCGTGCTGAATTTTGCCCACGCCAGCTTCTACATGCTGGGTGCATACCTGGCCTATACGCTGACGCAGGTGGTGGGCTTTTGGTGGGGTTTGTTGCTGGCGCCGCCCCTGGTGGGTGTGATGGGCGCTGCTTTTGAGCGCTTTGCGCTGCGCCGGGTGCACAAGTTTGGCCATGTGCCCGAACTGCTGATCACCTTCGGCCTGAGTTATCTGATCCTGGAACTGGTGCAGCTGGTGTGGGGGCGCCAGGCGCTGAATTTTCAGCCGCCGGAATCCTTGCGCGGGCCGCTGTTCACCATCGTGGACCTGCCCACTTCATTGAGCTTTGCCTGGGGTGCGCCGCCCGAGGTCTGCAAATCTGTTGCCGGCGCCGTGTGCACGCAGTTCCCCGAATTCCGCGCCTTCGGCATGGTCGTGGCGGTGTTGATGCTGGTGGCGGTGTGGCTGGTGCTGACACGCACCCGCATCGGCATGGTGATACAGGCGGCGCTGACCCACCCCGAAGCCGTGGAAGCGCTGGGCCACAACGTGCCGCGCGTGCTGATGCTGGTTTTTGGTGGCGGCACCGCGCTGGCCGCGCTGGCCGGTGTTATTGGCGGGGCGCTGCGGGTGACCGAGCCGTCGATGGCGCTGGCTGTGGGCGCGGTGGTGTTTGCGGTCATCGTCATCGGCGGTATGGGTTCATTGGCCGGTGCTTTTGTGGCCAGCGTGGGCCTGGGCGTGATCGAGAGTTTTGCCGTGGGCAGCGACCGTTCTATCGGCGACTTCCTCAAATGGGTGGGCATGAATGTCACACCCGACACTTTTGGTTTTGCGGTGTGGAGTGTGAAGGTCAGCCAGATCGCAGCGATCTTGCCTTACCTGCTGCTGGTGTTGATCCTGATTTTCAGGCCCAAGGGCCTGTTCGGCACACGGGAAGGGTGACCGACATGGCCAGCAATTCCAGGGCGGTTTATCACTTCAAGCCCTACAACGTCGGGCGCTGGATGGTCTGGGGCGGTTACGCCCTGGTGATGCTGGTGGCGCCGCTGTTGTGGACCAGCAGCCTGTCGCTGACCATGCTGTCGCAGATGGGCATCGCCATCATCGCCTGCCTGGCCTTCAACATGCTGCTGGGGCAGGGCGGCATGCTCAGCTTTGGCCATGCCGTGTATTCGGGCCTGGGCTCGTTTTTTGCCATCCACACCCTGAACCTGGTCAGCAAAGGCGAGCTGAGCCTGCCGGTGAGCACGATTCCCCTGGTGGCGGGCTTGTTTGGTGCCTTGTTTGCCGTGCTGCTGGGGTACGTCACCACCAAAAAGGCCGGCACGCCGTTTGCCATGATCACCCTGGGCGTGGGTGAACTGGTCTGGGCCATGTCGCTGATGTTCCCTGGCTTTTTTGGCGGCGAAGGCGGTATCAGCGGCAACC
>JACCDR010168661.1_pt1 | contig 24511 bp, 20 predicted proteins | sample 7446431 | NCBI WGS metagenome assembly JACCDR01 (sample SAMN15323443, study PRJNA562643) | freshwater metagenome | isolation source: river surface water | place: USA:Blue River Watershed | collected 2017-08-17 | reverse complement strand
GTTAAAGGGCTGGCCTGGCTCTTGGGCCGCGATTCCGTATTTTGCCGAATAGATACGGCAAGTTTCCACCCTTCGCCGCACCCTACTGGTGCTTTGGCTGCGCGCTGCTTGCGGCGCGGGCTGCAGGAGTGCTAGCCTTGACCCTTAACGAAATAGACGGAATTGGCAGTCTGAGATAGACGGAAAATTTCTGTCTAATAAACTGTTATGGCCTAGCTCGAATCACTGAAAAGGACACATCATGACTTTTAAGAAAAGTCTTAATGACCACTTTAAGAAATTTTCAGCTTCTCCATTCCTTTTTGTTGGGTCGGGCATGTCTAGGCGATACCTTGGCGTTGAAAATTGGGAAGAGCTATTGAAACGATTCTGTAAATTGATTGACGAAAATTACACAAAAATTAGATCTCAAGCAAATGGTGATTTAATGCAGATCGCCAGCATATTAGCTAAATCTTATAGCGATAAGTGGTGGGATAGTGATATTAAAGGAGATAAAGAAGATAGATACTCCAATCACTTATTGAAGATGGATTCTCCAATAAAAATCGAAATATCCGATTATTTAAAAACCATCCATGAAAATAAACAGGAAAAATATCAATCAGAAATTGGACTTTTTGCATCCAGCAAAATTGATGGGGTTATCACTACAAACTGGGATCTATTTTTAGAATCAATATTTAAAGAATTTTCCGTTTTTGTGGGACAAGAAGGGCTATTTTCTAGTAGAAATCATGGGATTGCTGAAATATATAAAATTCATGGTTGTTCAAGCGAGCCAAACAGCCTGATTTTAACATCTGAAGACTATGCGCTTTTTCGAAAAAAGAACCCCTACCTATCATCAAAGTTGCTAACAATATTTATCGAACATCCAATAATATTTTTAGGGTACTCATTGACAGATACTCATATATTGGAAATTCTACAGGAAATTGTAGAATGTTTTCCTGAAAGCAAGATGGATGCATTAAAAGAGAATATCATTTTTGTTGAGTGGTCTGAGGATGCCGATGAGCCCGCATTAACGGATTCATTCATATTAAAAACGCTTCCAGTTAAACTTATTAGAGCAAACTCGTACATAGAGCTATTTGAAGTTCTTTCAGAAGTAAAAAGACGAATTCCTGCGCATATTTTTCGTAAAATTAAAGACGAGTTATACGAGTTGGTTGTTACAAATGACCCTAAAGGTAAGCTCTATGTTAAAGATGCTGACGATTTAGATAGTACTGAAGGACAGCAGGATTTTGTGGTCGGTTACGGAGCAATTAGCAAAATAAAAAAATCAGAGGAGATCGCCAAAAAAGGAATTGTTGGCGTGAATCGAGAAGACATAGTCAGAGATGTAATTTTTGATAGTGGAGGTTATCAGGAAAGGCCAATCCTTTTTGACGCCTTCCCCAAAATTATAAAAAGTTCGAAAACACATATTCCAATATACAAATATCTAAATGGCGCTGGTTTAATAGCAGATAATGGCGAAATAACCACCGAAGAGCTAGATAATTCGATAATTTTTAGAATACATGGTGGCGTGGAAAAATTTAGATCTGATGAGTCTGGCGAGCGGCAGTCAAAGAATATTCCTCAGGTGCAAGAAGGTATAGAAGAGCTCTATAATGCGGTAGAATTCAAATTGTTCTTGAGAATGGCAGTGTTTGTTCCTCCAGAAAAGATTAATTTAGATGATCTGGAGAATATACTAAAAAAACATGCAGATGACGATTTTTCCTCTGGAGAAAAGAGCCATTTTATAAAAATTGTATGCATCTACGATCTTATCAAGTACTCACGTAGATACATGAAATAGGCATAAAAAAACGTGCAGCTGACACTTTTTCCGTTCCAGCAATTGGAAATTGCTTCGCAATTTTATCCCAATTGCCTCCACTCAAAAAATGCGACTGACGCAGGCGTTACATTTAATCAGGAATGAAGATTGTGAAACAACTTGAAAATGGATGTAAAGTTTTTAAATACTTCATTTCAGAAAATTGGCGCTCAAAAATTCTTGAAGAAATAAAATATTCCGAGACTTCAACTGAGGTTAGTGGCGTCAGAAGTATAAATAAAAAATTTAAATTGGTAGCTGAATATCTAAACCCTAATAAATTCAAGGAAAAATCAAGCTCCTTTATTTCTGTTAATGCCCAACTAGTAAGAGCCATACTTTTCAATAAATCGCCGGAATCAAATTGATTTTTAACTTGGCACCAAGACAAAACAGCTTCAGTTTCAAGTAAATTTGAGGAGCCGGACTGGGGAGCTTGGAGTGCAAAAGAAAGCACTCTGCATGCTCAGCCTCCTTTGGCTGTTCTATAGGGCATGGTTACAATACGTGTACATCTCGAAAGAAGCTGCTCATCCGCAGGCGGGTGACATTATGCAGGGTACTGGCGGCATAAGAAAATGGCGTTGGGCGGCACAGGGTAGAGGCAAAAGCGGTGGCGTTAGGGTTATCTATTATTACCATAACAGAACCATTCCATTATTTTTGCTAACTGTTTTTGGTAAAGGCGAAAAAGCCAACCTTTCAAAATCTGAATGCAATGATTTAAGCAAATTCACTGACCTTTTACTTAGACAGTATGGTGGTAAAAATGAGTAGTGCATTTTCCAGTATTAAACAAGGGCTTGAGGAGGCTTTAGAGTTCTCTCAGGGTAAAGTTGGTAAAGCGGTAATTCATAAATTTAGCTCTTTAGACGTCAAGGAAGTGCGCGCTAAAGTTGGCATGTCTCAAAATGAGTTTGCTTCAGCCTTTGGTATTAGCGTGAGCACTTTACGCCATTGGGAGCGGGGTGATCGCTCGCCTCATGGTCCAGCTCTTGTTCTTCTGAATGTTGTCGCAAAAGAACCGCAAGCCGTACTCAACGCCCTGAGAGCATAAGGCTAATAAATAAGGTTTAATTGCGCGTAGCCGCAATTAAACCGACTTGCTGAACATAGGCTTCGGGTAACGCCGGTGTTATTCCGGCTGTTCGGTAATGCGATAGCCGGTTAATAATCCGATTGATTCTAAAGCCATTTGCGCGATATCGCGCCCGTCCAAATCCCTGGCAACCAGAATGGTTTTACCCTGACGGGTGTGCGCATAGATTTTAAAATACTCTTTGTAACCGCTAAGACTTTGCCAACGGGCACCACGCGATAAGGCCAAATGGCGGATATCGGATCGGGCGACTTTATCGCTCCCCATCGGGATGCCAAGCCAATAGCGCTGGCTGATTAGCCCATTGTGATCCAGCCGGGCATGCAAACTGGTAAATAGCCATTTCAAGCAAAGTAAAACGATCACAATGCCGGATAAAATAAGCCCGCCTAAGACGATTGCGGGCGTGTCACGCTCTTGATGTAATAACATCGCCGCACCCATGCAAAAAAGCCCGACAACCAACCCCACCAGATGATTATCCCAGCCTTGTAGCATGGGAAAATGCATCGTCACGCCGCCGGCAACGGGTTTAATCTGGGTGATGGCTTCAATTTTCGCTTCGCGCTCGCTCTGCAATTGTGGGTCCTGAGTGCTGAGCGGCCACCCGGCTTGGGATTTTTCCCCGGTTGCAAACACCGGAATTGTAAATTGGCGCATTAAATCGATGCCGGGCAAATCCGCTTTAAGTTCTAATCGCCAAAAATGGTAATCATCACTGTGAGGCTCAGAGATAGGCAAGCCCGGAGGCAGATCAAAACAGAGCGTCAACAAGGTACCGCCCCCAGGGGCGGCCTTATTGTGCGCCAATCCGCTTGCCTGCCAAATGCCTGTTTCGCGACGGCGCCGATGTTTGCCGTTACCGGTTTCCTGGCTGCGTAGGCAGAGCAAATTCACGTTAAAACGGTGCCGGCTATCGTAGGCCAGGGGCACTCTCAGGCTACCGCCAACTTGCCCGCCGATACTGCCGGGGTAAGGGTCCAAGTGCAGCCGCAGGTTGCCAAAACGACGCCAGCTGAGGGTCGATTTAATCGCCAAATACACAAGATAAATACCGACTAATGGAAATATCACCGCCAGTACAATCAGCTTATTGCCTCGACTCAGTTCTTCCGGGATAGCCACTAAAATAGGCCAGGTCAGCATATTCCAGAGCAGTGCAAATCCCCAAAAGAAACGGGCCTGTTTTTTAGTGTCACAATTCACGTCGGAATTCGCCCACTCCCGCTGCCCAAGCCAGGGTTTACTGACGCTTTCGGGGTGGCCCGTTGCACCGATTTTGGGGTAGAGCTGGCGCACAACTAAACGGATACCCAAGCCGCCAAATATCAGTGCCAAAACGCTTTTTAAAATCAATAAGGGCCAACGCATATCGCGGTTGAGCACGGCATCACTCGGGTTATGGGGATTGACCCAAGCGGGCACTGGCTGCTGATTTTGCAGAGCAGATTCCAGCGCATATCCCAGAGTTTCTTGAAATCGTCCTATATCGCTACCTCCCATAATCGCGACCCGCTCACTGATATACACCACACCCTCATAGCGGTATTCATAGCGGGCTGTCGCGCGGTAAGTTTTAGAGCCTCGTTCCAGTTCAGCGTCCAGCAACCGCGCCTCCACTTGTGGCCAGGATTTCATCTGTTGCCAATCATAAACATTGGGAATAACACCAACCGCTAAAAAGCCTAGAGCCGCTCCCACAAATAGGAGTGGGAGGATTAACACCGGCCAGCGAATGTTGCGTTGATTTTTCATCCTATTCATCCGGATTGTCGTTGGTCCGCTATACCCAGAGCGAAGTCCGTCGGTATTCGCGGTACTCTGGCATCCAAAAATGTTTTTCGATGCGGCTTGGCAATAATTCATCCGCAACCGACAACGCCACACCATCACAGATCGCTTGGCGATAGACGGCCAAAGCAATTTTGCGGCTGACGTGCCGAATATCCGCCAGCGGCGGCAGCAAGGCACCATCGGTATGCGTCGCGGTAGGCGAGGCTGCGGCTAAGGCGCTGCTCGCCGTCATGAGCATGTTATCCGTGATGCGCGTGGCGCCAGATGCCACCACACCCAAACCCAACCCCGGAAAAATATAACTGTTATTACACTGGGCTATTTCAAGCGATTTACCGCCAACCTCCACTGCGGCAAAAGGACTGCCGGTCGCCACGAGAGCAGCGCCTTGCGTCCAGCGCAGAATATCGGCGGGCTCGGCTTCCACCTGCGACGTGGGATTCGATAATGGCAATACAATTGGGCGCGCCGTAAAACGCGTGAGCGATTCAATAATCGTTTGCGTAAATAACCCCCGCTGGCCAGATACGCCAATTAATACAGTGGGCCTGGCACTCGTTACTATGTCTTCTAGCCCCATCGAGGGTCCATACCCCCAGGCTCTCACCACGGCATCCGGCGTGATAAAAGGGCGCTGGAACTCCAGTAAGTTCGGTGTCGTGTTTTGCAATAATCCGTCTTTACTCACCAAAAAAATGCGCGATCTCGCGGCCTCTTGCGTTAAGCCTTCGCGCATCATTTCTTTAACGATATGGTCGGCAATGCCGCACCCGGCAGACCCCGCGCCCGCAAACAGAATGCGCTGATCAGAGAGCTTCTCCTGCTTCGCGGCGCAGGCCGATAATAAAGTGCCCACAGCGACGGCTGCCGTCCCTTGAATATCGTCATTAAAACAGCACAATTGATCGCGATAGCGCTGTAACAGTGGCGTGGCGTTATTCAGGGCAAAGTCTTCGAACTGTAATAACACCTTAGGCCAGCGTCGTTTAATGGCCTGAATAACCTGGTCGACAAATTCATAATAAGCGTCACCGGTGATGCGCGATTGCCGCCAGCCCATATAGAGAGGATCTTCGAGCAAGGCAGCATTATTGGTGCCCACATCCAGGGTAATTGGCAGCGTATAAGCCGGGCTGATACCGCCACAGGCCGTGTAGAGGCACAATTTACCGATCGGAATACCCATGCCACCAATGCCCTGATCGCCAAGGCCCAAAATGCGTTCGCCATCGGTCACGACAATCACTTTCACATTGCGTTTTGTCGCATTTTGTAAAATATCGTCTATGCGGTCACGATCAGGGTAGGCAATAAACAAACCGCGCTTGCGCCGATAAATATGGGAAAACTGCTGGCAGGCCTGCCCCACGGTTGGGGTATAGATTAACGGCATGATTTCTTGCAGATGGGTCACTAACAATTTGTAATACGCTGTTTCATTAATGTCTTGAATATTGCGCAGGTAGATGTGCTTATCAATGGGGTTATGAAATGAACATAACTGCTGATACAGACGAGCCTGCTGCTCCTCAATCGTTTCAATCGTGTGGGGCAAAAGCCCCTCCAAATTAAACTGCTGGCGCTCGCGCTGGGTAAATGCACTGCCTTTGTTGAGCAAGGCAGATTCCAGCAAGGCGGGGCCTGCATAGGGGATGTAAATCGGGCGTTTTTGCGGCATAGGGGGTTCCGGCGTCATCACAGGGTTTTCACTTAGCCCGGCCTGGCGACGGGGCTAGCCATCATAGCGCGCTTTGCGCCTTTGCCCACCACCTCCGCACCGGCACCCTAACCGGGTTCTGGGTGTCCTATTCGCCACTGCGCTTTGACCTATCGCAGGGTTTCACGTTAATTGCACCGGAAGAGCGGCTATTTTCTTGCGAAATACCCTGACCTTAACTATCTATGTAAGCGGACACCACCCAAACACTGCAGCCACTCAGTCGCTGCCTCCTCATAGAAGCTCCTCATAGAAGCATCCAGATGAACATTGCCATCATTCCAGCTCGCGGCGGTAGCAAAAGGATACCCAGGAAAAACATCAAGCCTTTCTGCGGCAAGCCTATGGTCGTTTGGCCGATTGAAACAGCACTCGCGAGTGGTTGTTTTGATCAGGTTCTGGTGTCGACAGATGATAGCGAAATCGCAGACATTGCCTTACAAGCAGGCGCAACAGTGCCCTTTTTGCGGCCAGCGGCCTTGGCGGATGATTACACCGGCACTGAGGCGGTCGTGGTTCATGCGCTGCAGACGCTGCAACAACAGGGCAACAGCCCCCAAAGAGCCTGCTGTATTTACCCAACAGCCCCCCTGTTGCAAATCGCCGATTTACAGGCTGGTTTAGCCTTGTTGCAACAAAACGATCTTGCCTTTGCCTTATCCGTGACGCATTTCCCTTACCCCGTCCAGCGCGCTTTAGGGCGGGGGCCCAGTGGTGGGCTCAGCATGCTGTACCCAGAGTATGCCAATGCCCGCTCGCAAGACTTGCCTGAGACCTTTCATGATGCCGGCCAATTTTATTGGGGCACCCGCGAAGCCTGGTTACAAGGCGTAGATATTTTCGGGGCGCGCTCGGCGCCGGTTTTATTGCCGCGCTACCGCGTACAAGATATCGATACGCCGGAGGATTGGATCAGCGCAGAATTCCTGTTTACTCAAATGACACAACAGGGTCACGACAGGTGAAAATTGTTTTTCGAGTCGACGCCTCCTGCACCCTGGGTATAGGCCATGTTATGCGCTGCCTGACGTTAGCGGATGCGCTGCGTAGCGAAAAAACCGCTATCCATTTTATATCGCGCAAAGAACCGGGTGATGCCATCGGCATTATACAAGCGCGCGGTTATGCAGTTTATACCCTGCCGCCACACGCTCAGGCTGTTGAGGTGTCACCCGAGGAGGATGCCAAAGAATGCCTGCCATTGCTGGATCATCTAAAACCCGATTGGTTAATCGTTGATCACTACAGGCTCGACAAAACCTGGCAGCAACCTCTACGCCGTCAATGTCGACAATTAATGGTAATTGACGATTTAGCGAATCGAGTACACGACTGCGATCTGCTGTTGGATCAAAACTGGTTCGCAGCTGACACCGATTGTCGTTACGCAAATTTAGTGCCTAGCCATTGCACCCAATTATTGGGCCCCGGTTACGCCATGCTACAGCCCGAATTTAGCGCTCTACGGAAATTACTGCCCGAGCGGGATGGCGATATTCGGCGGATTTTAATTTCGATGGGGGGATCAGATCCCACCAACGAGACTGTAAAAATTTTGCAAGCGCTGATGGCACCCCATTTACGCCACCTAGCCGTGGATGTGGTCTGCGGGCAGAATCATCCCGATATGGCGAGTGTTGAATCCGCCGCGCTTGAACGGGGAGCCACCCGCGTTTATTCGCAGTTACCGAGTCTGGCCGGTTTAATGCTGCGAGCAGATTTCATGATCGGAGCAGGCGGGGCCACCACCTGGGAAAGATTTTGCCTTGGCCTGCCGGCACTCGTGATCAGCACGGCGGATAATCAATATCGACCCAGCCTGCGCCTGGCGGAGGCTGGGTACATTTATTTTGCCGGCCAAGATAACGAGGTTACCGCTAAAAGCCTGCAACGGCAGATAACGCAGATTATTCACAATACCGAATCCTGCCGCCTTCAGAGCCGGGCGGGGCAGCGACTCGTGAGCGGAGCCGGCACTGCAGACGTGGCGAGTGTACTCACCCGGATAATATCGCCGACATAGTCTGAAAATCCTCATTTATGGGCAAATAACGTTAAACAGTCACTCAATCAGCCAACCGATTATTAACGAGGCACTCTATGGTCGACTATGTGGTAGCCGGCGGCGGGTTCCGTGGCATTCTGGCGGCAGCTTTGCTACGAAAAAAGGGCTTCACTATCGCATTAATTGATGCCGCACCGCATTTGGGGGGTGTACTTTTTGGTGGAAAGTGGAAACAGTTTTCGCTGGATCTTGGCTGCCACCTCTTTGACAACACGCACCCTGAGCATACCACCCTGTTGATGGAGATTTTTGGCGATATTATCGAGCCCATCTGCGTAACCTATGCGGGCCGCACCGCAGGCTACTGGTATGATAATTTCACCGTTCCTTCACTCGCTCAGGGGCCTATACCTCACGCAGAGCTGGTATTTGATTTACTGCAAGCTCACGCAGGCAGACAAGCACTACCCATACAAAAACTGCCAATACAAACACCGCCCGTAGCCAATTATCAGCAGTACCTTATTGCGCGGTTTGGCAAGAGCGCCGCAAGGCTCTTGGTGAGCGCCTGCGAAAAAAAGGTGCAATACAGCGCTGAATTACTGGACCCTATTGCCGCACGAGTTGTGTTATTCGATCGGGTCAATTTAGTTGATCATGCATTATCGCAATTCCTTAAAAAAATCCCTGAGCTGGATGCCGTACTCGCCACTCAGGCCACAGAAGACCCTATGCAGTTTTACCCCGAAGCTAAAAAGATCTACCCGCACCGTAATTTCTACCCGCGCGGGGGCACTAATCAATTTTGCGTACGCGCTCACCATTACCTAGCCGAACAGGGCGTTGATATTTACCTCAGCCAACAGATTATTCACTACGCAGATAATACCGTTTACTTGGAAAGTGGCCTGTCAATTCCCTGCCAAAAGGTATTTTGGACACTTGAGCTTGAGCGCGCCGAAAAACTCATGCTGGGCTCATCCACGCTGAGCCAATCAATTCATACAACTCCTATGGTGGTGGTGTATTTTGAAGTGCGGCATCAAGACATTGCAGACTATACTTACCTGCATGATCACAGTGAGGATACGGCTATTTTTCGTGCCTCTTCTATCGGAAAATACAGCAAACAAAATGTCGATGGACACTCGTATATCTGCTGTGAAATCCCAACAACGGTTGAATCCCCCTACTGGAAAGAACCCAACACATTTATTGAGCAATTCTGGCAAGAAGCCAAGCTATTAAAAATAGTAGACGCCAACGCAGGGTATTTTGATTACAAAATCATTAAAGCACCTAGCGTCTTTAAGCTACCAAAAATCGGTTTCAGCGCCGCCGAGCAGCGAATCCGGTCTGCATTGCACGACTATACCGATCTTATTTTAACTGACAGCAGCTATTTCTCCACCCAGGACATCGCCAACGTCATTCACCATGAACTGCAGGGGGCTTAAATGAATTCATTTGATACAGTATGGGACGCCATTTACAAAAGCGGGCATATTAACCGCTACCCATGGGACAGTGTTGTGAGCTTCGTATTTCGCCACTTCCCACGCGACAAACCCCGCGCGGAAACGACCATTCTTGAGCTAGGCTGTGGCGCAGGGAATAATCTATGGTTCTGTGCAAAAGAAGGATTTCGCGTGATGGGCGTTGATGCCAGCCCTGAGGCACTGGAGTTTGCCAAAACGCGTTTTACAGCGGAAAAACTCGCAGGCGAATTTTTACACGAAAATTTCACTCACTTGAGCCTGACAGATAATAGCGTTGATTTAGTGATTGATAGAGCCTCGTTAACCTGCACACCCTTTTGCGTTATTCAAGAAGCCATCGCCGAGGTACACAGAGTACTGAAGCCCGGTGGAAAATTTCTGTTTATTCCCTATGCCGATACGCACAGCAGCGCCGCATCAGGGGTGTTTAATCCTCAAGAGCGCATGGCAACAGGCATTACAGCAGGCACCTTAGTCGACGTTGGCCAAATCACTTTTTTAAGTGTAAACGACATTAAAACGATTTTTTCACTGGATCAGTGGCACTTTGTGCAAATAGAGCGAGCTGAAAACACTAACCTGCTCAAACCACAGTACCCGGTACATGCCGAATACCGAATTATTGTTGAGAAAAAGAGGATCCAGCATGGATAACTCCATTTGGGAAGACAAAATTTATTCGCAAGGCAAACATATCAATCGCTATCCATTTGGCGAACTGGTTTCGCTTTTTTTTAATGCGATATCTCAGCTCAAAACAACTGCCTCAGGCCCCAGATCATTACTCGAGCTTGGCTGTGGTGCCGGCAATAATTTATGGTTTTTTGCTGAGAATGGTTTTCAGTGCACGGGAATAGATGCCAGCCCCACCGCTTGCGAACTGGCCACCAAACGCCTAGCCGCAAGAGGCGTCACAGCCGATATTCGGTGTATGGGGTTTGATGCGCTTAAGACACTGACAGGACAATTTGACTTCATTATTGATCGCGCCGCGACCTACTGCGCCGACTTTCCAACACGGAAAATATGGTGGTCAAATGCCCTATCCCTATTAAAGCCAGGCGGTATCGTTATTAGTGTTAATTTTGATAAGTCATCCATCTGGTATCAAAAAGCTCTCTCGGAGCCAGGATTTGCCAAACAGATAGCACCGGATACGTTCACTGATTTTGCTTATGGCGCCCTAGTGGACACGGGCATTTCACATTTTGTGGATGCAGCTTCGCTCCAAACCTTGTTCGGCTCGCTGGAAACTCTGAACATCCTGCATCACCAGTGCCACTCCGTATTTCTAGCTCACAGTGATTACCAATACTCCGAATTGATTTATATAGGCCGCAAACATGTCTGAAGAGACAGTGATCGTAACCTGCGCGGCGAGCCTGGTGGTGCCGTCTAGCCTCGCGGCTATTCGCACAGAGAGCAGCATCCGCTACCGATTTATCGGGGTCGACGCCACGGACGAGCCTTTAGCACGCGAGTATCTGGATGATTTTTATGTTGTGCCCTATGCAACAGCGCCTGATTATGTCACGACACTGATTGAGATCATTCAACGCACCCGCTCCCGCTTTTTACTGGTACTGTCTGATAACGAAGCCCTTGTCTTAAGCGAGCCCGATATTCGCCAGCGCATTGAGGCATTGGACTGCATCCCATTGTTGCCAGCCCATGACGCAGTGCGTACCTGCGTCGACAAGGGGCTTTTTATGCAATTTCTGCAACAATTCCCGGATACAGCTGAAGACTTCCGGTTAATTGATAGCGCCCAAGACCTGCCACAGTGTGCCGATATGTTTAAATACCCGGAAAATCGCTTTATTGTCAAACCGCGTACAGGTTGCGGCTCGCGTGGCGTCATGCTAATAGACGCCAGAGCCCATGACATTGAGCGGCTATTGAGCCGACACGACAAGCATTACAAAATCGAGTACGTGCTAAATGCGTTAAAAAATACAACCGGATTAAACTTATTGGCAATGCCCTATTATCCTGGCCATGATTACAATATAGACTTGCTGTGTCAGAAAGGTCGCGTGTTATACAGCCTGATTCAAAAACGAATAGACCCCAAAATGGGCGCCATTATGACCGCCGAAATAGTACAAGATTCTGACATCGAGGAATTGATTAAAAATCTAGCTTCACGCCTTAACATAACGGGCCTCATTAATATTGAGGTTGCTCGTCGCATCGGGGATGACAAACCTCGCGTCTACGAAATCAACCCACGCCCCTCCGCAGCGTTTGCGTTTATGTACTATCAAAAAGCCGATGTCTTGACCGATTTAATCCGGGTGCTGCAAGGAGAGATCGTGGCCGCTAAGGAGTTTTTACCCATGCGAATCAAACGGGTTTGGAGCCAAGTTTACCGCTATGCACAATGACGTATTGCTATCCCTGGCGCAGCAATTTGGCACACCACTTTTTGTGCTGAATGAAGCCGCCCTCACCACTCGGGTGCAGGCCTTTTGCCAGGCCTTTCATACTGTATGGCACAACACTCGCGTCTGTTATTCGGTAAAAACCAATTATTTACCTTGGATACTACGCAAAATGGCCATTCTGGGCGTCACACCTGAGGTGATCAGCGGGTTCGAGCTAGATCTCATTAATCGCTTGGACATTGAGGGTACTATTATTGTCAATGGCCCGGTTAAAACGGCTGATGAATTAACGCTTTGCCTAAAAAAAGGCTATTGCATTAACGTCGATAACCTCGATGAATTAAAACTGATTATTGAATTAGCAACCACCTTAAGGTGTATCGCCAAGGTGGGGCTTCGCATCAGGCCAGCCAACGAAAGCTGGAAACGATTTGGTTTTGAATTTTCTTCGCCATCTTGGCGGCAGGCCTTGGCCTTATTCGCCTTGCATCCCTGCCTGCAATTGATGGGACTGCACACCCACATAGGCACCGGCATTATCGATTTAGCGCGCTACCAAGCAGCGGCCGAGTATATTCGGCAAGTGGCTCGCAGCTTGCCACAGCCACTTACCTACATTGATATGGGAGGTGGTTTTGCTACCGCGCGCGCGCGGCTATCGCATTATTCAGCCGACGATTGGCAAGTCCCGAGCGATAATGACTATGCCAAAGCCCTTTTTGCACCGCTTAGCGATTATTTACAACATCATAATTGTCAACTCATTGTAGAGCCCGGGCGCGCGTTAATTGATGACGCAATCAGCTTATTAACGTCCGTCGTGAGCGTTGAGGATGGAAGGCTCATTGTGGATGCCGGTAAAAACATCCTGCCATCGGTCGAATCGCGAATCCATCCAATTTTACCGGTTTACCCGCCAAGGTCGGATATAGCCGCTTTCGATATTTTCGGCCCGCTTTGCATGGGTTCAGACTGCCTAGGCAGGCAAATTGAATTGCCGAGACCGAGGGTTTCGGACCTGTTACAAGTTGCCTCCGTCGGAGCCTACAGCCAGTCTCAATCCATGCATTTTATTAAGTATCAGGCACCCGTCGTGGTGATCGAATCGACGGGACAGCCGAAACTGGTTAAGCGACGACAAACTTTATCCGACTTACTTCAAACGGATGTATTATGAAAACATTTTCGATTGCAGATCGTGAAATCGGCAACGGAAAGAGCTTTATCATTGCTGAGCTATCGGCCAATCACGGCAAAAATCTCGATATTGCGCTGAAAACTGTTGAAGCCGCAGCCTGGGCGGGAGCTGATGCGATTAAACTACAAACGGTTGAACCGAGTTTAATCACACTCGATTGTGATAATGCCTATTTTAAAGTGCCGAACGACACCCCTTGGGGTGGGCAGACTTTGTACGAATTAGAAGTCGCCACATTCTTACCTAGAGAATGGCATCAACCGCTGTTTGAAAAAGCCGCTCAATTAGGTCTTCACTGTTTTTCGTCGCCGTTTGATTTAACGGCTATCGATTTTTTAGAATCTTTAAATTGTCCGGCTTACAAAATTGCCAGCTTTGAAATTACGGATGTCGCCTTAATTCACAAAGCGGCTAGTACACATAAGCCGGTTATTATCTCTACCGGCATCGCCACCCAAGACGACATTGCACTTGCGGTCGCGACCTGTCGCGCAACAGGAAATGACAATATTGCCCTATTAAAATGTACGTCAGCCTACCCAACCCCGCTCAATAACGTCGACTTGCGCTCCATGCCTAATCTTGGGCGCGATTATGAGTGTATTTTTGGCCTATCCGATCATACGCTGGGTGATATAGTCGCGACCGGAGCCGCGGCTTTAGGTGCGGCGATTATTGAAAAACATTTCATTTTAGATGCCTCTGTGATTAGCGCCGATTCAGGATTTTCAATGCTCCCGACTGATTTTAAAACGATGGTAACGCGAATTCGCGATCTTGAGGCAGCGCTAGGACAGTCTAATTGGCGAGTCAATGAGAGCATGCAATCGGGTCGACGATTTTCCCGGTCACTCTTTGTCGTGGAGGATGTTCGAGCTGGAGATGTTTTTACAGACCAAAATGTTCGCTCAATCCGGCCGGGAAACGGCCTCGCGCCTAAATATTTACCCGATATATTGGGTAAAAGAGCTACCCGGGATATTGCGCGGGGAACCCCATTCTGCCAAAGCATGCTCACTCCCTAAAACACCGGTTAATGACCTGCCTGACTCAGGCAGCCTTGCATGAGGGCATTTTAATGGGGCGATTCGGTATGCCGCAGGGTCAGTATTTACTCGACCCGACCATCACATTACGACAGGCGACGCATCGCGATTTACACCAGTATTTTGAGTGGGCGAATGATCCGGTCGTTCGGGCTATGGCATTTCAGTCGCAGCCTATCCTCTTCGAGCAACACACCCACTGGTTTAATGCCAAATTGCAGGCAAAAGACGTTTTATTGCTGGTTGCAGAACGAGATGCCACCCCCATAGGCCAAGTCAGGTTTGAGGCAAGTAGCAACTCAGGCAGTGCACAACTCGACTACTCATTGAGTGCCGCCGCTCGCGGCTTGGGGCTTGGGGCCATCATGTTGCACCAGGCGTGTCATATCGCCTTCTCAACCGGGTTTTGCACTCACATTGTGGCCAGTGTCAAACCGCACAATAGTGTGTCCTGCCGAGTATTGGAAAAAATCGGATTTAGGATGTCAGAGCAGAGCCAGGAGGCCATCGATTATTTATTGGAAATCGAGTGAATAAATCAATTCAAACGCTTCAGCCGCGCGAAAACCGACACTGTGACCGCGAAGCGCTAGCTGATGCTGAACATTTTCCAAGCTGCGGCTATGAGGTGACTGTCGCATTTCCTTCTGATAGCACGCAAGCGCTTGCATTTTAATCGCCACAAATGGCGTGACATCACGGAACACCGAGGGCTTGAAAGCCTGCGCGCTTACAAAATTCCACTCAGTGGATGACAGTATTTCCATCGCCAATATCGTTTTGACACAAGCGCCTGGCTGAGGGCGGGCTGCTGTCATAACGGCACGAGACACCCATTGATGGTCAATATTTAAATCCTGCCCACTGTGGGTATAAATCACCGCTGGCCGAACCTGCTGTAAAAACAGCTCTATACGCTGAGTAATGCGAAGTAAACCCGCCGTATCAAATGCATTATCGGGAAAATCCGCCGTATCCACTCGGCCAATGCCCAACAATTGACTGGCTGCCATTAAGGCACTATGTCGCATTAAAGCACTATGTCGCATTAAAGCACTATGTCGCATTAAAGCACTATGTCGCTGCAACTGAGTAGTCGTGGTGCTACAGGCGCGAGATTGCTCACCTTCCGATAACACCAATAACGAAACCGTGTCTCCACGCGCAATATGCCAGGCGATTGTAGCGCCAGCACCGAGCACCTCATCATCCGGATGCGCCACAATCACTGCGACTGATATTGCCATGTTCTTCCTCGACGCTTTCTGCCAAGCACTTTACAGCCAGGTTCAACAACTCATAAGCCAGATAGCCGCGAATGTTTTAATCATTTTAGTCTTTTAGGCTAAGTCGTCAAAAAACCAGCCCTATTTGCCAATAACAAAATTACCCAACACAAGATAATCGAGCCCGGTTGAAAAAAAACACCGGACTGCATCATAAGGCGTCTCGATAACAGGTTCGCCCATAATATTAAAACTGGTGTTCAATACCACCGGCACACCGCTTAGGGCGCCAAAAGCGTTAATCAAGCGGTGGTAGCGCGGGTTCAGATCTTGATGAACCGATTGCACTCGGGCACTGCCATCCACATGGGTAATGGCCGGCAGCAGATGTTTTTTATCCTCGCGCACTTGGCAGACTTTCAACATAAACGGCACCTCAACATCGATATCAAAATAGGTGCGCAAGTGCTCGACAGGAACCGAGGGTGCAAAGGGGCGATAGGCTTCGCGGTGTTTGACTTCGGCATTAATTTTATCTTTCATGCCGGGTTTGGTTGGATCCGCCAAAATACTGCGATTACCCAGCGCACGCGGGCCAATTTCGGTAGCGCCTTGCATCCAACCGATAATATTCCCTTGGTGAAGTAATTGCGCCGCTGCCGCCTCGATATCCTCTTCGTAACGATAGGTTAATTTACACTCGCGCAACACAGCTTCAATCGCCGCATTGCTGTAATCATTCCCCACGTAAGGGTTGCGGTGCACAAACTGGCGTGGCTGATTGAGAACCTGGTGATACACACAATAGGCCGCACCCAATGCCGTACCATTGTCACCGGCTGCCGGCATGATGTAGGCATCTTTAAAACCGCTTTCACGCACTATGCGGCCATTCATAACACTGTTTAATGCAACGCCACCGGCGAGCACTATGTACTCGGCATCTGTTTGGCGGCGCAGATAACGGCAATAGGCCAGCGCGCATTCTTCCAACGCATATTGAAAGGCGGCAGCCACATCCATGTGCCGCTGACTAATGTCTTCTTGTTTGGTGCGAGCAGGGCCAAACACCTCGATAAATAGATCACTTAAATAGGCGTGGCGACATTCTTGAAAACGGAAATAACGCAAATCCAGCTGCAGCTCGCCCGCATCGTCGACCCACATAATCTGGCAGGCTTTTTCGCGGTACACCGAATTGTCGCCATAGGGCGCAAGCCCCATGGTTTTACCTTCATCATAGGCCGGCTTAAAACCCACAAAATAAGTAATGGCCTCATAAACGGCGCCAAGCGAATAGGGGAAATACAGCGTTTTTAACGGGCGAATGGCCGTGCCCTCGCCCACCCCCAAAAACCCCGTGGCCCACTCGCCCGCACCATCCAAGGATAAGAGCGCCGCCTTATCATAGGGTGACACTAAAAAAGTACCTGCCGCATGGCAGTCGTGATGCGGCACCCAATGCAAACGTGGCTTTTTTGCGCCGTTAAAATGTTGCCGATACCAATTATTCAGCTCGCGGTATTTCCAATAAAACCGCTCCATTTGCAGCCGAAATATGGGCAAGGCCGATTTAGGATTTTTAAGTAAAAAAGCCATTTTTTCAGCCAGATGCAATGAGGGCTGAAAGGACACAGCAATATGGTCAACATCGGCTAATGTTAATCCTGTTGCCGCTAAACAGGCGTCAATAGCCGCTTGAGGAAAGGCACTCGTGTGTTTTTGACGCGAAAGTCGCTCCTGCTCGATGGCAATCAATAATTGACCGTCCTTTATCAAGCAGGCCGTGGTGTCGTGAAACACCGTGTTCAACCCTAAAATCACCATGAATACGGCTCCGTTTACATCAAAAAGGGATTAGCAGATCACGCAGTGCTCAACCAAAAATGTTGAGCATGCAAGAATGAACTCGAAAAATACTCACACAATCTTAACGTTTGATGTCGGCGTCTCAGATGCTGGCGCAGCGTCTTCTTCCGAGCTGGGCGGTTTTGCGAGGCTGGCGAGTTTGCGGCGAAAGCGCCAATTCGCCAACTGGCACAACACTCGGCTACGGACGCGCCCCGTGTGGGTATAGATAACGCCAATGGGCTCGAGGGCGGGTTTCCATCGGTCGATCCAATTCACCCCCGTTACAAAGCTGATCTGGGTTAAGCCGAGTGCCGGTGAGTGGTCCACCAGACTTGCCAGCAAGAGAGCCCCAGGGCTGGTTGCTCCCTGGCTCTCGTCATAACCAATTTTTAACAAATAGAGCGTGCCGCGAACCTGCACCCCGAGCTGTGCCGCCACAACCTGATCATTGAGGTAAAGCAGATTGACGCGCCATTGCTGATTGGCGGCGAAATGCGCTTGCAGCGCATCGTAATAGGTGCGTTTGACGGCTTGTTTGAGGATGCTCGTCCCCTCTTTGCCCTTCCAGCCCGAATCTTCAATGGCTAAAAAAGCGGCATAGGCGGCGGGCAAAGCCGCTAACGTTTGTACAGACTCGAACCGAACAAGCCCCAAAGACTCCAGCTTGCGCCGCTTGCGACTCAGATCGTGCAGAAACTTTTTGCTGTAGCCTGCCCAAAAGGCCTCTGGCCCGGCTGCAATATCCAAATATTTGGAGAAGTGCGATTGGTGGCAATACCCCGGCAAGGAACCCAGCAGGCCCTGGACCCGCGCGCACTGCCACTGGATCAGATCAAACCGGATACCCTCTTTCGCCAAGCGTGTACGCAAAAAACGGTTCAGTGCTGACCAGTAGTCGCTGACGGGTACCGCCGACACAATGTCATTGACACCCATTTCGTTGGGATAATAAAGCTGCAGCATGGGCACCTGAAACAGCCCCCAAGACACCGAAGTCGCGACCAGCGGCAATACCGCTTGCAAGAGCCCCTGCCGATGCACCGCCACAAAGAGCGCCTGCTCCGAGGGAGAGGCCGCCATCTGCGCCTGATACCAAGCCGGGAAATGCAAAAAATGGCGACCCACCGTTTGCGCCAGCTGCTCCCAATCCGGAGCCAATTGCGCTAAGCCCGCCGCGCCCTTGTGAAGCGAAAAATCCCACGTCGAAGGCATTAAGTCCTCACCTCGTCCTCACCTTAAATAAGGCTGACCACCCGAAAATTGATTCCGGCTACACATGAATAGCCGAAATCTGTTCCAAATAGGCCTGAATATGTTGATAGGTGTGGGTGGCCGCAGGCTCGCGCACCACCCCTAAATGGTCAGCATCGACGCTGGCCAGTATCACCTCGGCGTCGGTGTGCTCCGTCCAGGCATAACAAGGCGACACCCAGATACCCAGGCCTCGCGGGTTGCCTAGTGCCTTGATCAATAACAGGGGCAGCTTTTGCAGATGGCGGTTAGGCACATAGGCGGCGGCGGCCAACTCAAACGCCCTGTCCTGAATCACCTGCTCAGGCGTTAAGGCAAGGGGTGCGTCGGCAGTGCCGGGCGCTGCCGCCGTCAGCTGGGACGGCCGGATCCAGAGCCTTTGCAACCGACTTAACACACGCCGGCCGAGATCGCGCACCAACACATCCGCTCTGCGCTTGAAAGCGCCGGGCAAACAGGTGTCGAGCAAAACAACCCCCTTAACCCGAAACCCGCGTTTGGCCAATGCCTCGGCCACCTCAACGGCCATGATGCCACCAAATGATAAACCCACCAGCACCAATTCCGGCCCGCGATTTTGCCGCACTATGGCATCGGCGTAAGCGTCAGCCAAGTGGGGAATGGAAATGGGTGGCAGGGCAGAGCTTGGGTCCTGAGCAGCCTTAAGCCATGCGATCTCCTGCTCGGCGTAGACCCCAAGAACGGGATTCTGCGTAAAGTGATTGGCGAGCGACTGGTAAACCGCCACGCCACACAGGCAATAAATGGGCATGGCCGATGCAGGACCGCGATTGAGTGGCACCACACTCGCCGCTTTCACGCCAGCTGACTCGCTCACTAAAGACCGGATAGTCGGGCGCTCAAACACATCGGCTGCGCTGTAAATCAGACCCGTCGCTTTTTCAATCTCGCCAAGCAGGTTCAACACCAAGAGCGAATGCCCGCCCAGTGCAAAAAAATCATCATCAATGCCAAGTCCTTGCCTGCCCAACAAGGCCTCCCAGACGGCTAGCAGGCTGCGGTCCCGATCATCACGCGGGGCGGCGGAAGCGGCGGCGGTACAGTCCGCCGATTGAGACGCCACCCAAGAGGACTCGACAGCCTGCCGCGCCTCGGCGCGCAGCTGTTTGCGATCCAGCTTTTGATTGGCCGTCAAGGGCAGCGACTCACGCGCAATAAAGTGCTGAGGAATCATATAGGCTGGCAGCTTCTCGGCGGCTAACTGCTGCAACCGACTGGAGGAAACCGGGGTTGAGGCCGTGTAATAGGCCACCAAGCGTTGGTCCGCCTCGCCAAAATCCGCCGCCACGAGAGCACATTGGGTGAGAGCAGGTTCCGTCATCAGGGCCGCTTCGATGTCGCCTGGCTCCACACGAAAGCCACGAATTTTGATTTGGTTATCCAGACGGTCAACATAGGTCAGGCAGCCGGTGGCAGCCTGCTTGACCGCATCGCCCGTGCGATACCAAAGACCCGGAGCCTGCCCTGGCAGGGGCGTAAATTTCTCGGCTGTCAGCGCCTCGCGACCGTGATAGCCCTTGGCAACCCCGAGGCCGCCAATCCACAGCTCACCCGCTTCACCGGGACTAACAGGCTGCAGTGCGGCATCCAAGACCGCCACCTGAGTGCCGCGAATCGGGTAACCAATGGCGATAGGGGCTGCAGGATCCGTGATGCGCAAACAGGTCGACCACACGGTGGTTTCGGTCGGGCCGTACATATTCCAGAGTGGGGAACAGGCCTCGCAGAGTGCGCCCAGCAAATCCTGCGGCAGGGCCTCCCCGCCAATCAAGCCCACCAGCCGCTGCCGAGGGCGCCAACCGTCAGAGAGCAGCAGGCGCCAGCTCGCGGGTGTGGCCTGTAAATGGGTGATGGTTTTTTCGTCAATTAACCGGCGCAAGCAATCCCGATCACGCGCCTCAGCCTGAGTCGCCATCACGACCAAGCCACCTTGCAGCAAGGGTAAAAATAGCTCCAACAGGTGGATGTCAAACGAAATAGTGGTAATCGCGAGCAAACGGTCGTCGCGTGTAAAACCGGGTTGATCGGCCATGGCCAAGAGAAAATTGCTGAGATTGCCCTGTGTCACCACCACACCCTTGGGCTGGCCTGTGCTACCAGAGGTATAAAGCACATAAGCGACTTGATCGCGCTCAAAGCGGGGGGCCGCCAAGGTGCCAGGCAGAGGCTGCACCGCAAGGTCGCGCAAGCGATCGAGGGGGATCATGTGGCACGGGGACTCGGCGGCAATGAGCGGGCTCGAATCAGCCTCTGCGGTCTGCGCCGTCTCCAGAACACAGTATTTGAGCGCGGCATCGGCCAAGAGGTACGCCTGCCGCTCAGTGGGGAAGCTCGGGTCTATGGGTACATAGGCGGCACCTCTCGCCCAGATGGCGAGCAACAGCGGTAACAAATCCGGTTGGCGCGCAATCGACACCCCCACCCAATCGCCCGCCATGACCCCGAGGTTTGCAAGGGCCTGACTAAAGCCCTGGATGCGCTGATCCAGCTCGCGGTAGTTCAGGCAATGCCCTTGACACTCAAGCGCCGGTTGATTGGGCTGTATCGCCGCAAAAGCTGCGACAAAGGCGACCGGATTGACCAGGCCGCGCTCAAGGTCAGAGTCCAGCTCCGCCGACAAGGGCTTGAGTGCCAGCACCTGACGATCCCTGTCGATCGAGAGACTTCTATCCTGCATCAGTGTCATTTTTATACCTCTAAAACCGTATCGCGCCCTGAGCACGAGTGACTGTGGACGCCGCCGAAGCAAAACCAGCAGCCCAGCTGTGTCAAACACCCCGAAGCTAACGCCGCATCGCTTTAACCCTAGTCGGCTCTTTAGGGGTCATCGAAATTTGTGAGCTATCGAGGCTTGTGAGCAATTGAAACGCCGATCACACGAACAAGGCACCTACGGGTGTTTTTAGGCGCTTGGCGCTTGCAAAGCAATTTAGGCGCCAAAATTGCATAGTCCACCTCGATATACTGCGACATTTTCTGAGCAACCTCTCGTTTAGAGGGGATAAGCCCCCCAATAGCAGTGCCCTGCGGCAGCAGGCCGCGACTGCCGCCCAATGAGTCGAGGCCGCGACTGTAACCCAGCGTTAAACTTTTCGACAGGGCGCGAACGAGGTAGCCAACATGCCTATCATCAAAACCGAACTGCGAGGCCCATCGTTTTGGCGTCCTCTTCTTCTCTTTATCGTTGTTGTGGCGACGATTGCGCTGGGCGCGGTGATGGCAGGTCTCACGCCTGAGCGGCTGGCTTCGCAGCCTCAACCGGATGCGGAAAACCCTCACACCCGAACAACCGCAGAGGCACCCGCGCCGCAGAAGCCCGCCCCACGAAAAATAATCGCGACGACGATGGGAATCGGCTTGAACGGCATAGCCGATTGGTCAACCCAGTTACCCTTCATCGACCTGATGAAACAAGCGAGAGCCTGGCAAGACTGGCGCAAGCCCGGCGCACCCAGCGACGGTTTTGAAACCGATGCCCATGACTGGATAACCGCGCTCAAGCCCGGCCAAACTGCGGGCACGGTTTTTTGGGTGGCGCCCAGCGATTTACCTGAGCGCTACCGCGAATTTGTGGTGCTCTACGAGGGAAAAGGGAAGCTGGAATACCGCTGGGCCACCCAAAAAATCGACGCCGAATCGCGCCCAGGGCGAGACCGAATTCGCGTTGACACTGGCAACAACCTGCTGGAAATTACCGCACTGGACGCCCAAGACCCACTGCGCAACCTGCGGATCATCCCACTGCATTGGGAGGCGGCTTTCCTCAACGGGGACATATTCAACCCCGAGTGGCTGGCACGCCTTAGCGCTTTCGACACCTTGCGCACCATGGACTGGACCGGCACCAACAACTCGATCCAGGCGGAGTGGGCCGCGAGGCCCAAACCCGAAGATCGCAGTTTTGCGCCGGTTGGCGTGCCCTGGGAGTTGGTCATAGCGCTCGCCAAGGCGCATCGAGGCAATCTCTGGATCAACCTACCGCACCAGGCCAACGACGATTACATCCTGCAGCTGGCCCGCCTGATGGCCAGCGAATTGCCCAGTGAGACGAGGCTCTATGTCGAGCACAGCAATGAAGTCTGGAACTGGCAATTTAAGCAGGCTCACTATGCGAGCGAAAAAGGCAAAGACGTGGTCGGCAATCACGCCGATGCCTATATGGAATGGCATGGCCTGCGCACCGCACAACTGTGCGAGACCTTTGCCGCCACAGCGCTCCAGCCGCGACTCGAGTGCGTGATAGGCGTGCAAACCGGGTGGCAGGGCCTTGAGCTGGCCGCGCTCGAATGCCCGCGCATGGTCAAACGCAGGCAGAGCCCCAAGCCCTGTTACCAGCGCGGGTTTGATCAGCTCGCTATCACCACCTATTTTGATGGCGGCCTGAACGGTAGTCACCCCAGTCACCCCTTGCCGGAACTGGACAAGACACTCGTGACTTGGGCCAACGAGGGCCCCGCGGGCCTGGACAAGGCCTTTACACAATTGACGACCGGCACCCTATTGGAGGGGATGCTCGCCACGGCTTACCCTGGGTTTGCCCAAAGCATCAAGGCCAGCCTGGGCTACTGGCAAGATCAAGCCAAGCGCTACGGCTTACACCTCGCGGCCTATGAAGGCGGCCAGCACATCACCGCCAATGGCCATAGCCTGCAAGATAATGAAGCCATTATGGCGCTTCACCATGCCGTTAACCGCGACCCCAGAATGGGTGAGTTTTACCGGCAGCTTCTGGACCAGTGGGCAGCGGCAAACGGCGGCTTACACGTCTTTTTTGTGGATATTTCAGGCTCCAGCAAGTGGGGCAGCTGGGGAGCACTCGAAACCCTCTGGCAGGCCGACTCGCCAAAATGGGCTGCCATGAATAGCTGGGCCAAAGCCCACCCGCGACCGAGCACCAGCCCCCCCTCGCCCGCTACAGCAAACCAGATGGATTTGCCCTAGCGGGCCACACTCACCGGCCGCGATGCCTCACCGGTTTTCGGGGTTAACACTCTTTTATGGAGGCAATAAAATCCGGCAGCTCGGTAATATGCGGCATATGGTCGTAGGCTTTAAGTAGGCATTGCAGTGGGGTTATGCGGGTTTGCCAGGGGTTGTTGTGGCCGTAGACGATACACAGCCATTGGGCAGCATCTTGAGACCAACCATTGGTTAGCCATGTATTCATATTTTTGGTGAGCATTTTTTTGCCGGCTATATGCAGGGCCTCGCCACTAAAGGTGTCGCGTGCCGCGGCTAAGCACAGGGCATAGATGTATTCGCGCAGTTTGAGGGTTTTATTAATGTTGGGCGGTGTGGCGCCACAATAACGCTCGTAAAATTCGATGGCCGCTTCGTAGTCGTCTACGCCTTCGCTTTCGTCGGCACCTAAATAGCTTGCGTGCATATAGTGCTCAAGTTCATCACTAATAATATATTTCGGCGCTATAGGATCTTTAGGGTCGAGTAGGCGCGCGCCCAACCAACGCACCGCCTCACTCCAATCCCCTTCACTTTGCACACCCTCTTGCAGCCACAGGTAAAAAGCACGGGCTTTGTGCAGGGTATACATATGCCAGGCTAGGCTGGGGCCACACTCTT
>JACCDR011524642.1_pt1 | contig 24522 bp, 24 predicted proteins | sample 7446431 | NCBI WGS metagenome assembly JACCDR01 (sample SAMN15323443, study PRJNA562643) | freshwater metagenome | isolation source: river surface water | place: USA:Blue River Watershed | collected 2017-08-17 | reverse complement strand
TTAGCTCTGATTCTTTTACTGAAAGGTAAAAAGAAAAAGAAACCACCAACTGTGACGACAATACGTCCGACGACCCCGACGACCGTGAGACCTCCTTCTGAAGGCGGTAACGGAACACCTCCTCCAGCTGGCAACGGCGGCGTCCGCTAAAAGGTGCCAGGTCCTGTTTGTGAACGCAGGTAGTCACAAAAACAAAAAACCCCAGAGAGAAATCCTGGGGTTTTTTGTTTTTGTCGTGGGTTCTGGGTCAAAGAGTGATCATCAGACTAGTTTTATAGAGTCAGCCCCTCTACGTGCGGATCTTGTTTATTTAGTTTCCAACTGAAGCGCTTGGTTCGGGAAACTGAATTCGGCTTGCTTCTAAAGATAGAATGCTCTCTTGTTTGCATAGCTCGATCACATTCTTTAATGAGCCTTGAAGTGTTACGATCGTTATTTCGCCAACTAAAACCGATCTGGCTTCCACTCCGTAGCTTCTAAATATATTTCGAACCTCTTCTTCTGTCAGTGCATTGGTAATCGCTGCCATGCCCTCTACTTTAACTACGCTTAAATCCACGTTTGAATTGACAGCTGTTTCATAAGCCTCCAATAAAATGGGATCAAACTTTTCCAGCGCCGATTGTTCATTGGCCTGAGCGACAATACCCGCAAGGACGGGATCAAGTTTCAAGTTTTCAGCGACTGCATTTGCAGAAAACATAGTCAAAAAAGTTATCGTCAAACAGAATAATTTCGTCATTTTTTATCTCCTTTTATAATTTAGTAACTTAGCACCTGTCGAATATATAAACGACAAGAATCAAAATCCCTAATTAAAATATTAACCATATTGATTATTTGATAACACTTTGTTATCAAAGCCTCATATGAAACTTATTTACTCTTATAGAGACTATAGAATTTACATAAAAGACTGGATTAAAACGCAAAACAACGCAGGAAAGTCAATGAGCCTACGCGCGATCTCAAGCCAACTGGGGCTAGGATCTTTAAATTACCTGAGCCTCATTCTCGAAGGGAAAAGACGCCTTAATATAGAAACCGCTATAAAATTTTCAGACTTTATGGGGCTTAATCAAGACGAGTCCGCGTATTTTGTTACCTTGGTGGAGATAACCGAAAGCAAATCAGCCATTGAACAGGGTTATTATAAAAATCGCCTAAAGCAATTGATTACGAAGAAACCTGAAAACAGTTTGTCCGATGCAAAGAGCTTGGCTAGCAATTGGAAGAATCCGATTATTCTAATGTTGATCGCCGATCAGAGCGTGAATGAGGCCGTTACGGCAGTAGCAAAGATATTTACCCTATCAAGATCCGATGCCAAAAATATGATTTATTCACTCATCGAACAAAAGATGGTTAAAGAAGTTGATGGGAAGTTAAAACTTGAGGCCATGTACTTTAAAAGTAGAGATGCCAAGTCAAAGAAAAATGCTTATCACGAATTTCTCAAAAAGCACGTTGAGCTATTAGATAGAGCGATTGGCAAGAGCTACTCAGAGAAATCAAAGCATGTCATACAAGTTCTTGGTATGAATTCAGACCGCGCGCCAGAGATTTTTTCCAAGATCGACCGTACTGTTGAAGAAGTAGCCGGAACGATTGAAAGTGACAAGGTTGAATCAGTTTATGTCCTTCAGCTTCACTGCGTTCCCATCGAGCGCTACCTATAATTTGTCAGATAAAAAACAAAAAAACCCAGAGAGAAATCCTGGGTTTTTTTGTTTTTGTTGAAGGCTCCGGACTTTAACTGGCTAACATCTAGGTGCGTTCAGATGGGCCAGCTTAGACCACATTGCCGTAATGTCTTTCGCAAAATTCATTATTTCTTAGCACCCGAGCAAGTTGTCACAAGTTTATGATAAGTTAAGTCGAGGTCCCAAAAAGTTCCAAAAGCCAACAAGGGAATATCCTTCAGCGCATTTTGTTTACCGTTCGAATCAAAGAACGGTGCAAGAGTTGCAACTCGATTGCAGTCATTGAATGCTGGCAATGTTGCAGCCCAATCATTAAAGCCAGAATCAGTCAAATCTCTCAGAGCGAGCGCTATTTTGCTAGAAAAAGTATAAGTCATCGAAGGCTCAATTCGATTCAGCACTAGAACCTCATGAACGACTGTCGCGACTAATTCGATCTCTAATTGGCCTCTTTTCCCTGGAAGTTCACTTAGTCTTTTGCTGTCGACAAACATCGTTTGTGTTTCCGGATGACTTATAAAGGTCACTTGTTTTTGGTTACCATTCTCATCAGCTAAAGTCAGAGGTCCCTGGACGACCTGAATACGACCTGAACGAATCAATTTGCGTATAGTGTTTTCAATGAGCTCAGCCGTAATGCGAGGATCGAGCCTCAGAGGATAGCCGATGGCAGAATAAAATCTCATGGCTTTAGCAGCTATTGCCGCGTACTTGTTTAATTCAAGGGCGTCTATTTGATCTTGACGCAATCGCTGGTCTGAGGATTTTCTAATTGATTCAGCAAGAGATGACTTTTTTGCCTTAATCTCATCCTGAATTTGAATCGGGTCTCCACCACCGCCGCCAGCCGTGCCATCGGCTGCAAAGCTCCTAAAAGGCGCAAGCCCTAGAGTGATCAGCATCATTGGTAACATCATCTTCATTGTTTTCATAAATATCTCCTGTTCGTGTTATATGCGGCAAGTGTGCCAACATTTTGTTTTTATTCAAAAAAAGCCGTTTCTGGCGTTAAATCCGCGAACTCATTTTTATGCGCAGTTTGCGCACTTCCTCTTCAATACGGGTGAGTGTATCGATAGCGTCAGTTAGAGCTGGTTGCTGTCCAACGACTAGCTCAGTGACAGAAATTGACAGTACCTGGCTCAGTTTCTCGAAGGGCGGAAGCTTCCGGCCTCTGCCGCTTTCCCAGCCGCGATAGGTGCTTTCAGCTTCTCCTATCGCACCCGCTACGGCTTTAGCGGTTAAACCTTTGGCCTTCCGGATTCTTCTTAGTCTCTGGTGCAGCTGTTCCATGAAAATGAATTTAGACGCTTTGCATTATTTCCGATAGGATTTATTTGCTAGTATGAATGAGAGTTTTCTATCAAAATTGATAGTAATTTGTAAAATATTGAAATGATGAGGTTTTATGATCTTCGAATATCGAGATTACAAAAAATGGGTCAACGACCGGATCGCAAGTATGCCCAAAGGTGGCCGTGGTCAATATATGAGAATCGTTGAATTTCTCAACACCAGCTCCGCTATCGTCACTCAAATATTCAAAGGTGATCGTGATCTGACGGCCGAACAAGCGGTTCTGCTCAGTGATCACTTTGGTCTTTCTAAAATCGAAAGACAATATTTTCTTCTTCTCGTGAATTACTCACGAGCGGGATCTCACCGATATAAAAAAATCCTGGAAGAAGAAATGGCTGAACTCCAAATGCGTGCACGTGAAATCAAATCGCGAGTGCCTCAAGACCGGGAGCTGACAGAAGAAGCTAAAGCGATTCTTTATTCAAATTGGTATTATCTTGCGATTTGGAGTCTCACGGCGATTCCAGGATTTGAAACCATTGATCTCATCACTGAACGACTTCAAATCTCCAGAGCGAAGGCCAATCAAGCACTCGAATTTCTAGAGAAGCATGGACTCGTGAAATCAACAGACGGAAAACTATCGATTGGTCCCACTCTGATTCACCTTGAATCCAGCTCTCCGAATATCCCAAGACATCATCAGAACTGGCGAAGCAGAGCTTTTCTGAAATACGAAAATCTTGGTCCCGAAGACGCGGCTTATACTGCTCCCATTACTCTTTCAAAAAAAGATGCGGTGATTATGCGCGAACGAGTTCTAGCGTTTGTCTCTGAAGCGTTGAAGCTCGTAAAGGATTCTCCTTCTGAAGAGCTTCACTGCCTTTGCATAGATTGGTTTCGTGTTTAGAGAATACTTTTTTATGTCCCTAGGAGATTAAGACGGAAAGCTTGAGATATCTCAATTGACTGGACTTATTTTGATAACGGATAAAACTCACCATCATCACCTTGCACTCTTGCGTTTAAACGCTTTGCAATTTCGATGAGCTTCTCGATGGCTATCTTGTCAGGATCTGTCGTATAAAGTTCTCCATTCTTTGGATCAAAAAATAGAGGAAAGCGAGTGCTTGCGAGAGTCACGACATAACCATCTTTACCAAGTCCTTTATCCGATTTAATTTGTTTATCGCTTTTAAGGTATTCTGACCATTCAGAATTTGTAATTTTGGGTCCGGACTTGTCGGCCCAATCTTTTTTGCGAGTCACATGCAAATCATATCCAGCAAGGGCCAGATTACCAGCTAGTAACAGAGAGCAGAAAATCATAATATTAGGTAAGGGTATTTTCAACTGAGCCTCCTTAGACTGGTGCCTATCTGTATTCGAAATCTTTCATAAGCATATTAGCAACGGGGTTTTGAATTTTACGGTGAGCGGAGATCAGCCAAAGCTCTTCGTATTTTTTTCCGAGGTCGCCGATTTTTACCAAAGCCCCCTCTTTCAGGTCTTCTGTAACAGCAGACTCTGCGATGACAATTAAACCCTTCCCGTCACGTGCCAAAGCTTTTAACAGGCTCGTATCCTGAGTCTCTGCGATCATATCCACATGAATCTTTTCTGATTCCAGGTAATGCTCAATCTCATTTCTCACGCGAGAATGAATGGTCGGAAAAATAAAAGAATTTCCCTGAATGCTTTTAGGATAGTTCGCGCTCAAGCCTTTAAATTTGGGAGCTCCGCAAATAATCAGCGGAAGCTTTGCCAGTGATTTCGCGTAAAGCTTCTCTGTCGTTAACGACGGAGGAGAAGCATTGGAGATCACAAGATCTAACCTGTGATTGAGAAGGTCATCCATCAGCTCAGGGCCTTCGCCCTCCATCACAGCAATCTGACAGTTTTTCACTTCAAAGGCTTTTTCCATGACCTTTTTGATCAGGATTTTAGGCACGCTATCAAGAGCGCCGACTTGAACACGGATTTTCCGTGTATTAGGACGATCATTGATCGCATCCATCATCTCATCGCCCAAACGAAAGATTTCATTGGCGTAGCTCAAGGTCATTTGCCCCATCTCAGTGAGAACGAGGCTGCGATTTTTACGATCAAAAAGACTGTGACCCAAGACCTCTTCGAATTGCTTGAGCTGCATGCTCAAGGTCGGCTGGCCCAGTAACAGTTTCTGGGCGGCCTTGGAGATGCTTCCTTCTGTCGCGATTACTTTGAAATAGTAAAGATGATGATAATTGAGCGGCGTCATTACTTGAGGAGCATTTCTCCGTACAAAGGAAGATGGTCACTCACGCCTGTTGGCATATTCACGTCAAAGCGTGCTGGAGTTCCATCTTTTTTCATCTGATATTTTCCCGCCGTTGGCGTGCGGATTGTCTCTGCCAACAAAGTCAGAGATGAATTCGACGATGGCGCCAAAGCTTGTGAGAATAAAAGAAGATCTAAATAATCCCAAGCGCCTTTATAGAAATGGGTTCCGCTGCAGTCTTTGCAGCCGATCAAATGAGAAACACTCCATAACGAAGCGAGATTTTTAGAGGCCAAACCTGCTTTTTGGTCTTCAACGGCTGTGATATTTGAATCACCACCCGCGATCACTAAAGCTCCAGGTCCTTTTGCTTGCATAATTTTATTCAGAGTATTCACCGCATCGATACGGTGTTGGAGCGGATTGCTCTGCGAAGGGAAATGAAAGCCCAAAACATAAACTGTTTGTCCATTTGGCAAACGAAGAGGCGCTTCCATAATTCCACGAGTTGTCGGACGTTTCCAGTTCGCATCGTTCGCATCCGGAGTGAACTCGATCAAATTAATTCTAGCAGGTTCAGCCAAAGGGAAGCGAGAAAGAATTCCGACGTCGATTCCACGCTCATCTTCACCTTCGACAAGCACCACTGTTTTATAACCAGCAGCTTGAAGATATTCGTTATTGAGTCTTTGAATGACGTTCAAATTTTCAACTTCTTCAAGAATCAAGATATCCGGTCCGCGACCATTGATTTGCAAAATAGTATCTGCGACACGAGTCAGCTTTGTTTTTAAAACTTGTTCTGACCAGTCCATCGTCAAACATTGCTCTTGATAAAAAGGAGTGCTCATTTTTGCACATTCTTTTTTCATCAACTCAGCATTGGCTTGCTTGAATGACAATGGAAGATAAGCCCAATCGTCGCGATTTTCATCGTGTTCTGTATCGAAAAGATTTTCTACATTATAAGCCATCACAGATATTTTTAAAGGCTGCGCTTGCGCTTCGATTTCTTTGATGAATCTGTAATTGGCTGCAGCTTGCGAGTTGATGGCAAACGCAAAGGCAAGAATCGAGAGAACGGAATTAACTGAAAAACGCTTCATAAAGGCCCCTCCAGAATCAAAAACCGAATATTAATATGTCAAAAACGCTTAAATCAAAACAAGCGCAACTTAGACTAATTATCGAGGGATGTCGACTTAGAAGAGAAATCCTCAACAAATCGTGAAAAAAGGACGAAACGCACGCCTAAGCCCCCATTATTAAAGGACCAATTGTCTTTTAAATGCATGCGTTCTTCCGCAGGCTTGCTTGTGCCCTGAGCTTGCTCATAGGTCCTTAAAAGCTCTTTAAATTGATTCTCGGAAAGAACGAGACCTATTTGCTCAGGATTATAGCTTTCGATGATTTTTTGAAATAGCTGAGAGGGCGTAAAATCGACTTGAAGGCGCTCCCCATAAGGCGGGTTTGAAATCACCCAGGAGCGAATATTTTTCATCACGGGGGCTTTGAAAAGATCCTGCTCCTTGAGATGGGCCAAGGGGATCAAGTTTGAAAGCTGCTCTCTCGCTATTTTGACAACCCCTGAATCGCGATCAGATCCGTAATAAGCTCCAAAAAGCGCCTGATCTGTAAGGTCATTCTTAGCCAGAGATTCACTCTTTAAGAGCTTCGGAGTTTGCGCCCAGTAAAGATAAGCGTAATCCGACCGTGAAGAGCGCCTGAAGAGCTGATGGGCTTCTTTTAAGAAAGTTCCAGTCCCCATCATCGGATCAATGAGAGATATCTCTTGAAGATGTGACCGAGAAAATCCATCCATCATTTTTCTCAAACAAAATGCGGCAATGGTCTCTCGGATGGGAGCTTTTCCTAATTCTGTTTTTCGGGAGCGGAAATGCAAATGCTCCCCGGTTGTATCCAAACTGATGGTGCAAAGATCATCAAACATTCGCACATACAGAGTGTCTTTGTGAGACGGGTTTTCAGGACCGAAAATCTGTTCAAAAACCTGCTGAATACGTTTTTCATTGTTCAATCGAGATTGCGAAGCGGCGATTTTAAATTGAAATTGCAGGCCTTGCAGGAAAGGATCCTTCTTCAGTTGCAAAAGTTTTTGATGAAGCTTGGGAAAGTCTCGGACCTTGAACTCCATGAGACGAAGCAGAACTCGGTTCGCCAGTCTTGAGAAAGAATTGAGCTGAAGCCCTAAATGCAAAGGGGCTTCTAATAAAATTCCACCCGGATATTTTTCGATGATCTGCAGAGATTGCGCATGAGGACGACCATCCAGATCTAAGAGAAAGGGCCAAACTTCACGCAGTTCCGTCTCCAATTCATCTTCAAATTTGAGATTGCAACCGACGAAAAACTTTTTCATATGAAGTGAGCATTCCTAAAGCGATCAAGAGCAAAAGTGGGCCTATCATAAACCCATAACGGATGCCCGGCCAATCAGAAACCGCTCCTAGAAAAATATGCATGCCTAAAACAGAGAGATTCGAGAAAGAAACTCCCCACCCAATGGCAGATGAAAGCTTATGGCGAAAAATTTCCCCCGCCCAGGACATCATCAGCGGATAAAAAGGAGCCATACTTAAGCCTGAAAGAGCCAAGAAAAGAGGATGTACCACGAGACCCAAAATCAGCAGAACGCTGGAGACGATGAGACTGGCAAAAAGCTGGGTGTGGACTTTCTCTTTCGGCGTCCAAAAAGAGAAAAGCACCCTTCCCGCCAATAAACTCAAGAAAAAAGCAGCCGTATACCAGCTCGACTCTTCCAAGGTTCCTGCATATTCTCTTCTGAGATAAATCGCAAGACGAGTGGAAACAAGAACCTCGGCGCCTACATAACAAGCTAAAATGATGGCAAAGTACAAACGAGTAAAAAGCGGTTCAGAAGCTTCATCCCCGATCTTTGGTGCTTTTTGAATTTTGTCAGTGGGCTTCAATTGCCACTGCCTTTTTCGCAAAGTCCATAAGAGCAAAGCCAAACTAAAAACAGCGGTGTATTGAAAAACACTTCGCCAGAGCTCTTTTTCAAAAGAACTTCGCGGAAATAGCAGAAGAAAATTAATCATCAAGGGAGCCAGCAGCGAGGACGCTGCATACATACTGTGCATCCCAGAAAGGATGCGATTTTTATAAGGTTCCGGACTGCCTTGTACCACCAAGAAGTTTTGCACGACACCCATCATCGCTAAAGCATAACCAAAAAGAGCCGTCGCCAGCAGAAGCTCGGTAAAATTTTGGGAACCTGAGATGAAAATTTGCGAAGTCAGCAAAAGGATAATGGAAATTTGCAGACTGCGAATCTCTCCCCATTTTTTAATAAACCAAGGGCAAAGAAAAGCCCCCAAAATTCCCAGAGTTGATGAAACTGAGAAAAACCAAGAGCCCTTTGAATCGGAGATTGAAAAAGAATAAAGAATTTCCGGAAACAAAGGACCGCGAATATTGTCGCTCACGCCAAAAAGAAGAAGGCTGGCGTAAGCCGCAATCAGAACCGAATAATGGGAAAGAGTAAATTTATTCTTCAACTGACTTCAAAGATTCTTTTGATTCCGCTTTGAGAAGTCCCAAAACTTTGACGAGGTTCAGGCGGCTGACTTTGCCGAGTTTCCCTGTGTTTTTATCCCAGATGAAACCTGGCAAGCTACTGACCGTGGGCTTTTCTCCCTTATAGACCAGATATAGAAAAACATCTTTAGCAAGCAAATCTCCTGCCGGACTCATTTTGGAGATAAAGGTTTTAAATCTTGGAAAAGCATTATCAAGCTCTGCTTGGGATAAAAAACTATCCTTATCCTTATCATACACAACCATCAAAGATTCGAGATAATGCATAATCACCAAAATAGCCCGAGCCTCTGTGAGCTCCATAAATCCCGGACGATGCTCTTTGAGCATAGCAGGGATAAGGATCGCCTGATAATACTCTTCAAACTGAGCATCATTCAGAGATTTTAGAAATTTCGCCGTATTTGGCATGGATTCAAAATACTTGCCGAGGTTAGCGCGATATACAACCTTGAGACAACTTTCCACCATGATTTTTCGACCAAAAATATCGAGCTGCTTATCGTAACAGTTTTTGACCATTCCTTTAGAGCGAGACGCTGCGTACTTTGCAAAGTCTTCTTCTAGCTCTGTTATCATATGCCTTCCGCCAGACAACATCATCGAGAGAACCTGTATGGCTTCCGTCGAAGTCAACATATCATCGCCATTACCATCATAAGACATGAAATCGGCTTCTGAAAATGTTCTCGTCGCCGCCACTTTTGTGCGTTTATCAAAAAGACCTAATTCCCGAGTCAGTTCCCAAAAATCTTCTTCAAAATTAACAAATCTTTCTAGGGTCACACGATTTGCAAAAAGCTTCTCTTGCTTTTTCTCTCCGTAACCTCGAACTAGCATACGCACATAAGTTCGATTGAAATTCAATAAGTGGCCACCTTGAAGACTGGTGCCTTTCTTATCAAGATCATAGTCCATGACCATTTTTGATTTTTCATCGGCGATAATTGGCGTCAATGTGAAAACCAGATCACGGAAATCATCCCAGCTCTGTAAAAGCTCTTTTTGCTCTAAACTGGTCGCGTTCATCGAAGCGATGACTTTTTTAAAGTCAAATTTATCAGCTTCAAAGCGAAGATTCCTTGTGTTACCAGTCACGCGAAGATTTTTGAACTTGGTAAAAGCATCCACCAAAAACTTTTCAGAGATTCGCCACACTCGGTATTCTTGGCGAAGCACTCGGAAATTCTGCTGGGAAAGACCCACGACTTCGGATGATCTACCACGAATCATGTTGGACTCAAGGATATTGGCAATGAGCTTGCGGTAAGAGTCTTTGGCAAGCTCGGCGCTCATCGGTTCTTTTTTAAAGAGCTTCATGCTCCAGACACGGTCGATCAAGGCATCAATCTTGGCCGCCTCAAGAAGCTTTTGGCTTTGCATTTCCGGGGAAATATCAATGAGACGGAAAATTTCATCCGTCCAAATCATCAATTCATCCCAATCTGCGGGCTCTTCGAACTCTAATTTATTCAAATGGTAATGAAATTTTAATATCGCAAAATAAGCATCCACCACCCAGACAAAAGCTTTTTTCCACTCGGTCATATTCGAAAGGCCTGAGCTCTCACCCAAGAAAAGATATTTGACGTCTTTGATCAAAGGAATCCATTTAAAGATGCTGGACACACCTTCTTGCTCACCGATAAAGGCATTCAATTCTTTCAGTAAAGATTCAAGATCGTTCAGCTCATATTTCGCCGAAGTCAGTTTAGAATTATCTAAGAAAAATAAGAGCAATTGCTGTGTGATCTTTTGCGCCTGAAGAACTTGGGGCTCGGAAATTTGCCCTGGTGTCGCTTTCCAAAGAAGGATCTTCATTTGTCCGCGCATCGATTGCAGCTGAACACCTAAATTTCCAAGAAATTGACTGAATCTCTCCAATTCATCCCGAGTGAATCGTTCAGGGACTCCTCCGACAATGGCTGTTTTCGTCTTCATGATCTCAGTCGTAAACTGATCGGTAATTTGATTTTCTTTCAAGAAATAGCGATTAAAAAAATGTTGAATCTCATCGCCAGTATAGGAATTAGGATCATTTCCTTTATAATATTTCATAAAGGTTTTAAGGGATTCTTGGATACAGCTGACTGCGCCGGCGACATCATTGGCAGTCGCCGTATCATTGATAAAACGTTTCAGTTGAGGAGGAACATCCTTGAGACACTCGACTTCTTTGTCGGCCTCGATGACGACAATCTTATTTTCTTGCTCCAAGGTTTTCGAAGTCCGCAAGAACTGATCACAGCCTAAAAGAGAAAAGGAAACCATCGGTAAAATAGCAAGAGCCTTGAGATATTTAGAAAACATAGCGAACCCCCACGGTGCCCGTATCGTTATCCATGTAATCAAAGTAAGCTATTTTCTTACCATCCATATACTTTTGTTCAACTGAAGCTAACTGCATTTCAAAATAGGCTGACCATCTTTCTTCCCACTGATAGGAGCCGCTAGCTGTCCAGATTGTAAACTCAGATTGCTCGCTGGTCATATATTTAGTCGAAATTGTGATTCCTTCATAACGACGAATCCGGTGGCGATAACTGAGGTCAGCCAAATAGGCATTCATAAACGGATAGCGCTCAGAAACCACATCTTCGGCTAATTCCGCATTCGGGCCAGAATCTGTTGAATCAGCGCCGGTGATTTTGAGATAGGCTAATTTGGCCTTCAAGCCTTTGAAACGGATTTTCATAAAGGGGCTCACAAGCTGTGAAGAACCAAATTTTCGATAAGTCCACTCTGAAGTAAACTTGGGTTGATCGATCGCCTCTGTCATTCCGGAAATTCCGAGAGCAAATTCCGGGACAATGCTATACTGAAGATCGCCGCTAAAAAGACGGTGTTCGTAAAAAGAAGGTAAAATATCGACTGCCACGGCATTGTTCGAGGTTAAAGCACCTTTAAAACCCAGGGCTAATTGATTCGCCGGCTTGTTCGCGTAAGCAGCCTGAATAAAGCCACCTCTATCCTCTTGTCCCAAATAGGCTTTGGCCGCGAAACTGCGATTAAAAAGAATATCTTCTGTGCGAGGTTTTTGAATGTCGTAAACGATTTTGTCCGTTTGACCGAGAACTTGGGCCTGAGTCGGAGGCGTCGAGAAAAAAGGGCTCGAGTTTTCAAATTGTCCATCGCGAATTTCATAACCCGCACCCTGATCAGGAATAAAGAGATTGGAAGCAAATAAATAAACTCCACCTGGAAGAGATGGATTTTCTGTCTCTACTTTAAGAAAAAGACCCGTGAGACCTTGGGATTCTGGCTGGAAAAGATTGCGCGTAAACCGCGGCTGAAACATGCCGAGATCATAGCTTTCATCGATCTCACTCCAAACGATCTTTTTGCGACCAAAAGTGAGCGCATTCTGTTTCCAATAGAGCTGTGAAACATTCAGGTAACTGAGAACATTTGCTCCTGGGGCAATATTTGCATCAATCTGGGTGTGCAGACCATCAAGAATGTCGTTTTCAGAGCGAACATTGGTTAACGAATCGACGCCCACGCCAACGAACTGGAAGGACTTACGATCCGTATTTTTGTAATCCGGGCTCACATAGGTTTCTTGAGATAAAGAGGCTCGGCCTTTATAGATAATCGATTCAGCCGTTTTAGCTGCCTTTAATGAGCTTGATGGCATAGCCACGCTCGGAGCTTGGGCTCCAGCGCTAAAACCAATAAAAAGCAGGCTGCCTAAATAGGCCGCAAATACAGGGTTTCTCATCCAAAGCTAGATAACTTCAAGAACGGGGCCTTGCAATTCCCAAATGACCCTCAACCCATTGCATTTAAGCATCCAAATCTTAGACAGGAGCCCTTTTTAGGCGCCTCCTTTTCGGCTTTTTTCCCAAAAGGTAGGCCATTACTTTTAGACGCTTTTTAAACGATTTGGCGGCGAAAAGTAATGGCCTACCTTTTGGGAAGGAGATAGGATTTTGGGACATGCTGCAATCGGGACGAAAGATTCTATTGATTCGCTTTTCAAGTTTGGGGGATATCACTCAAACCCTTAGTGTTCCCACACGCTTAGCGGAGCTGGAAGGCGAGGTTCACTGGGTCACTCGAGAAGACATGGCGCCACTGATCGAAGGCCATCCTTTCGTGAAGAAAATTTGGAAACTGAAAAAAAACACAGGCATCAAGGGGCTTTTCCTCTTAATTTGGCAACTCAAAAAAGAGCGCTTCAGCCACATCTACGATGCTCACAATAATACGCGATCCCACTTGATCAGTGCTTTCTTGCGACCGCCCCTGGCGCTCTCACGAATTTTTGAACCTCCGCTTTTTATCCGCAAATCACAAAAACGCTGGAAAAGATTTTTGCTCTTCCGCTTTCACATGAATACTTTTGAGAAACCTTTTTCTGGACAAAGAGATTTGCTAGAGCCTTTGACTGAGTGGGGCCTTTCTCGTGATCTCCCCCCGACTCCACAAATTTTTATTCAAGACACAGCCTTGGCTAGAGCCAAAGAATTATTGAAACAGAAGAACATTTCTTCCTTTGTCGTATTAGCGCCATCGGCGGCTTACCCTCTGAAAAGATGGCCTCTGGATCACTTTAAAAAATTGATCCAAATTTTGCCAGATGAAAATTTTGTCTGTCTGGGCGGAAAAGAAGATGGCTTTATTTCCGAATTAGAAAAAGCCGCTCCTTCCCGAGTATTTAACTTTGCAGGTTTGACCAGCCTCCAAGAAAGTGCAGCGCTCATTTCTCTCGCACAATTTGTCGTCAGTAATGACACCGGTCTTTTGCATATTTCAGAACAACTGGGAAAAAGAACTGCGGCGCTCATGGGTCCAGCTCCCTTTGGATTTCCATCGAGAAGAGAGACGACAAAAATTTTTGAATTAAATCTTCCTTGCCGCCCCTGCAGCAAACACGGACAGGGGCCTTGCGTGAACCCTGAATTTCAAAAATGTCTGGTCGATATACGGCCAGAACAAGTAGCCATTGAGGTTCAAAAACGATGATGCTTTATCTTTTTGATGCTTTGGTTTTTTTCTTCTATCGCTTTGTTGGCATCCCTCTGGCTCTTTTTTTCTTCTATCTCTTACGCAACTTTTTGCCAGCTAAAATTCAGGAGATGATCAACGACCGGGACAATAAGAATCTTCAAGCTCTGAGCGCAAAGCCAATTTGGATTCACGCAGCCAGTGGCGAAATAGAATATGCAAAGTCTTTGATCCGAGAGCTGAAATCCCAGCTTCCCCAAGTCCCTATCCTCGTGACCTATTTTTCTCCTTCAGCCAAAAAGCTTCTGCAAAATTTTCCGGGAATAGATCTTGTTCGCGCGATGCCCTGGGACAATCCCCGCGATGTGCAAAAATTCTTAAGCTTCTATCAGCCTCGCATCGCCCTGTTTGCAAGAACGGATGTTTGGCCCGAAGTCGCTCATGAGATTAAAAAAAGGAATATCCCTAGCGCTCTTTTCTCGGCAACCTTTTCTGAGAACAGCACACGGAGCAAACTGATCGCCTCATCGCTGACTCGGACAGCACTGAGCTCTCTCAGTCGAATATTTTGTGTCAGTCAAAATGATGCCGAGAATATGGAAGAATTAGGCGTTTACTCGGCCTTTGAAATTTCTGGAGACACCCGCTTTGATCAGGTGATTTATCGCCTTAAAAATCCCCATCCAGTCAAAACGGAGCTCAAGCCCGCCGCCAATAAAAAAGTTCTTATTCTTGGATCTTCTTGGCCTCAGGATGAAGAGGTACTGATCCAAAGCTTCGCTTATTGGAAAAAAAATCAGGGGAAAATTATTCTGGCTCCTCACGAAGTCGGCGAAGCTCGTCTTTCAAGCCTGCAGCAAAAGCTGGAGCAATTAGGCTTTACTTGTCTTCGCTACTCTCAAGCCTCGGCTTGGCAATCCGAAGACATTCTTTTGGTGGATCAAGTTGGATGCCTGCATGAGCTTTATACCTGGGCCGATCTCGCCTTCGTAGGCGGCTCTTTTAAAGACAAAGTCCACAGCGTCATGGAACCTCTCTCTGCGGGTATTCAGGTCATGGTAGGTCCTTATCATCACAATAACCGCGAAGCTTTGCAGTTCCAGTATCTTATTTTGGGTCCAGGAAATTTCGCCGTTCAAGCCGTCCAAAATGCTGCCGAGATCGAGATCGTCATGCAGAAAGCTCTGTCCTTTCAGGGCCGTGTTCACGATGAAATTTTGCTCAAAGTGAAGCAATCCAGCGGAGCCACAGAGCGCTTGATTCAATGGATTCGTGAATGTTTAAGAGTTGCCTAAGGTTTTTTGTACCGTCTAAAAATTCGACACCAGTGTCTTTTTTTCAATATTTAAATTATCAATAATTTCAGTTACTTACAAATACACCTCAAAGTCATTTATCGCGCACACTTCTTGATATGTCTATTTATTGAGATCCTATATTAACAAGGAGCCCGCATGGCCAAGCCAGCGCTTTTTATAAAATCGAATGCTTTGATTTTGTTGTCAGGAATACTCCTGACCTCAAGCTCATCATTGGCGCAAGAATTGTCTGGCAACTCTTTAATGAAGGCAGATCAAGCACGTAAAACTCGCCCGGCTTCGAATAAAAAGAAAGAACAACCTAAAACTTTGGAGAAAGTAACGGCTGAATCCCCTGTGGCTGTTGAGGCCGAAAAAAAAGAGAAGAAATGGAGTGGAACGGCCGGCTTAACAGTTCGAGGTCGTCAGTTCGAGACGACAAATAATGTCAAAAAAACAGAATCCAGATTATTCATTATTGCCAATATTAACTATTTAGCCACCCCTGAAATCCGCTTTAATATTAATCCTTATTACAGCTATATTAATGGCTACTTTCAAGTCGACGGCAAAACTGACGTCGTCAAGAATAGCTTTTCTGTCTTCAATGCCGCTGTCGATTTTATGCCAGCCCCTTGGGTCACCACTTCGGTGGGAGCTCTTAATCAGAATGGGATGCATCCTGGACTGATATTTGATGATCTCGCCTTCCCGGCTGCGAAAGTGGTTTTTACGACAGATGCGGAGGCCCCTTTTGTTGCTTCCATGTTGGCTGAGACAGCGATTGTGACTTCTTATAATCTATCTACTGAGACAAAAGATAAAGAGTCGACTCCGACCTTTAACTCGGGTGGAATTCAACTGAAGACTCAAAAAGGTCTCATCGAAAGTCATCTCAAAGTCCTGGCTTTCCAATTCAACAATCTTCCCTCTTCGATGGCTGAGGATGCTGGAAACGTTGGAAATTCGACTGTTCAAGTTGGCGCAAATCCTAAGAAATTTATCTATGAATACAGAGGAACCCTGGCCAACGGACAAATTAAACTGAACGCGAGCAAATCTTTGGCTTTCGGAGTCAGTGGCACCTGGATAAAAAATAGCGAAGCTCCTGAAGGAAACAATCAAGGATCGACTGCGAAAGCGTTCATGGATGCCGATGTTTCAGATCATGTTCGCCTAAGCCCTTATTATACTTATTACCGCGTCGAACCCGACGCCACCGTGGCAAGCCTTAATGACGGTACAAATACAAATCGCGTGGGCTATATTGCAGGTCTTGCTCTGCAATACAAAAAAGCTTTTAAAGTCTCTGTTGCTGGAGAAGAGCGCGACGTGGTTTACACAAATGCATCACAACAAAGAGAAAGAATTTGGAACTTGAGATTGGAGACTATGAATGTTGAATTCTAAACACATCCTCACATTAGCCGCTTTATCAACGCTTGTCGCTTGCGCGATTCCAGAGCCTGGAAAAAAAGACATCACGCAAAAAGTGGCGGGCCCACAATTGGAATTAAGCGAATCTCAACAGGCTTTAAAAATTCTTTCAGAAGAGTATGACTCTGAAATTTCGATTCCTGTTGGAAAAAAACTGCAGTTGAGCGTTTGCCTGAAATCCAGTGATCCCAGCAAATCCATTGCCGCTGGTGATGCGGTCGTGATGAACGGAGCTTCTGAAACACGCACACTGAAAGCAGATGCTGACGGATGCGTTCAATGGCAAGAATCTGTGATCGCAACGGAAGGCATGGAAATCAAAAAGATGGATATTCGTCGTCAATTTGAAATCAAGCCAGCATTTTCAAACACCCTTGATGTCGTCGTCATAACTAATTTTGAAACTGATGAAACAACTGTGGTAACAGCTGACAAAGCCCCCAGTGCTACTCCAGAAGGAAAAATGACTTTGGATAAAGTCAAAAATCCAGAAGGCTATGAGCTCGGCTTCGAATCCCTGCTTTTGAAAATCGTTAAAAAAGCCGATGGCACCCGAAGCCTTTCACTGGAAGGATCGCCAACATTGAATGGTGAAGTCTTACGTTACGCTCGCCTTGATGGACAATTGGTTTTAAACATAAGCACAGATGGAAAAACACAGACTGCTTTGAAGACCTTGAAAGTCAAAGGCGGCGTCCGTGACGGAGCTCTGAGCTTAAAAGTGGAAGACAACCAGTTCAAATGTGATCAAGGTCAGATCAGTTTGGAAATTCAGCTCAGTGCTTTGAGCAAAAGACACTCTGTGAAACCTCTGAAAGAAACTCATGTTCTGAAAAGCTGCGCTGAGCTTGAAGGCACGATTGACCTTAGCAATCCTTTAAAGACCGAGTAAGCTCTCGCTCAAGGAATTCAAGAGCGCGAACTCCGAACCAACTGTAGCTCTCGCCATCGACAACGGAGCCTTGAAAGGCTCCGATTTCTTTTCGTTTCTTCAGAAATGGATAGGGCTCTGAAGAAAAGAGAAAATAAGTTTTCTCTAAATTCATTTTCTCTATCTCAAATTCAGGATATTTGCCGGCAGGCGCTGAATTCAGAAAAGGCTTTGCACCCAAATGCTCGAGCACCGAATGAATAAAGGTGCCCTCACCGACTCGCATCCAAGGGCCCTTCCAAATCACATAGACGAGATTTTCATAATTCTTAAAATCTCTGCGAATGCTCTGCAGCTCGCCTGGAATTTTTATTGGAAGCTCACTCCACAGATTCGCTGGCTTTGCAAGGACCCGCTCATAGCGAGATTTCATTTCGCGAAATGCCCGGGCTTGCCCCGTGAATACTTGGGCTAATTTTTCAAGCTCTCCAGGCATCGAGTGCACAGTTTCAACATGACTGACCAGGACCTCACAAGGGGCCTTCTCAGCCATCTCTTTGAGATTTTCTTCTTTGTCTAAAAGCAAAAGATCTGGCTTGAGCTGACGGACCTTTTCCCAATCGATATCCTTGGTTCCGCCGACTGTGGGAATCGAGGACACTTGGGGCTCGGGATGAATGCAAAAACGAGTTCGACCCACCACATTGACCTTATTAGCAATGAGCGTTTCTGTCCAAGATGGCACCTGACTTATGACTCGCATTGAGCATTTTTCCTCTCTCAAACACTATAGTCTTGACCCTGTTTAGCTTCAAAGAGAAAAATGTTGTGGAAAAATATCAAGCTCCCGAGAAAGTGAGTTTTTATGGCAACAAAGGCTGTGGAACTGGATTCGACATATCATGCTCTTCGAAAACTTCCGCCAATGTCGGAGAAGTTTAAATCGGGAGATGTCCTTGTTCTTTTCGGAGAGCTTTTTAATCGTGGTTACGCCAACGGTTTGGTTGAAGAAGCCGAACGCCGCGGGATGAAAATTGTTCGCTCCACCGTCGGTCGTCGCGATAAAGACGGCACCTTGAGAGCTCTCAATGAAGAAGAAATGGCTTCGATTCCAAAACCATTTATTAATATTCCGCTGGAAGCGGGATTCGACATGGAAACAGACGATTCCGGAAAACCTATTCTGGATTACGTTAAAGATACCAAATTATCGGAATGGGAAAATGCCTCGATCCCAGAAAAAAGTTTGCAAGAAGCTAAACTCAAGGGCCGCGCTAGGTTTAAAAAATACCTTACTCAGTATCTCACCGCTTTAGAAAAAGAAATTCCTGCTGGGAAAAATGTTCTTTTTGCTCACCTTATGGCTGGCGGAGTCCCTCGCACGAAAATCATCATGCCGCTGATGAACCGAACAGTCAAAGGCACCGGTGAGCGTTTCCTTTCCAGTGAGAAGCTTTGGAAATCTCCCTTAGGACACCTGTGTGAAACGAGCTTTAACGAGGTGACCGCAGAAACATTTGCCACATTAGTCAATGAATCTTCAGCTTTAAGAAAAAAATTAGAAGCTGGCGGATCTCATATTTCTTATTTGGCATACGGCTACCACGGGACCGAGGTTTTGGTGAACGGTGAATATCGTTGGCAAAGCTACTCGCCTTACATTCAAGGCTGGGCGAAGAAAAAATTAGAAGATTATTCTCGCGAATTTTCAAAACAAGGTCTCAACACATGCGTTTACAACTGCCCTGAGATTCTGACCAACTCAAGTGCGATTTTTTCGGGCGTGGAGCTTGCGCTATATACTCTGCTAGGTGCTTTGAAAAGAGAAGGCGCAAACTCTGCAGCAGCTAAAAAAATGATCGCTGACCGCATCGCCGAGCTGAAGGATGGCAATAGTGTTGAGAGTATTATGAAATTCACAGCGGATTATATCACCTCCGATATTATTCAAGAGCATTACCACTATCCAAAATGGCCACAGCACAATTCAAAAGACCAGCTCGAGAAAATGCTCAACGCCTCCGATGAACTGATTGAAATGCATAAAGATCCAAAACAATTGATGACTTTTGCTTTGAGCGAAGTCGTCTTTGAAGCTTGCGGACAAGCGATGCTGGCGGATAGCTACAAGCCAGAAGCTCCAGTTTCCTGGATCAATCACGACATCATTGCGAAGCTCTACAGCGAGAAACCATGAGCGTTGAAGCCGGCAAGCCTTGGTGCTATGGAGGCCTTGATTTTCACGGCCTCAGCCTTTCTGGCATTCGCACGGCGATGTCTCTACCTCAGCACAGCTTGTGCTTTGATGTCGCTCAAGGCTTTCCATTTCTGCTGCATCTGAAAAAGTTCTTTATCACTCATGGGCTTCTCGATCATGCCGCCGGCATTCCGTATATCATTTCGCAAAAAATGATGAACAATAATGCAGCTCCTGATTTCTATATGCCAGCTAGCCTTGAGGAGCCCATGGATAAGATCATGAAGCTGTGGCAAGAAATTGAAGAGCATCAATATCGCTACAACTTTAACCCCATCAACGAAAAGTCCGTCATTGAAATTAATGGGCAGATTTCGGTAAAGCCCTTTAAAACCGTTCACCGCATTGAATCGTATGGTTACTCATTGATTCAGAATACGAAAAAACTGAGAAAAGAGTTTTTAAGCTTGAGCGGTCGCGAAATTGCGGACAGGAAAGCTCGCGGAGAAATTCTCGAAGAAACGGAAGAGAAAATTCTTTGCTCTTTCACTGGCGACACGCAAATTGACTTCCTGGATGTCAGCCCCGAGGTCAAAAAATCAAAAATTCTTTTTTTAGAGACAACTTATGTCGATAGCAAAAAATCGGTCGAGCATGCCAGGACTTGGGGACATACTCATTTAGATGAACTCATTCCCCGCTTGGGAGAAATTGAAAGTGAAAAAATTGTTCTCATTCATGTCTCTAGTCGCTATACAACTCCTGAAATTCAAAAGATTCTCAAAGAGCGCATCCCTGCTCATGAGCAAGACAGAGTCGTTTTGTTTCCAGGAAGATAACTATTTTTTGCTCTTAAAGAAATCATCCAGAGCGGGCCAAATGCGGCGCACTTTGGATTTCGTTTCTTGAAAATGAGGAGCCCAATCAGCGCTGTTTTTCTTTGTCCAATTGGTCGCTAAACGGGAGGCAAAAAACACGGGTCCATACCCTTGGCCCACATGTTCTTTACTGGGAGCTTTGACGGCCGTGAGCATCTCAGGACCAAAATAGCTAGCCACTGGCAAACGTTCATTCGCACCCATATCGCCGACAACGATAATACCTGGAACTTCGCCGGCGATGGTTCGAGCGATCGGCAAAGTCGGCTCCGAATCTTTCGCAGCCCCCGCTGAAGCTAAAACCAGTTTGCCTGAGGCCACTAATTTTTTTAGCGCTTCAACAACTGGCTTAGTTTCTTTGGTTGAGCTCGTATTCCAGTTAAAGAAAACAAAGCTGGCCCATTTTCCTGATTCTTCAAGTTTTTCAGGGGCCTGATCCAGATCCAAATTTCCTTCGCTATCGTAAGGCGTAATATTTTTGAAAGAACAACCCGCACAGGCTTTCATCTGTTCTTTTAAAATAGGTTCAATCTTTGCTTCAAAATCGGCTTTGCTTTCACCTGAAAAAACTGCCACCTGAGTCAAAACAATACTGGGGGTATTTGCTAGAGCGATTGAAGAAGTCATGAGGGGCAAACTGACCCAAATCATCAATAGGAGAAAAAAGCCCTTCATTTCGTTGCCTCCGCAGTTTAGGCTTATATTTCACCCCGAGACAAACATGATGTCAAAGCCCATTTGGGACCGTATTAAGCTCTATTATTCAGGTGACGACTACTTTCGCGACGTCATCATCGCCATTGAAAATGCCCAGAGCGAAGTGCTTGTTGAAGCTTATATTTTTGATCTCGATCCCATCGGCCATCGAGTGCTAAAAAGTCTAGCAAATGCCGCACAAAGAGGCGTTGCCTGCCACCTTCTCATAGACGGTGTTGGCAGTTTTAACTGGAGTCTCAAAGTTCTCGAAGAATGTCGCGAAACCGGAGTTCTCGTTCGCTTGTTCCACCCTATTCCTTTTCATAGCAGCGTGATGAAACGATTTTCCTGGAAAAATTTGCGCCGTATTTTATTATTGCTCAAAAAAATGAATAAGCGAAATCATCGCAAAGTCATTTTGATCGATGGCAAACAGGCCTTTTTAGGGGGCCTTAATGTCTCCCAGGTTCATACCAAAGAGTTTATGGGAAATTCAGCTTGGCGAGATACCGGCGTCTTCGTCGAAGGCGAAGCTCTCAAACTTTTGCGATTGGCTTTTTTCCACGCCTGGAGAAATTCTCGTTTCCAACCTATTCCAAAAGCTTTAAAAATTTATCGGCAACTGATTAGGCTGAACAGCTCCGCAAGACAAAGATATGCCCTTTTGCGAGATTTAAATCGTCGTTTTCAAGCCGCGGAGAAAAGAATTCTCATTACCAATCCTTATTTTGTTCCGCGCAGATCTGTTCTTCGCTCTCTCATTCGTGCGGCTAAACGCGGAGTCTTTGTTGGCCTGTGCTTACCTGCTAATAACGACATTCCCTTGGTGCAATGGGCTTCTCGCTCTCTTTATTCTCGTCTGACTCGGGCTGGAGTTCATTTATTCGAATACCAAAAACAGGTTTTGCACGCAAAAACTCTGATCATTGATGACTGGGCTACTGTCGGATCCCATAATCTCAATCATCGAAGCCTTCTTCATGATCTCGAAGTCGAAGTGGTGCTCGATGATACTTCGAGCATTCAAAGCCTGGTTCATCGATGGGATTTGGATGTGCAACATTCCAAGGTGGTCACAGGTAAAATTCTGAAAATGGAAACTTGGCCACAAAGAATACTGGGCCGAATCGCTTACTGGTTTAGGTATTGGCTATGAAGTTACGAGTGCTGACTTATAATATTCATAAAGGTTTCAGTCTCTTTGACCGAGATTTTACCCTGCATGAGATCAAGGATTCTCTCAGAGAAACAAAAGCCGATGTGGTGTTGCTTCAAGAAGTGGTCGGAGAAAATATTCTGCATCAAAAAAAACATGCTAATTGGCCCTCAGAAGCGCAATTCGAATTTCTCGCCGATAGCGTGTGGCCACATCACTCTTATGGAAAAAATGCGGTCTTTGATCATAGCCATCACGGCAACGCTATCTTGAGTCGTTTTCCTATTTTGATGGAAGAGAATATTAATATTTCGAATAATCGCTGGGAGCAGCGAGGTCTTCTGCACGTCGAAATCGACCTCAAAGCCGAAGCTCCGGAGATTCAAAAGAATTTACATATTTTTAATGTGCATCTCGATCTCTCTGAAAAAGGAAGAAAAAAACAGAACACTAAAATCATCGAGCGTATAGAAACATTGATTCCCGAAGATCTTCCCTTTCTGCTCGTAGGAGATTTCAATGACTGGAATCAGGCTTTGCATAAACAGCTCTTAACTGAAGCCTATCTGCAAGAGAGCCACGAAATGATTCACAAAGAGCCCGCCAAGTCTTTTCCGAGCTTCTTTCCTACCCTTCCGCTGGATCGTTTATATTACCGAAACCTGAAAGTTCTTCATTGCGAAGCCTTGGAAAAGGCTCGCTGGGCAAAACTGTCTGATCATTTACCACTGCTGGTTGAATTTGACACGGACTTGGCTTAAAAAGCTATTCCATGACAAAGATTAAAATCGCTGTGACCGGCGGCCCCTCTGGTGGAAAAACGACGCTGATTGAAGCTCTGCAAATTGATTTCAAGGGCAAGCTTTCGGTTGTCCCCGAAGCAGCTAGCATTCTTTATCGTGGCGGTTTCCCGCGTAAGAAAACAGAGAACGGTCGTAAGCACGCACAAAAAGCGATTCTTTATATTCAGCAAGAATTAGAAGATCTCATCTGCAGCGACAGCACTGCTCAGCTGATTGTTTGTGATCGCGGATCGCTCGATGGCTGTGCTTATTGGCCTGGACGTTCCGAAGATTTTTTGAGCGAAGTAGGGTCTAGCCGGGAAAAAGAAATCGCCAAATATGACTGGGTGATTCATCTTGATACAGCTGACGAGAACTCGTTTGATACCACCAATCCCGTGCGCATAGAATCGCATAAAGAAGCTTTAGAGCTGAATGAGAAGATCAAGCAAGCCTGGGAAGGCCATTCACAGCGTATCGTAATACCCCACGAAAGCGAATTTTTAGCTAAGATCACGAGAGCAAAAACAGCGATCGAAATGATCATGCAAGGCAAAGACTATAGTCAAGTTCTGGAAATCATGCGCCGATAAGCCCACATGGGAGTTGAGCCATGTCGATGCTAAGCCGATTTCGCAAACCAGGTGGATTCCAGCAACTTTTGGTGCTGATGGAAACCTGTGACGAGAATAAAAAGAAAAGCCTGATGCTCCTTTTGGGTTCTGAAGATCCAGGTTGGGCTCATTTGGTTAAAATTAAATCTCTGACTTTTGAGCGAATTCTCTCTTGGCCAGTCAACGTCCTCATGGAGATTACTCCGCACCTTTCGGATCGAATCCTGATGACGGCTTACCAAATTGCTCAAGCCCATCCTCAGTTGAAAGGCAGTGAAGAAAAATGGCTCAAAGCTCTTCCAACGCTTAAGGCTCGAGAAATTTCAAGTCTTGCCGAAAGCACCCCTTTTAATGTGGGAGAGCATCACGCGGCGAAGGTTAAAATCATTCAAACTGTACGCGAATTAGAGGCCAAGGGACAGCTTCGCTTTGCGAATTTTGATCCCAGTCTCGAAGTCGATTCCCGAGTCGCCGCCTAATTATATTTCTAGTTATTTTTTCTTAAAAAATCCCGAGACGAGATCTTTGAGATCTCTGTTGAAGACGTCTTTCTTCGCACCCTGAGTGGACAAGACAGATAGCTCACGACGGGCGGCCAAGAAAGTGCTGTCAATATTGCTCGCTTTCTCAAACGATTTTCTTGCTCCAGCAATATCGCCTTTCAGTTTCAAATAAAGTCCCATCACAAATGAATAAAGCACATCAAATTTCTCTTCCGGCGGAACTTGCATCAAATCCATTTCAACTTCTTTAAGAAGCTGCGGTCGCACCTGATCCCCTGAGCTCTGACCCAAGCGAGCCC
>JACCDR011490370.1_pt1 | contig 24534 bp, 38 predicted proteins | sample 7446431 | NCBI WGS metagenome assembly JACCDR01 (sample SAMN15323443, study PRJNA562643) | freshwater metagenome | isolation source: river surface water | place: USA:Blue River Watershed | collected 2017-08-17 | reverse complement strand
GTTTGCAATGCGTTCGGCATCAGCGTGGGCTGCGCTACGTGGATTGCCCGACGGGTTGGTCACTTCGATCGCGTGATCGCAAACCAGGTACACAGGCATCCATCGAAGCACTGCTTGCGTCCCAAGAAGGGTCTCGAATGCGCGCAGCTCAGGCGACGGCGGAGCACTTGGACCTCAAGCCGCAGAACCCGACAGCCGACAATCCTTGTGACGGACAGCGCGGCAGTTCGCGCATGAAAAGGGGCAGAGCCAGGTGGCATTGAAGGCGTGCAGGGAGTGCAAGAAGGACATCAGTACGGACGCGAAGGTGTGCCCTAGCTGCGGCAAGAAGAGCCCACACGGCGCCTCCAACATCGTGAAGTACGGCGGCGGCTTCCTGGCCGTGATGTTCGGCCTGCCGGTCATGGTTGGCTTCTGCGGCGCTCTCGCACGTGGTGGTTCGTCTGCAAGCTCGGGCACTGCCCATGCAGCTGAGCAGGCGGCTCTGCCGGTCCCGCCCATCGAGATCGATGCACGCAACCTCTGGGCGGCCTACAACGCCAACGAAGTCGCCGCCGACAACGCCTACAAGGGTCGTGTGTTGGCTGTCACAGGAGAAGTCTCGAGCATCGACAAGGACATGTTCGACGACGTGGTCCTGAAGCTCGACACCGGCAAGATGTTCAACGACGTGCACGCGACGCTCGAGAAATCGGAAGCCGGCGCGGCGGCGGCGCTACGCAAGGGCACTCGGGTCATGGTCATCTGCAAGGGCAAGGGGATGGTGATGCGGTCGCCGATGCTAGAGGACTGCGTCTTCGCTCGCTGACACTGCTGGACTACGCAGAAACGGCTCTGTCGGGGTATTCAGCCGTTTCGGCGGGACCAGCCGTGCCGCTCAATCTTAGCGATGAGCTCGCGCTGAAGATGTGCCGGGTCGTCCCAGAGGATGTGCGCGATTTGCCTTGTGTCGAAGCACATGTCGCTCACCGCGTCGCGCCGACACGTCCAGATGACCGGGATGTCTCGGCCATCGGCGTATCCGGCTTCGTAGTAGACGCCCGGCCGCGCGCCGGTGACGTCGGAGACGACGAAGCGCGCCTTGCGCAGTTCAGCGATGATGCGGTTGTCGATGCGGTTGGTGTACCCCGGCTTGCCCGCTGCGAGGTCGTGCTCGGGGTCGTCGACCCGAAAGGGTTGCCGGTATCCGCAGTGGGTGAGCGCTGGGACGATCCCTTCCCAGTACGCGACGTCCATCTCGGGACTGAACCACATCGCCACGAAGACCTGGTCGCTGTTGCGAGACGACGACAGCTCGCGAGCTTGCCGCCACCCGTTTGGCGTGAGGATGAGCTTCAGATGCTCCTGGTCGGTTTTGAGGACCTCGACCAGACCGTCCTTGGCGAGTTGACCTACCAGGAAGTTGAAGGCCACCACCGGCAGAAACAGCCTCGCAGCGAGTTCTCGCGCCGGTTGAGCCGGAGCTGGATTGCCAGGAAAGCGACAGAGCGTGGCGAGCGTCTCGATCAATAGGTCGAGATACTCCGCGCCGGACGGCACCGGTGTTGCCACTGCGATGTCTCGATGATTTTCGTAGGTGAGACGGAGCCTCTCGGCGGGGTCTTTGACCTGCAGCGCTTGATCGGACGCTCGCCGGGCGGCCCCAGAAAGCGCGAGCGCGGTGGCTTCGTCGAGGACGGGGCGGCTCCTGCCCTGGCTGTCCCGGATGTCCTCGAAGAGGTCCTCGTCGCACATGAACCGGCCGCACCGATCGCACTCGACGGAGTAGGCTCGCTCCTCGGTCTTTTCTCGCGCTTTCGCTTGGTAGTTGCTGTCAGTGTCGATCCCGCCGCAGAGTGGACAACGCGTTTGCCATTCATGCACCGCCATCTGGCCCCTCCCCTGTCAAACCGCGCCCACGAGGGCTGCCCTAGCTTGCTTGCGAGGGGTGGCGCCTAGCCGTCCAGAAACCGGCGCTACGCCATTCGAAGCTACGGCTGTCGCCGGTCTCAGCTGGACCGTTTCCCATTGGCGCTAGCCCGTCAGCGCTGCGCAGTCGCCACGATCTTCCTGATTTTGGCTGCCAGCTCCTCGCTAGGTCTCGCCTCGAGCGCGCTGGCGAGCACCTGCAGGATCGCGGCTGTCGCCTGCGAACCGTAGAGACTCTCCTGCGATTTGACAGGTGCCTCTGCAAGCGCGAGCGGCGCCAGGATCCGTGCGGCGGTCATGGGCGGCCTGTAGTCGCGAACTCGAGCTTCGCTTGCAGGCTTCCGACCACCGCTCTGACAGCCTGCAGGCCGCCCAGCTCCTGAGCACTACGCACGAACTCGCGGGCCTGCAGGATGATGTGCCGCAGCGTCGGAGACTCGCCCTCGACCATGCGGCACGCCAGACCGGCGCTGATCGACGCCATCGCGGCGAGGGGATCGTGGTGGTAGTCCTCCCAAACGAACATCGCAGCGCGGGCGGAGGCGGGGCCGAGCTCGCGCATGAGGGGCACGAGTTGTAGGACGAGAAGCGCCTCGAGCCTCGCGCGCATGTCCTTGTGAGCGCTGCCTTGCTCTCGCGTGATGGCTGCGAAGACCTCGATTAGCTGCGACAGGTCCATGCCGTCGCGCAGGGCCTTCGCGACCAACTGGCCTGCGACGATGTCGTAGCCCTCGCAGCGTGTGTACAGGTCGAAGGAGTCGTCTTCGACCTGCAGCTCGCTCATGGCCGCGACGTAGCATTCGCGCGTGCATGCGTTGGCCGTCATTGGCGGGCCTCCTTCGCGTCCTGCTCGACCGCCCAGCGCAGCATGTCCTTGCCGATGCTCTTGGCTGCCTGCGTTCGCGCTCCTCCCGCCGCGCGTCTCATCTGCTCCTGGAGCCGCGACAACACCAGGAGCATCCGGTCGAAGCCGCCCACCGCGCGCGCGCCGCGCATCAGGCGCCGCGTGATGCAGTCGAGCTGCTTGGAGAGGTTGGACGTCGGGCGCACCCGGCGCCGGGTTTTCCACCCGGTGGCCGCGTACTGGAGCGCGTACGCGACCTCGAGGCAGAGGCTGGTGAGCTCCGACTCGGGCCATTTCTCGGATGTGTCGACCGACTCCACGAGCGCCTCCAGCGCCTCCAGGGCGGGCCCCTCCGTTTCGGGCGCGTCGAGGATGCGGCGCTGCGCTGCTGCGACCGCCTCGAGCAGCAGCAGAGCTTGCTCGCGCTCGGTCTCGTCCGCGTGCTCTTGCGCGAGGTACGCGACCAGGGCGTGGAGGTGGTCGACGAACTCCCATGCGTCGAGGCACTCGCCGTCCACGGCGCGCGCGACCAGCTCGCCGGCGAGGTAGTCGAACCCCTTGCAGGCTTCGATCCGGTCGAACTCCTCCTCGTTCGACAAGTTCACGTTCGAGAACAGCACGTCGGCCTTGAGCCGCTTGAACGCCCGCTCGTAGACCCTGGGCGGCGTCATGAGGGTCTCGGTTGGCGACGGCGGCAGCGGCGGAGCGGGTGGGACCTCGGCTGCTGGCTCAGGCGCGTCCTCGGGCTTGGCGTCGCGCCGTGCGTGCTTGCGGGCTCGCTTCGGGCGCACGTCGGCTGCACCGCGCGCGGCGGGTGATACGTTTTGCTTGCTCATTGGGAACTGAACCTTCCTGGTGGGCAGGCTCCGGGGGTGTTACCAGCACCTCCGGGGCCACTTTCGTTGCTGTCTGATCAGCGCTTGCGCGCTAGCTTGACTGGAGCGGGGAACGCCTGCTCAAGCGCTTCGAGGCCCCGCACCATCGCGATCCGCAGCACGTCGGAGCGCACGAGCGAGCCCGACGGGGACGACGCCGCGAGACTCCCGAGGCGAGGAATCAGCGCGTCGGCGCGGTCGAGCAGTTCTTGCTGCACGCGAATGCTGGTCGTGATGGCAGGAGGCATCTGCCTTGATCGAACCACGTCCCCCGCCGCAGCGCAATGCGTTTGGAATGCACTGGTGCGCAGCCCTACCGGAGCGGTTCAATGGTGAACCATGAAACCATTGCGCCATCGAGCCCGCTCCTGCCGATTGCCTTGACGGGCTGCCCGCGTTGCGGCGCAATCGCCTCTTGCTGGAGGTGCCCCGTGGCAATGGCGGACTTGGAGAAGCGGCTGCGCGAGCTGGACGTGCGCTCCATCTATCGCGTCGAAGAAGACGGCACGTGGGAGGTCACCACGTTCGAGCGGGTTCCGAACCAGCACTGGCATGGCCTGGGCGCGACTCTGACGGAGGCGCTCGACGACTTGGAGCAGCAGCGGTCGCAAGCATGAAGCTCGCTGACTTCTACATCGGTCTCGAGTTCACTACCGGCGATGGCACGCGCTTCCGATGCACGGACGTTGGCTCTCGCGTGGTTGTGGCGATCGATCTAAACGGTCCCGACGAGGTCACGGTTTCCGAGGGCGGAGTTCGGCGAAAGGAGCCGGTGCCGCCGGAGATGCGCACGAGCTGGCACCGTGGTCCGCCCTATGCGGTCGTCGAGATGGTCTTTGACGAGTCTGACCTGCCGGCTTGTAAGCCCTGCTCCCGGCGCTCCTAGTCGGTCTCCCAGGCCTCGGTGCAGTGCTTGGGCAGCTCGGTGGGGCCCATCCACTTGCTGGCCGAACTCGCCAGCTGCCTCTCAAGGCGTCGCGTTCTTGGGTTTGTAAAAACTAGCCGGCCCTCGGTCGGCGGGACCGACCACGCGATCCAGACGTCGGTCAGCTGGCCGTCGTCGCTGGGCAACTTCGTGCACCATCCATGCTGGCTCATGAGCCTCTCCTCGGTGATTGCCAGCCGCTCCTCCTTGCGCGCCCCCGCGGCAGCGCGCAGGGCGGCCTCGTAGCAGCGTACCGGCCTACCCCGGAGGTTCGCGAGAATCGCTTGCGCCCGGCTCCCCACTGCCGCCTCGAGCGCGAGCGCGCAGCGGACCTTGGCGAGCGCGCGACGCTCGATCAGCATGACCCGCGAGCGGTGAATGCCGAGCCGCTCACCGACCTGGGCGAGCGACATCACGCGCAGGACCGGTAGCTCGTCCATCGACCCTCCCCCTTGCGGCTCGGCTCCGGAACCAGGGCGAGCGGGCGCGTCGGCGCCAGCTCGCTTGGCTCAATGGTTTACCATCGAACCGGACAGCGTCCTGATTCGCGCCCCCCCTTGAGTTAATGAATCGGGGCGTGTTCTCGCCTTCCTGTGCGCGAGAGCAGAAGCTGCTGAGCCGCCTCCCCGACGCGCATGGTGCAGGCGATGCACGAACTCTGCTCGGAAGTGGCCTGGTGTGGTTCTCTGGTTTACCGTCGAACCACGGAACCACGGAGCCCACCTTGAAGATCATCGCTCTCATCGGCCAGAAGGGCGGTCCTGGCAAGACGACCCTTGCCGAGAACCTCGCCGTCGAGGCCGCCTCACAAGGCGAGCGAGTCGCCCTGATCGACCTCGACCCGCAGAGCACTGCGGCCAAGTGGGGTGACCGGCGAGAAGCCGACAACCCCATCGTGCAGAGTGTGCAGGCGGCGCGCCTCGGCAAGGTGCTCGAGGCGGCGCAGCGGGAGGGCATGACCCTCGCTGTCCTCGACACGCCGCCGCACAGCGCGGACGTGAGCATCGCAGCTGCTCGCGCGGCGACCCTTGTGCTCGTGCCTGTTCGCCCCGTGGTCAAGGACGTGGAGACGCTGCCCGCCGTCTTCGACCTGCTCGCGACTGCAGGGCGACCGCGGAGTGTGGTGGTGGTCAACGCCGCCCCGCCGCAGGGCCAGCGGCACACCGAGGCGCTGCAAGCGGCCGAGGGTTACGGCTTTGCGACGTGCCCCGTGGTGCTGCACCAGCGCAACGCCTACGGCGACGCCCCAAACGGAGGGCTGGCCGTCTCAGAATACGAGCCGGACGGGAAGGCCGCCCAGGAAGTGCGCGATCTTTTTCGGTTCACCATCAAACTCATGAACCAGAAAACCACCAAGCCACTGACCCAAGGCGCATGACCACCCGACCCAAGAAGACGAGTCTCGCCGGCGCGCTCCGCGCCGATCCCGCCAAAGCCAAGGCCGTGCTCGCCGGCGCAGCTGGCGCACTGCCGAGCGGCGCCAGGCCTGCGGTCGGCGCCAACACCGACCGTGCCGATCGTTCCGGCAAGGTGAACGTGACCGGCTACTTCGACCCTGCGGTGCGCCAGTCCATCCGCCGCATCCAGGCCGAGTACCCCGAGCTCACGCAGCAGGACATCCTTGCCGAGGCGCTGAACCTCGTGTTCGCGAAGTACGGGGTGCCGGAGGCGGCAAGGGTGGCTCGAGGCGCTGGTGGGCGATAGCGCCCCTGAGTCTCAGTCGACGCGCTTGTGTAGGCGCGGCTGGATTGGTGAGGCGACTCGCGAAGTGCGTGAAGAGTCGGCCGTTCGAGGGGGGCATGCACTTGACTGCATTATGCACCTGAGTGCATCATCAAATGCATGGTCGAGGTGGTCGCCACGGACGAGTTCACCGCCTGGTACGAGGGTCTCGACGACGTGCAGTACGAGGCTGTGTACGGGATGGTCGAGCGGCTCGAGCAGTTCGGCGTAACGCTGACTTTCCCGAGCCAGAGCGAGCTGAAGAACTGCAAGTACGCATTCCGCGAGTTGCGCGTATCGGCGTCCGTGATCCGAATCGCCTATGCCTTCGACCCGAAGCGAAACGCCGTGCTGATTCTCGGTGGCTCCAAAGAAGGCGATGACCGCTTCTACGAGTGGCTCATTCCTCAGGCCGAGAAGCTCTGGGAGCAGTACTTGAAAGAGCAAGGAGAGTCGCCATGAAGACGCATCGCTGGCAGGACATCAAGAACCGTCGCGGCAGGATCAGCGAGACCCGCGTGGCTTCGATTCAAGCGGAAGTTGCAGCGGAACTCAGCGCTTTTCGAGCGCTCCGCGAGGAGCTTGGGCTTACGCAGGCCGACGTCGCGAAGCTTGCCAACATGACGCAGGGCGAGGTGTCGCGGTTCGAGCAGCGCGCAGACCACCTCATGAGCAGCGCACGGCAGATGGTTGAAGCACTCGGTGGGCGGCTTGAGGTCACGGCAGTAATCGGTGAACGGCGTGTAAGTCTCGACAAGGTCGTCTCTGCTGTTTCTGAAAAGGAAGAGCGAGCGCACGCCCCCTAAGTGGACGAGAGGAGCTTCGGGTGCGGAAGCTGAAGAGCGAGCACGCCGGCGCGAAGAACGGCGGCGGCCACTACGGCAAGCGCGAGGAGGCCAAGCGCCTCAGCAAGCGCCAGCGCCGCGAGGACGACAAGCGTGCCGTGCGCGTCGGCTTGGTGGTTTGAAGGCAAACCAGTGAACCGGATGCAGGTCAGGACTGTCGCAGACGCGAAGGCGTTCTTGCTCGAGCGCGGCACGGTGAGTCGCGAGACGCTCCACACGCTGTGCCTGCAGCTCAGCGCCAGAGACGAGCTGCTTGCGTTCGTCCGCGAGCACGACATCAAGCTCACCGGCGAGCCCGGGCGGTAGCCCAGTTCCGACGCAGCTCTGCTACTCGATGGCGTCGAGCAAGAGTCGCCAGCCTCCGAGGGCGTCGTCACGCCCGATGAGCCGGGCGCCCTCCACGATGTACCCGCCGTCGACGTACCGGATTGAGTACTCGGCCTCCGCGAGGAGTGCCTGCATGGCGGGCGCGCCGATGAAGACGCCGGTCGGTCGATCCTCTGCTTCGGTGTCCAGACTTCCAAAAACTGCTTCGGCCATGAACGATTGCTCCTTGGTTGATGATCAAGCGGGACTCGCGTCCCTGCCATCACCCTTTACAGCTCCGCGGCGAAGTCCGATCCGCGCCGCCATGGCCTGGTCCCCGACGCGGCGCACCTCAACAAAGGGGGCCGCGAACTCGGAACGGTGGCACAGACGGTGAGACACTCCACCAATGAGACGATGGGTTCTGACGGTGGTCGCGGGCAGCGCGGCAGCAGCCTGCGGCAGCGACGCCGCGGCCGAGCTACTGCGTGATGCAGGGCAGGTGATCGCCGACGCTGGCGCGTGGCTCTCGGACGCTGGTGCACACGGCGACGGCGGCGCCCTGGCGCAGCCGAGCACGACCCTCGAGGGAAAGTGCGACAAGATCTACGAGTCCACCATCGTGAACAGGTCGCAGGGCGCGGTCAGTTCCACGACCACGATGACGCGCTGGTACGCCGAGTTCGCGTTGGACACCAGCGGGGTCATCGGCGTGGACGCGCTGAAGTGCGGCCACGAGGCCTACGGGGCGCAGGTTGCGGTCGCTTGCCCAGAAGGCGCCACGTGCACCGGCCAATACTTCCCGCCCTTGGTCGACTGCCAGGCCTCGTCCATTGCCGACGTGAAGCCGGGGGTGCTCCGCGTTGATTGCGGCTATCGCTACCGAGTCGACTACGTGAGCCCGGCCAGCGCGGACATCGACAACGGCGACTTCTACAAGACCGTGCGCGTGGCGGTTCGGCGTTGACGATCTCAAGCGCCTTTCACCTTCGATGCTGCCGTCGACAGTACGGCTCCGCCCAGGATGCCACCGGCGGTGGTGCCGGTCTGCGTCTCGGCGGTGCCCGTCGTGGTCACCGCGTGCGTGTGCCCTTTGATGGCTGCTGCGATCGCTTTCTCCACGAGCGGGGCGAGCGCGAGCGCCCCGGCCTCGCCGCCAAGTGCCACCGTCCCATCGGGCTTGATGCGAATGCTCGCGCTCCCGTCGTCTTTGCCGATCACGAGGTCGGTCGCACTGACGCTCTCGAGTTTCCGCGTGTCCGGGAACCAGCCCGGCCGCGCCATGCAGCCATTGAGGCCGTGCGCCTGGCTGATGCCGGGCTCGCTCACGTCGCCCTTGTCACGCCAGACGAGCAGACTCTGCTCAGCGCATTGAATCTCTACGAAGTCGCCGACCTTTAGAGGCACGCCGATGTAGCAGCCACCACCCCGATACCACTGGATCGGCACGTCGTAGATGACCGGAAGCTTCTCGTGCTCGAGGTGTCCCTCGTCGTCCTGAAGCTCGCGCATGATCTGGGGCTCGACGTCGACGGTCTGCGCTGCGACGTCGTAGGCGAGCACCTTGGCAGGGAAGCAAGTGTGAAGGCTGCGACGGCCGGCGCGCAGCACCGCGTCGAGGGCCTCGCGCTGAGTGGGGGTCGTGCTCATGCATCGCACCTGTCGGAGTCGTCGTCCTTCACGAGGCGCAGGCCCCGGCTCTCGGCGAGCCACTGGGCGGCCCAGCGTCGAAAGCCGGCCTCGTCTTCGTCCTCGCTTGTGCTGATGCCCGCCGCGCGGCGGAAGGCCATCGCCTGGGCGAGATACTCGATCGCCTGCTTGTGGCTGATGCCCACCTCGCTTGCGATGAAGACGATGCGGTCCTCGTGGCTCGTGTGAACGAAGTAGCCCTTCGCAGGAATGATGTCCGGGTACTTCCGGTTCAGCGCCTCGAAATCGACGTCTTCGAGCCCGTCGAGGATGGGGCCGCCGAAGCCGCGATAGCAGCCGGCGTCGTACACACGGTCTGCGCGCTCGGCGGCTGCCACCTGGGCGTGCTTGAGCCGTGTGTGCTTGCCGATGAAGGTCGCAAGGTCTTCCAGGTAGAGCTCATCGCTTGCCCAGTCCGGCTGTCCGTTCGCTGATGACATGAGGCCTCACTTTACTCGGACGCGCTCTGCGCCCACCTTCGGGATGCTCGTGTACGGTTTCGTGAAAACGGCAGGCTCGCTTGAGCCGCCTGTCAGCGATGCGAGCGTGGCCTTGATGGCGTTCAGCTCCGCCTCGACCTTGTCCGCGCGCGCAACGGCGGCGCTGCCCTCAGCGGTGCCAATCACGATCGTGCCATCGGGCTTGATGCGCACGCACGCGCTGCCGTCGAGCTTGCCGACGACCATGTCCGTCGCGCTGACGTCCTTCAGCTGCTTGCCGTCGGGGAACCATCCGGGGATGGCGCAGCAGCCGTTGAGGCCGTGCGGATCGTTGATGCCGGGAAGCGTGTGGGTCGTGCCGCGCGATTGCCAGAGGCGGAGAGACTGCTCGGCACAGAGAACAGTCATCCAGTCGCCGGGCTTGAGAGGAAGGATGGTTCCCCACTCGCCCGTGCGCGACCACTGGACGGGCACCGAGAGCAGGTCCGGAAGCTTTTCATAGCCCCAGCGAACGTCGGGCTCGTCGGCGGCGACTTCGCGCTGGATGGCGGGTCTCAGGTCGACGGTCTGCGCCGGGGCGTCGTAGGCCAGCACCTGTGCCGGGAAGCACGTGTGGAGCGAGTTGCGGAAGTCCGCAAGGATTCGGTCGATGGCTTCGCCGAGAGAGGGGTTGAAGGTCACGAAGGTCGCTCCTGAAAGTGGGGTTTGAAATGTGCAGGAGAATCACTCGGCAAACCGCTTGAAGATGACGTCGCCGAGCTGCTTCGCCGCCGAGCGCTTCACTGCTGGGTCTGCCGGCTCGGTCGGAGTCTGCTTGCCGACGTTCACAGCGGGCTCGCTCTGCTTCTTTTTCGGCTTCTTTGGGAGGAGCTTGCCCACGTCGCGCGCGAAGAGCTGCCCGTACGCCACCTGCTGAAGCTCAATGTCGAGCCGCATGGCGTTTCCGCTCTTGCCGTCGCGTGTCGTGGCGAGAGACTTCACGAGCATCCGGTCGAAGTCGCCGAGCAGCTCGCTCACGACCGTGAACTCGCGGGCTTCGTACATCGCGCGCTTGAGCTCTTCGTAGACACGCTCGACCCGCTGCACCTTCTGACCCTCGGGGAGCCACGTCCGCACGACAGCGAGCACCGTGACGTCTCGCGTGAGCTGGACGCCGGCCACGCTCGTCGGCAGTTGCGCTGAAACCGGCGTGTTGATGACCGGTTGGCGGACGCGGATGGACAGTCGGTCCGAGGCCTGCATGCCGTCCATGTGCGAGAGACCCGTCCGAGCGGGAGCATTGGAGATGAAGGTCGACAGCTTCAGGATCACCGGCTCTGGCCGCACGAAGTCGGTCAGCTTCGCGCCGAGCTCGATAGGGTACTGGGTGATTTGAACGGCATGCGTCGGCGACTCGCTCTCGACGGCGTCGAAGTCCATCGTAAAGGTCACGCCGTTGCTCAGCCACTGCATGTGGGTCGCGACCATGGCGGGCTACTCCAGTCCCGTCTCGACGCCGCTTCCGGCGCCCACCACGTTGAAGCGCCCAGATCTCTGGTAGAGGTGGCGCTGTTGCTCCTGCTGCAAGCGGCGAGCCGCGGCCTCGATGTCGCGCACGGTCGACGGCGATGCGTTGCCGTTGATGGTGATTGTGACGGGGCCGGTGGAGAAGCCTTCCTTCCAGAGACCGGCCTGGTTCGCATGCTTCGCAGCTGCGCTAGTGACCACCGGTCCGGCAGTTGGATTGCGCCACGACCCGGACTTGAGGATTGCGCGCGCCTGTGCCCGGGTGGCTTCGTTGACTCCAGAATGAACTTCGTAAAGTGCGCGGTTATACGCCTGCGACTGCATCGCCATGGAGTCGGCGCCCACGGAGTTCTCGTACGGACTCATATCGAAAATGGCGTCGGCCACGCTCTTGCCGGACATGATGTCGTCGAGCGCCTTCTTGCCCGCCTTCCATGCCGCGACGACCTCGTTCCACCCCTCCTTGCCCATCAGCGATTCGAACCAGTCCCTGATGTAGCTGTCGCCCTTTTCCAGGCCTCGGTAGAGGTCTTCGAGGGCGAAGAGCACGAGGAGAGCCCCGCCAGCCATCATTAGGAGAGGCAGGTTCGCCAGGCTCCAAGCGGACACGAACAAACCAGCAACTCCCGCCAGCGCCACAAGCGCCGTCTCCACGATGCTCGACTGGCGCACGAGCTCGCCGAAGCTGCTCGTCATCCTTCCAACGACCTTGAGCGCCTCCGTGAAGGGTTTGAGCACTGTCGAGCCCACGGAGATCCCGAGGTCCTTCCATGTCTCAGTCAGCCGCTTGAGCTGGTTAGCCCAGCCGCCCCCCGTGCGCGCAGCGTCGCCCTGCTTGTCGATAGTGTCCGCCATGATTTTGCGGTAGCGGAGCTGGACTTTCTCCGCCTCGGTCATGGCCTTGTAGGACTTCGTGATGCCTTGCGACGCGGCGAACGCGGAGAGCGACTCGACGCGCAGGTTGATGCCGAGCTGGTCGACCGCTTCGCTCGAGCCGAGCAGGCCCGACCGGAGGCGCTCGAGCGTCTCCTCGTCGCCCTTGTTGAAGAAGCTGCCGAGATCGACAGCGAGTCCCGCGAGCGTTGTGGAGAGCTCGGCAGCGGCCTGCTTGTTCCCGAGTGTCGGCGCCAGCACGGCGCCGAGCGCGCCTGCGTACTCGCGCATCGAGTACTGGCTGCGGCCCATCACGTCGCCGCTCTCCTTCGCCCACCGAAGGACCTGGTCGGTGGAGTCGCCGAACGTCTGACTGACGACGTTCATGGCCTCGTCGACGCCGGAGGCCGCCTGCACCATGTCGTACACGCCTTTGAGCGCAGCGCCCGCGCCGACCATCTTGACGATGCTGCCGAGCTTGCCCGAAAGGCTGTCGATCTCGCGGTTCGCCTTCTTGGCGCCAGTGCTGTCGAAGTCGATGCCGAAACGAGCGATGAGCTCACGGACGATCATGGCGTCCTCCTGGCTTGCATCTGCGCGACGAGCACGTCTGCTTTCGCATTGAGGTGGTCCGCATGCGCAATGATGAAGCGCGTTGCTTCTTCGGCGGTGAGATTCGCCGTCCGGCGAAGGTAAGTTGCGAGCCGTCGAGCGCTGGGCGGCTTCGTGCGCCGTCGCCCGAAGACATCCGGATGCCGTCGACGCAGCTCAGCGACTTCGTCGGGACGGTATCCTGGCGCGTTCTTGAACTCGGTCGTGTTGTCGAGGCGCAGCGCGACGATCCAGTATCTGTCAGCGGCGAGCATCGCCGCCTTGGCGCGCTGCAAGTCGATGCCGGCAACGTTGGCGCACGCTCGAACGGAAGGGGTGTTGCCGTGTCGAAGTGGCATCGTGTTCGCCTCGTGATCTGCTGTGCTGCTCATCGCGTGCTCCATTGAGACCCTCCGCGCGCCTTGTGAAGATTTTACAGGCCACTGCTTTGCTTCGTCTGGTCACGGACCGACCGGTCTGTGTCCATCCGGGCGCGGGCCGCCTCACCGAATCAGAACGACGAGTCATGTTCAGCCTCCCTCGCCGGGCGGGTGGATGCTGTCGAGCGCTGCGGCGAGCGGCACATCGCTGGAGGTGCTCGGCTCGGCGACGGCGCTCTCGGGCGGCGCTCCGCGAAACTTCCCTTCGACGAGCTCCCGCCTGACGCCGAGCACCTTGCTGACGATCTCGAGCGACTGCTCGCGCGAGAGCGAGTGGGCACGCTTGTGGCCGTGCTCGATGGCGGCGCCATCTCTGCCTGTGTGCTCGTGCCTCTGCGTCGTGCTGAATAAGGCGCGATCCAGACGCTCGAGCTTCCACTTCGGATCGTCGACAGCGTTCAGCTGCCGCTCGACCCAGCGCGCTTTGGCCACGAGTAGTTCCCGCGCAAAGTCGGCGTACGCTTCGTCCCCAGCTTCCCCACGCTTGCGCCACGTGGCGAGAGTTTCACGGTGCACTCCCACGCTCTCAGCCACGACGGCCTCGAACCCAACGTGCTCCATGCGCACACAGATTTCTCGCCCGAGCACCGGGGTGAACAGCGTGGGCCGGCCTCGCGGTTTCCCGACGCCGCTCATGGCGCCTCTCCTTCTCTACACGCGCGCGCGAGTGTCGGAAAAATAGGGCCGATGTCGGGAAAGCCGCCGTCCCGGCGACTGGGCCGACTTGCCTGGCCTGGCTGTGAATCGAGCCGGCTCTCCGGAGCGTTTTTGTGCACGGCGTGCGGCGTCGCTCTGTTAACGCGCGCGCGTTGCGCACAGAAACCCCTCCAACCTGGGCTCTTCATGCGACGTCTCCTTTGCATGCTTGCGAGTCCAAGCGGACAAAGAGGCGGCAGCGGTCCGAGCACGTGACGGCGACCTCTCCTCTGTCGAGATCCGCCCGCCAGGCCTCTGGCAGGCGCCACGCAGCGGGGCGGGGGTGGCCGCACGTTGTGCAACGCAGTCGGAAGAGTTGCTGTGCGCGCTGTGGCCACAGGACGTCGCGGGGATCGTGTCGGCGTTCGGGGAGCGTCGTACTCATGGCTGCCACCACCGGAAGAGCCCGCGAACCTCCGCCGCGCGTGCAGCGATCCGCGGATGCGCACCAGCCTCGATCGCGTCGCGATAGACGTCCTGAGCGGACGTGAGCTTGAACCGCATCGGCGCACGCTCGAAGCAGCCATGGCAGAGCACGTCGGTGACGAAAGTGTCGTTCTGCAGGCCCACCCGGGTACCCACGCGCCCGCAGCGCGCGCAGGTGGCGCTGCGGGAGGCCTTCCAGACCGCGAGAAGCTCCTGCTCGTCCACGGCATCCGTGCCGCCTTGCTTGCGGTTCACGGGTCCCTCCTTTCGCGACCGACCAGCGCAAGCCGGCTTCGCCGCGTCGCAACCTCCCACTCGCGCCAGCTCCGCTGGTGGTCCGCGATCTCTCCCTCCACCTGCCGGAGACGGTCGAGGGCGACACGCAGCTCGTCCGAGCGCTTCGCGTTGGAGAGAGCCTGCGAGAGCGCCCTAGCGGCCCGCACGAGCCTGTCCTGCAGGTCCGACGTGAGGTCGCAGAGAACGGGGGTCTCGTCGGTCACTGCGCCGCCTCCGCCGGAGTCTGCCGCGTCATGTCCTCGAGCGTGCGGGGGTTCACGAGCACGATGGGCGATGGGCGCCCCGGACCTTTTTGAGATGGCGTGACGACTCGGACGTGGCCGTTTTCCTCGAGCAGAGTGAGCGGCTTGTCCAGCTCATCTGCCTTTGGAAACGAGGACTTCACCGCCTGGTGGAGGTCGCGGCGAGTGATTCTGAGGGTTCCGAGCTTTCTGAGCCTAGCGAGCAGTTTGATCGCGCGGGAGAGGTCGGGATCGGCCCCCATGGACCGGAAGGCCGCTAGGGAGTGAGTAAGAAGGTAGGTAGCAATGATCCTTGCTCGTTCTACCCATCTCTCAATCACCACATCTCGGACAAAATCCTCAGAATCCTCAAAACCCGATGCGAGGTGCAGCAGGGCGGCCAACCGCGCGGTGCCACCGATCAACTTCGCTGCCCAGTCGCGGATCGGCTCGAGGTCGGCGCCCGGTCGCAAGCGCGGCTCGAGCTCGTCGGCGAAGTTGAGCAAGCACTCACGCGCGGCGTCGGAGAAGCGAATCTCGGTCGCCGCGATCTCGTCGGTGAGGGGATCTCGTCTCTCGGGCAGTGCCAGCAGCGACTGACACAGCGCTGCGTAGCGCCGGCGCACGGTGTCCGGCACAGGCGGTGGCCGGGTGTTACGGAAGCCCACCCTCGACTCGGGGACCACGAAGAAGAAGCGGGCGAGCAGGCCACGCCCGCGGAACTCCTTCTTCGTGGCGAGCCCCTCGAGCACACTCGGTTGCACGGTCAGGCCTAGCGTGACCGCCGGCCGCTGGATCCACACGGATGCGCGTCGCACGCGGTCCACCTTCAACGGGTCGCCGGGGTGCCCCTTGAGCAGCAAGTCGATGTTCGCGACTCCGTTTGAGTAGCGGCCGGCGATTGTGTCGAAGATGCCGCCCTCCGGGCTCATGACGGCGATGCGTCCGCCTTGCTCAGAAAGCAGCACGGAGAGGCTCTCCGGCGTCGCGTCGTCCGCTGTGATCTGCGGCGCTACGGGAACCTTCAACGACGCGAGTTCCGCGCCGAGCTGCTGCGCCTTCTGCTCGCTGTCGAGCATTCCGACGCCGGCTTTTGCTGCAGTCTTCTTGGCGGCCTCGAACGCGTGGGACTTGATGCCATGGGCGACGAGAGCCTCCTGAATCCTCGGGGCCATCTCGCGAGCGCGCTCCGCCTCCCATGCCGACAGCGGCTTCGTGGCCTCGCTGTAGACGGCGCTCTTGCGGTTGCCCGGGTCTAGAGCGGCGCACCAGTACGTTGAGAGGGGCTCAGACCATCCTGGCGTGATGACGGCTTCGAACTTCTTCTGCACAGCGGCCGAGAGGGTGGCGAGGGCCAGCGCGGCCGCGAGGTCCACCGGCGTCTGCGTGGCTTCTGCGACAGCGAGTGCCCACTCGCGCAGAGTCGGCGTCAGCTGATCAGTGGGGAACGTTGGTAGTGGGCCGTGCTCTTCGAGAGGGGTTGGCTCCTGCCATTCTTCGGCGCCGCTGCGCCCGGTGGCCTTGGTGTCAGCGCGCTGGCCGTTGTCGTGGGCACCGGCTGCGGTGCTCTTGCCGTTCACGCTCGGAGGCATGTCCGCGAAGAAGTTCATGCTGCACCTCGCATGGCGAGGCCGGCGTCGCGGCGTGCTCGGTCCAACTCTTCGCGAGAGAACTCCTGCAACCACCCACGAACGTCGAGGTTGGAGCAGTGCCCGTGCAGGCAGTGAATGGCGCCAACCTCGTGGCCAGCTGCGGGCAAGTAGAGCCACGTGCTTCCGTTGCCGGTGGCCCCGCACGTATGCAGGTGCTCGCGCGGACAACGAATGTCGAAGGCGTTCGCGCTGCGCTGCCGGATCAGCGAACCACGCGCGCGCAGTAGGTGGTAAAGCAGTCCGAATCCGTCAGCGCCGCACGGGGTGAAGTCGAGCTTACGCACCGGTCCGAAGGCCTTGGAGCATGCGCTCTCGGCAGCCGCCACATCGTCGGGAGTGGCCTCGATGCGAAGCACGCCGACGTCGTGGGGTTCGCCAAACGTGGGTCTGTCTTCGGGTGCGGTGCTGCCATCTCGCGTCGCATGCGGAAGCCGGAACAGCCGTGTCCACTGGTGGCACGCGCGGTCCGCCACGATGCCGAAGCAACGCTCGAGGTGGGCGCACGCGACGAAGTACTCTTTGCGCCACTGCGCAGCATCCTCGGCCGTGCGGATGTAGACCTTCGAGGTCAGCCGATAGACGATCCGATAGCCCCCCCGCGTCCAGTAGACGAAGCAGCCAGGGTGCGCCTCCCACAGCGCAGCCAGCTTCGCTTCTTCAGTGCAGCGCCAGGCGTCGGGCGCCGGCTCAGACGTGCCGTGCACCGGTTCGCAATCGACGTCGAAAGCGATCACCCCGAGGCACACCTCTGTCTCGCTGACGGCCCCTTTGTTGAGCCGCAGCCGGCGAGGCGAGGTGTACTGCACGAAGTGCGCGTCCGTCGTGTACGAGCGCGTAAGCGCCCGCGAAAGAGGTAGTTCGTAGGCGCGTTCTTCGCGGTACTTGCTCGGATCGAGCGGCGGCCAGCCGTAGACATCCTGCGCGCGCAGAACGGTGACGATTGGGTCAGGCGGCCGGGTACTGGCCGCGTCGACGGACCGCTGCTCAAGGTGCTCGGGATGCTCCGACGTCATGCCGCACCCGGCCGGCAGTGAAGGTTGCATGCGTCGAGCGCCACCGTGCGGGCCTCGGCTTCGGCAGCGCCGTCGTTGACGGCGAGGCGGATCAGGTTATGGACGCGCTGGACATCACGCGAGAGCGCGTCGTCGATCATGCGCCCTCCCGCGGCGGCTCAGGCGGTTCTGGCGAATGAGCCGCGAGATCCGGGTGCTCCTTCTGCACGTGGCGGACGATCGCTTCCCCGAGCGCGTAGTGAGACGCGACGAGCGTCGGGACGTCGCCGCGAAGCGCCACGTACATGACGTTCTGCGCAAGCCGCGCGATTTCTGCGCGGGTCGTCATGCGGCGCCTCCGCCCGTTCCGCGGGCGGCTCCCATCTCGTCCACCATGTCGTACAGGACCTTGGCGAGGCGACGTGCCTCGAGCTCGGTGAACGCGAGCTCGTCACGGAAGAAGCGCCCGAGGCTGCGACCGTCGCCGCGAGTCTGTCCGCTCAGGGCCTCACGGGCGCGGACGAGGGCTTGATCCACGCGTTCGGCGGGAAGGCCGGAGCGTCGAGCGGCCACCTCCACAGCAGTCGGGTTTGGGAACTTGTACTGCGGCTGTTTCCCTTGTCGCGAACAGCGCGTCGTGTCGGTCTTGCTCGGAGACTTTCGATTCGGTAACTTTCCCATTGTCGGATGCCCTTGGTCAGGTGGTTCGGCACGCGGCCTTGGGAAACCCACTCCCCGGGCCGCACGCGTTTCAGACGGATCTCCGCCAGGCGCCAGCGAGCTTGGCGCTACGCCTCTTCCAGCGAAGACGCGCGGGCGAGCCGGACCGGGCGATCCCACTCCATCGCCTTGATGGGGCCGTCCGACCAAGACGCGCTCAGCTCTTCGATCGTGTTGGCGATGCGTCGCCCTGGGCAGCGCGTTCCGTCGGCGATCTTCTTGAGGTAGCTGCGGTCGCACCCGAGCCGGAAACCCGCCTCCATGGCCGACCACTCGGTGTGCCGAAGCCAGCGTTGAAAACGCTTACTGGTGATCCCCATGAGCGAAGGTTATGCCTGAGTCACAACTTCAGGCAAGACTTTAGTTGCGACCTTCGTCACGACAAATCACGATCGCTGAATGGCCATCACGACTACGACAGGGAAGCGCGCGACCGAGCGCTACCGGCAGCTCATCGAAGGGCTCGGCGAGCAGCGAGGCAAGCCGTACGGCTGGATGTCGGAGGTGGCGCGTGCGCTCGGGATCGATGCCTCTCACGTGAAGCGCATTCTCGAGGGCAAGCGAGGTGTCGGCCTGGAAACCATCGAGCAGGCGGTGCAGCGCGTGCCTATTCGTCGCGCCTACTTCAACGCTGAGGGCGACGTCGACTGGCGCGACTTCATCGCTGTCGCGGAGAGTGGAGACGCTTCAGTGGAGTCGCCGTGGCCGACTGCGAGAATGCGCGCGGAGCGCTTCGTCGCGTCGCTGCGAGAAGGCAAGCCGGACGTTCAAGCAGCACGTGCCATCACGGAGCCCATCTTGAACAATCCCGTCGTGCGCTCAGCCTTGATGCTCGGCGCTGCGAAGACGGACCGCGAGGTCATCACGCGGGCGAACGAACTGACGGCACTGCTGCTCAGCGACGAAAAGCCGCAGGTGGCACCGCCTCTAGAAACGGTCCGCGTGCGCGCGGTGCCTGGCTGCTTCGTACGAACAGGGGGGGCGCTGATGCCCATCGGTTACCGAAAGGCCACCCGCCGCGACGATCAGGCCAAGGTGATGAAGCACGTTCTGCCGAACGACGTCGTGATGCTGGTGGCCGATGGAGAGGCCGAGGTCCCACTCACTCCGCACATCAAGTACTGCCTGGAGAAGGGGCACCTCGATCGCTGCGGGTGACAACTCGACCTTGATGAATGATCGCTGCGTGAGAGATGCTCGGTCACTTCACGTAGAACCGATCGCCAGCCTCGTCGTATTCAGCGAGGCCGCGGCGCACCATGGACTCCCACATCTTCTGAGCTGGCTCGGTTCGGTACTCGTTCCCGTCGTTCAGCTTGTTCGATGAGGAACGCACCACTTTTGTGCTCTTCTTCAGGTCGCACAGCACAGCCGCGCCGAGGTCTCGTCCGGCTAGTTCGTTTGCCTGAATGTTGTCGGACTGGAAGGTGTCTTGGTCGACGCGAACAAAGATCGCCTCGAACACGTCCCTGGCGGCATCGGGATCTCCACCAGGGTCAACTACTCGGTAACGAGTCACTTCCTTTGGGTAATGCGAGCTGGGGTAATCGACGTACACGTCGTGTCCATTCAACGTCTTCGTAGGTGGCAAGCGACCGCTCCTTAGCAAATCTCGATTGCGCAGAGCTTCACCTCGCCGAGGCGCAGCGTCCGGTCGGCGCTGCCCCACACGACCGGGATGCCCTGGATGCGGGGCACTCCGACGCGAACGCCCACGTCGACCACCTTGGAGAGCAACTCGTCACCGAGGGCGAGCCGATCGCTACCAAGGATCGCCGCCTCGTCCTGCCACGTGAGGTACAGCCGATGATCGCCGCGCCGATCGGGGCGCGGCGATGCCGCGATGGCGCGCTCGATCGCGAACTTGAGGTCGTTGATGTCGTAGTTCGCCATGTCGACGATGCTACCGCGACTACCCTGCAACCGGGAAGCGCCGGGCGATCCTTGACGGTTCAACGGTTCCGGTTTGAACCATCAAACCAACTCGGTGCAGTGCTTCTCGCGCTGGCGAGACCCTGTCGTCACCCAGCGTGCGGGAGACGGGCGACATCCTCAAGCACCTGCTCCCTCGCTTCAGCGAGGTCGAGCCGCTCGAGCTGGGAGATAACCTCGAGGAGGACGTTGATGCGGAACTCCACGGCCAGCGAGCCTTGGTGGTAGACGAGCTCGAGGTTGCCTCCCCTGTTCGCAGCCCGCAGCAGCGTCACCAGCTGCGCGCATTCGTGCGCACTCAGCTTCTCCATCGCGCGAGCGACTTTGAACAGGACCGCCGCTCTCGCCGCGGGATAGCCGTAGGGGCCGGCGCTCCTCCCGCGGCCGATGATGTCCTGCACGGCGTGTTTGCGTTCGCAGGAGCCGCACATGGCGGGCTCCTGACGTGGATCGCGAACCCAAGAGAGCGCCTCGCAGTCCGAGCACGTCTTCCAGTGCTGGAGGCGGACAGGATCGAAGGCGTCGGGGGCGAAGTCGGCGGGAGTGAGGCGCGGGATGAATGGCGGCATGCCTTGCTCTACGCGGTGGTCGGGCGGCTGCGCAACGCGCGCCTCGGGGAGGCACGCGACGGAAGGCTGAGGCGATCGTCGCCGAGGACGGGTCGTACCGCGGGCGCACGCGAAATCCTCGGGCAAGTGCGCTGGTGCCGAGCCGATGGGGGGCGCGATCGTCCGGCAAAACGTTGACCCGCAGCGTTTTTCGGGCGCACGAAAGCGGAAACGCGACAGGAGGTACCAGCTCCCATCGCGTCCTGACCACCCTCGACTTCTCAGGAGCCGCAGTGGCTAAGACCCACTCTACCTCAAGCGCGAGCACCAAGCCCAAGTCTCGGGCGAGCTCGCCGCGTTCGCGAGAGACCATCGCGTCGGCGCGCCTGGAGCTGTACCGCAAGAGCGCCAAGGACGCCGGTGCGCTCGCGTTCGTGCACTCGACGATGGCGCAGATCGGGCTCCCCAGAAGCCCGCAGGAGGGCCGCGTCTGGGCCTGCGTGAACGGCGCTGCCGGCTTGGTGCTGGAGGCCGGCCACCTCATCCTCGACGGCAAGCTCGAGCTGCTGCCGCTGCCGCAGGGGAGCTACCCTCGGCTGATCCTCGCCGACGTAGCGGCGTACGCGCTGCGCCACAAGACTCCGACGGTGGACCTCGGCCCGTCGGCGAGCTCGTACATGCGCGAGCGGCTGGGCATGCATGTGAACGCTGGGGAGCGAGGAACCTATACCGTGTTCCGCCGCGAGGCCCGCGCTCTCGCTGCAGCGAACATGACCCTCACCGTGCCCGAGGCCAATGGCATGACGCTGCACGTGAAGGCGCCGCCCATCGAGCAGTTCAGGTCGTGGCGCGACGAGGGCGAGGTCTGGGTGCCCGAACTGCAGCTGGGCCGTGCCTTCTACGAATCGCTTCGCGAGCACGCGGTGCCGATCGACATGCGCGCCTATCGCGCGCTCTCGCACTCGGCCCTCGGCCAGGATATCTACGCCTGGCTGAGTCAGCGCCTGTGCCGACTCAAGAGCCCGCAGCCGGTCTACTGGTCCGCGCTGGCTTCCCAGTTTGGTGGCGGCTACGCGGACGTGAAGGAGTTCCGGCGGGAGTTCCTGCGGCGCCTGCTCGAGGTGCAGCAGCTCTACCGCGATGCCCAGGTCGAGGTGGTGACCGGCCGCCGCGGCGTCGGGGGTGCCCTGGTGCTCAAGCCGAGCAAGCCTCCCATCCCGAAGACACGCGCCACCGTGGCCGAGAGCATCGCCGCGAAGGCGCAGCAGGTCGAGACACGCGCCGAGCGCGAGCGCCGGCAGCAGGCGGCGCGCGACCAGCGCGATCACCGCAAGCAGCAGCTCGCCGTGCGGCGCCGCGAGGCGGGTGCCCTGCGCGTCGTCGAGGGCGGCGAGCGCGGTCCCCAGAAGCCCCCCTGACGCCCCAGCGTCCGCTTCCTGCTCCTGCACCACCTGCACCACCTGCACTGCTGCCAGCAGAGCGGCGCCTGCGCCGATCGCGCTCGAGCAGGGCGACGGTCACGTTGTGCTCTGGAGCCGAAAGGCGTGTGGATAAGCCTGCTTAGAACCCTGTGGGCTGAGAAGTTATCCATGCTGCGGAACCCCACCAATCCCCTTCCGAGCCATGCTGCGGAACCCCACCAATCCCCTTCCGAGCCATGCTGCGGAACCCCACCTTACCTGTAGTTTCTGAGCCGGTAGTTTCACTTCTTCCGGTAGTCGGCAGGCCCTGGCCTGTGGATTCGCGGGCGCCGCTGCCCGTTCACAAACGCCGTCCACGCCCGCCGCTCAGCGCGCCGTGCGCGTCCAGCGAGCGGCTTCGCCGTCCCGCGCTTCACGCCCACTGCCTCGGCCTGGACGCGGACCCGAGTTCGACTCCCGGTGTCGGGTCTCCGCACGAAGCTCGCCCTCTGCAAGAGTCCAGAGGCTTAACAGGGTCTAGCGGCTCTCAGCGCCCGTTTGAGCCCTCCCAACCTCGCGAACGAAGGTGAGACGTCCATGGGCTGAGAGCGCCGTCCTGGCCCCTTCTCGCGGCGGCAGCGGGGCATCTCGGGCGGCAGGGCAGGGGCAGAGGGCGCGCTTATGCATTGGTGGCCAGCGCGCACGCGATCGCGGGCGACTAGCCCGGCGTCCGGCTGGTGACTGCGTCATCGATGCCGACGCAAAGCTAGTCACCCAGTGCGCCCGCAAGTGAAGCGAGTGGCTCAGCGCAAGTGTTTGGCGCGACGAGCACGAAAGAGGGGCATGAAGGCGCGTTAGGGAAACATGAAACAGAGGAGGGCAATCTCTGCGTGCGTTCCGTCGGGTGTGTCCACCGTCAAACCAGTGTCTCCCATTTGGGTATGTCGGCTCGACGAGCACCCTGTGGAGGTCCTGAACTTGAAGCCCGACGGGTGACTGCAGCGGAGGTAGTAATGCGAGTGCGAGGAACCGTCCTCAAAGGAGCTGAGCCTACGTTCCACTTCACACACGAAGGGACCGGTGGACCTCGATGGAATGGTCTTTTCCCGATCGGGGTCGGTAATGGGAAAGGTCCACGTCTGATGGCCACCGTTGATCTTCATGATGACGTCCAGCCTGATTCCGGTGCTGTCATGGGGATGCGCCGCCGCGACTTCCGGTCGGAGCACGGCAGCAGCAGCGAGCAGGGAGAGAGGGAAGATAAAGCGCATATGACGGCTGCGATTCTGGCGGGCACCGTCGTTGTTGGGGACGCCACTCGCGCAGGACAGTGTCGCGCACCACCTCCGCACGTGAGTACTAGGTCGCGGAGGGCAGGGAGCCGCACACGCGACATCCCGGCGGACAGCGAAGCGTACGGCTTGGCGCGACCTGATCTTCTCCGTGCGACACTCAACCAAATGGCTATCGACATCGGTGCCGAATGACGCATCGGCCCACCCTCCTCGCGCTCGCGCTTCTGCTCTCTGCATGCGGGCGGAAGAGCGCCGACGCGCCCGAGGTGACGGCTGCCAACCTTGTTCTTCACGGTGACGTCATTCTCTACGGAGCAGGCCAGGAAGTGTCTCGCAAGTGGGACGCTCGACACTCGGTGCCAGGAGAGAGGCTCTATCTCTCGAAAGAGGTCACGCATCCGAGCGAGTGCTTCATTTCCACGAACACGCTGGGATCGTTGAACGACCCGCGGCACTTCCATTTCGAGGTCATCTGCGCTCACGTCAAACCGACACCAGACGCGCCGCCCAACTTCTCGGTGGGCTCTTTCTCGTGTGTTCGCGGCGTGTTCACCTGGGGAAACTTTTGGCTACCGGAGTTCGTGGAAGGCCGACAAGCCAACTTCTCTTACACGTGTTTCGACAACGCCGTTCCTCTTCCGCCGCCTTAACCCTCTCTCAGGCAGCCACCTCAGGGCTCGAGCGCTCGAGCAGGCGCACGATGGTAGTCCGGTGCCAGCGCTTGCCGCGCGCGGGCACACCCTCGGCGTTCAGGCGCTCGGCAATGGCACGCGTCGAGAGGCCCTCCTCGCGCAGTGCGCGGATGCGCCCGAGCGCCGCCTGTTCGTTCTCGTCGGCGACCAGCAGCTTGCCGTCCTCGCGCACACCGAAGCCGATGGGGGGCGCGCCGACGCGCTCGCCGCGGCTCTTCTTCACCGCAAGCGCGGCAGCGGTGCGGCTGCGGATGACCGTGCGCTCGTAAGCAGCAAGCAGGTCGAACATGCCGCGCATCAACATGCCCGCACCGGCGTCGCCCTGCTCGCCGCTGGCGCCATCGGCGGAGATGATGCGCGCACCCTTGGCCTGGACGAGCCGCTCGAGCGTTGTCGCGATCATGACGTCGCGTGCCAGACGGTCGCGCTTGGCGACCAGGAGGACGCCGGCGCCGTACGTGTCGAGGGCGGTGAGCGCCTCGAGCAGCGCCGGACGGTCGGCAATCTCAGCGCCGCCCGAAACGCCCAGGTCGCGGTGCACGGACACAACTTCGATGCCCTGCCCTGCAGCCCAGCGCCGAATGGCAGCGAGCTGCGCCTCGGGGCCGAGCTGTTGGTCGTCGGTGCTGACGCGGACGTAGGCGACGGCGAGCTTCGGGTTGGTGCGGTGCTTGGTGCGGCGGGCCATGGAGACGATCG
>JACCDR011525116.1_pt1 | contig 24541 bp, 39 predicted proteins | sample 7446431 | NCBI WGS metagenome assembly JACCDR01 (sample SAMN15323443, study PRJNA562643) | freshwater metagenome | isolation source: river surface water | place: USA:Blue River Watershed | collected 2017-08-17 | reverse complement strand
GCTTAAGCCCTCCCCAATCTCACTTTGTACATCTTCAATACTTAATTTAATTGCTTGACACTTCTGCTTCTTAAAGTTAATTTGCACTTGATATGCGCCACCACTGCCACCATACACATCGCTATCACCGTAAGTCTCATCACTGCCATATGTGTCTGTGTCTAAAAAGTCAGCAGGATTTATAATAACCTCGTCTGTGTACGCGTCCACAAAGTCATAAGCTACGCGCACTCGCAGACGGTGTAATGATTTAAAGTCCCCAAGCAGGTTAGCATAGTACACACGCTGTATGCCTTGCAACTCTACAAGCGACAGCCACCCAGTTTCAATCTTTAATCGTATTGGACTGCTTGCATCGCTAAATGTGTTGGGATTTTCTTTATACAGTGCACCATCTTCTCTTAAATAGAAGTATTGGTCTCCAATAGTAACGCTACTTATTCCGCCATGATTTTCAAAAGTTGCCCAGCGGTTTAAATTATAGTTATATATTAGTGCTCTATTCTCTGTAAGCAAGAACCGCACTTGATTTAGGCGGCCTACAATACTGACACCACTAACAACTTGATTATTATAAATCTCAACATTGGCTCCAACATATTGCATACCCTGACTGCCAAAGCTCCAAATACCTTTTAGACTTTTAAACATTAGCCCAGTAGGAGTGAGCGCTGCGCTTGCTGGCTCTATGCACCCTATATCTCCTGCAACAATTTCAGGCTTAGTAAATGTATCTTGTTCGCCTAAGTTGTTTGGTCCTTCGCCAGAAGTGTAATAAGTTCCATTTGCAGAAAAAATAATTAATTTCTCTTGCATTGCTATAACCGTTGTGAGAGGTCCAGCAGATGGGTCCACGTCTCTGTAAATTCCATCACTATACTCTACTGGTCCGCCTTCGCTTAAAATCTTACTATAGCGTACGCGAGATGGTTCTTCATCTAAGTATGCAATGCGCTCACCATTTAGCACTGTAACTTGATGCACGGCACCTGGGCAAATATTTTCAAGCACGCCGCCAGTAGTGTACAGAGCTTCATTAGAAATTAAGTCTACATCACTTACAGTGTCTACAAAATCAACGCTATCTACACTAGTGTCATTGAGCAGTGGGCTCAAATCATCTGTAACTTTGTAGTACTGTGTCCCAACATCTTCTGTGCGATAAAGCTCAATTGCAACATTTTGCTTTTCTGTAAGGCGTAGTGTTGGAATGGTTATTGTTGCAGTTTGTGTGCTGGTTCCACCACTTAATGTTACTTCTAATGGTACAAGTGTTGGGCTACTTCTGTGGTCACGTCCAGTGTTATCAGTCCATCTATATACTGCAACATAAGCACGATTACCGTCAGTAAGGCTGCCACCAGTAGTGGCCGAAGAGTCTAAAGATAGTGCTTCTGGAAATACGTTAAACCCTTCTTCAACAACTACAGCACCGTCATACAAACGGAGCACGCCTGCAGCAATGTGCAGTGACTCAGCAAGTTCAGCAGAGCTGTACATAGTGTCTGGCAAAAAGTTAATAGAAGCTACAACTACTCCATTAGAGCTGTAAAATGTACCATTCTCACTTCTTAGACGTGTGCGAAATAAAGAGGCAATTGCAACTTCGTTATCAGATATAAAAGTAGATTCTGGAAGTACTCCATATTCGAGTACGCCGCTGCCAGTTTGATTAGCCCACTTTGTTACTAAATTTCCATCTTCGTTATATAAAAAGTATGTAGACTGAAGCTCACTCTCGTGAGTAACTGGTACATAAGACATGCTATTGTATCTAAATGCGCGGGCTGCAAGACCAACACTGCGCTTAAACACTGCAGTACTGACTACGGTCCCGTCAACCTCTACTCGTGCAACTTTAACGTAATTATCGCCAACTGAGGCCTGAGAAACTTCATAGTATATATCGTATATACCAGTTTCAACTTCAACGCTGCAGCAAGTTGTAACATCTGCAACAGTTTCTATAAGCGTAGCACCGAGCAGAGCTGCGGTAAGCGTGTATGGATACACTGCAAACTTTACATCTGTACCATCTGACCAAGAAATAATAATTCGAGATGCAGCATCACTGCCCACGTCTAGTGCAAGGGTTGCATTTTCTCCTGTAACACCTAAGATAGAGCTTACATTTGTTCCGCCATTAATACTGAAAATTTTAATGTTAGTATCTGAATTATACGACACAACTACTTTTGTGCCTATGGCGTGGGCGTCTATAAGGCCATCGGTTAAATCTCTATCTGATGCTACTGTCGTGGCTGTACTTAAATTTGTAGGACTTAATATTGAAAAATATTTAAAGTTTAAATCTTCATCGTCGCCGTATACTATGTATACTATATTTTGTATTTTTGAGAGTACAGGTCGCTCGCCTGCAGCTACGAGTGCAGATGCGACAAGATAACTGCCATCAACAATATCTTGTACACTATACCTAATATTGCCTTCACTATCAGTCCAGACAAATACTTTATAATTATCAACTACAATACCATCAACTTGCTTTTGGTCAAGTGCATTTTTAACTACAACTTGTGTACGTGTGCGAACTGGGTAAGCGGTTCCTCTTAATGCAAAGCGGGCGCGGCTTTGTGAGTAAGCGTATAAATGCTTGTCAGTTAAGAGTACAAGCTCATTGCCAAGTTTACTTAAACGCTTACTATTTTGAATTGCATTTCCATCTAGGTCATACAAATCAAGTTCATCATAGCCATTACGCTTTTTAAGTTTCTTAATAGTCTCGTATACAACGTTCTGAGCTTGACGTAAAAATCCTGCTTCTTCCTGCTTTATATCAGTCTTAGTGTTGAGGCCCTGGTCAATTACTAGGGGTACAACTTGCTTTTGAAGAGCCAAAAGGTCCCCCTATACTTAGATTATTTCCCAAGATGCAGCGCCATTGCTGATAAGCATTACTGCGCCGTCTGCTGAGTCCATAATTATTTCAGTTTCATCGTCAATTGTATCTGAACCTTGTACCGCAACTGTAATTTCATTTACATTTGCTTCTCCGGCTGCATCTTTTATAACGTAAATGCGACCTGCGCTGACAGAAGCCGCAAGTGGGAGCGTGATTGTATGCGCGCCTGTACTAGTATCTACGCTAATGTGCACAAATGTTGAAGCAGGGTTAATGGTTAAATCGCCGCTAGTTGTAGTGTACTCAAGAGTTTGCACTTGACCTGGGCTACTAACAATAGCTCCACCATCAGTCAATTGGACCGCTGTGCCACCATCATTTACGTAGTACAAATCTCCAGCAACAACTTGAATAGATTGTGCACCACTTGCTCCAGTAATTGCTGAACCTAAATTTATTAATTGCACTGCTTCTAGATTGTAAGCTTTATTTTCTTGAAAGTTAAGGTCAGCATTAATATCCATGCCGCCTGGCTTAATCTTTACACCCTTACCACTGCTGTGGTCATGTGCATCAATAGACTCAAATGCTTCATTATTTTGAACCGCATACTCGGGCCCAAGTGTCTCGGTAGGCACTGGTAAATCTAAATTCATAAATGGAGTAGCCATAGTTATTCCTTAATATACCCAGACACTAATTGTGCATGGACTAGATGCTTGTAATATAAGCACATTTTTGTCTCTAGCAGTAGACCAAACTCTAGCATCCGCATCCTGGTCCACTATCACCCAACCTCTTGGACGACGCCCAAGCTTATGACTAATTGGCTGCGGCGTAGTAGTAAGCTCAATGCTTTGGATTTGCACGCCGTCTATTATTGCGCTAGCAAGTACTGGACCAAGTGCATATTCGATATTTTCTTGCACTTTATTTAAGTCCGCATCCTCAACATTAAGTTTACGGTACGAGCGTATCATTACCTTGGCCGCCAATACCAATAGTCATTTTGCGCATAAATGTCAGATATTGTATCCGCATTGGCTGCGTCTCTATTTGCAGCCTTATCACGTATGCGCTTTTCTAAAGCTTGTTTCTGCATTATAAATACAGAAGCATCGGTTTCTTCTTTTGTTAACATTTTTATGCAAACATCAACAATAACATATTCAGAATAAGAATTAAAATCTTCCAACTCATCGGTAGGGTCTACTAACTGCTCTGGGAGCGGAACGTAGTGCAAACGATACTGATAATCTGCATCTGGCGTTGGTGTAAAGTGAATTTTATTGCCTACGATGCGGTATCTAATGTTAGTGTAGCCAAATTGATTCCACACTGCACCATCTGGATAGCGGTTGCGCTCATTAAAATTGTAGCGCTCAATTGTCTGCCAATTGGTGTCTCCTGGAGCGCGTAAATCTACGCCAGCCATTTCATAAAAATCTGCAGGTAAGTCGTAGGATTGCACGCCAGTGCTTATGTCTTGTGCGTCTCCAGTAGTAACGTAATAATCGCTACCATAGGCTTCGCAAAGTATGTCATAAAGTTCCGCTATGCTATTATTAACGTAAGATGTAAGTTCACCTTCACCAATAATAGGAGCGGATTCCATGTCCGCTCTCTGCCTTGCTTGCAATTTAATTTCTTCTAGGGTTATGGCCATTTGGCCCCCTTACTCTTCTACTTCAGAAGCTTCATGCTCGTAAGAGCACATTTCAATCAAAGATGACATTGCGTCAGCTAAGGCACGTGCATCTTTTTGCTCAATAGCCATTAACACTTCATCTGCAGCAATGACTTTAGGGTCTGTGTTTTCTGACCCCTCAATATTTATTGCAGGTTTGGCACTCTCACTTGCATGATTGCGAAGCTTTTGAATGATAAGTGTTGGTGCCTTTTTAGGGCCTGGTTTCATCAACATAATCTTACCTATCTTGCTGCGGAGTTTTTAAGCTCCAGTGTAATAATAAGGATACTGCCATCTGCAAGGTCAGTTGGAGTCGCGCCAGTCAAAGTTAAAAGTCTAACTTCTTTTGCTACATCTACATCTTCACTTTTGATTTGCACGCGAATATCTTCTTCTGCTGCAGCCTTTAGCGTTGCCTTAACATGTTTAAGTTCTGAGTAAGCATTGTCTAAAATTAAGCTAAGGTCGCCAGTGCCATTGTCTACAACACTTGCAATTCCATAACTTTTATTTGCAACAAGGGCAGGTACACCAGAGTCGTACACTACTTGTGCAAATAGAGTCTTTGTTTCTCTTTCGAGCGCCTGTTTGGCGTTAAAATCTCGGCTTGCCATGATTACACCGCGCTTGTGTTTTTAAGTTCAATTTTCAATAAAAGAACAGTGCCACTTGCAGGGTCAGTAGCTGTAGCATCGGTTAAGCACACAAAGTTGATAGACTTTGATGAACTATTCACTGATTCTGATATAACTTGGAAAGCCAAATCTTGAGCTGAAGAAGCTTGGTGGATGATTTCTACATTTTTAAGTGAGTTGTACTGGTCTTGCAAAACAAGAGTGTAGTTACCTGCACTGTTACGTGTAATGCTAGAAGCGACATAAGACGCGCCACTTACAAGCGTTGGTGCTCCTGAGCCTGCGATGCTAATTTTGATGAAAAGTTCTTTAACTTCTCTCTCTAATGCTTGTTTACGGTAAAATATACGACTGGCCATGTGGGCCTCCTTCTATTTAGTCTGAGTACACCTTAATTGGTGCCGCAGCGCGGGCACAGTAGGCCCGTTATACCTGTGTAGAAGGTAGGGTTATAAAGCTCTGACCCACAAAGTATTACCCCAACCCCAAATGCGGTATAGTGGAATGTTTGCCCCTATTTTTACTTTAGCCATTACTCCTGTTATGGCCTGTAAAGACTCCGTAGGTGCCGCGTCATACTCTTCTTGGCTTATTTGAGGAGGATGAAGCTTTTGGCAAGTCTGTCTGTGCAGTCTTATAAGCCTACTTGGAGCAGTATAAAAATAGTCTAACCTATCTGTTACATGGTCAAGCACAAACCCGTTATTTTTGTACACGTTGCCGTTTGATAAACGATTCTCACTAAAAGAAATGATATGCGTGTAGCCTAATTGCTTAAAGTGAGTTTTGGCTAATTTTAGTAACTTGCCAAATGCACCATACGTATTAACTCCTTGAGCATTGCAAAATCTAGCAAGCTCTATTTGTCCCTTATACTTTCCTTGTATAACTTTTTTGAAAGACATGCACGAGATTAAGTCAGTACCATTAAATGCCCCAAATGCCACACTGCAATTACTGTATCCTTGTATGTGATTATTTGTAAAAAAGTCTTTATATAATTTTGGATTTTCTATAAATTTAAATTGCATGTCAAAGCTGCGGGTGGGCCTTACACCTAACTTTGCAGCTATCATGTTTTTAACTAAAACCTCATTCTTGGCCCACTCATCTTCAAATATGCGAAAACCTGCAAGACCTGTTTGCTGAAACTTTTTGTATCTTTTCTTTTCTGAGGCTTCTGATATATTTTTTCTAGGACTTTGTGTTGAATGCCAATAAAGCCCATCAAACTCTATAAAAAAGTTTTTTGATGGAACTAGCACATCAATTTCAAAGCCGTAGGTGCGGTCTGATAGCACTGCATCGACAAAGCCTAAACTCTTAACGTAATTATAAATCTCTTCCTGCGCCTTAGACACGCTTTGTGTACACACAGCGCACGTGTTTGCGCTACCTCTTTGCAATCCACTTATGTCTACCCAGTCTACTCGTTTGCAAATGCACTCTACTAGCATGTGCGGTCTACGGTGGGCCGTGTCGCTGCGAATAATTTCAGTGCCAATAACTGTTCTATTTCCAAACTTTTTGCCAGTAAAGTCTTGTGCAGAAAGGCTATGTGCACATTTGTGGCAGGTTGTGGTTTTCCCTTTCCGTAAATGCTGCGCTGCTGTGTACTTGCTTGTTCTCCCACAATCACATTCTGTCCAGACGTATAAATGCCCGTTTATTGTTTTTGAATTATTAATATCTACGTTTAAAGTTCCATACCTTGGAAGTATTGGGGCCCTTTTTGGCGCTTCCTTTATTAAGTGGGCACCTATAATATGTAATATTTTTCTATTTCTGGACTGTTGCCAGTGATGGTAAAACTTTGTTCTAAATTCCTTATGAGTTTTACACTGTAACGCGGCTGCTTTAATTTCTTCATTAGTGTAAGATATTCTTTGTCTTTTATTCATAATTATAGTATATACAGTATTTACTATATTTGAAATAAAAAAAGCCACCCTTTGGTAGGAGTGGCTCAATTTGAGATTATCTAGTAATTACGACTAGTTAAAGCGTAAGTTTACGTTACGGCCAGGACCGCGACATGCAACTTGAGCGTAGTAACGAACGCGAAGTTCAATACCATCTGCGCTAGATTGACGAGCAACACGTAAAGTGTCGTCCTCTGCAATGTGTGGAGCTTGCTTCAATGAGTGAAGTTTCCACATATCAAGCTCAAGTAAGAAACCGTAGTCGCTAGGGCAGTTTTGGTCAGGAATAACTTTAACTGGACCTTTAGGACCGTTTACGCTGATACCTTTGAAGTTAAATACTGCATTGCCACTCTTAACAACTTCATCGATGTACTGAACTTTAGAACCAAGTTCCAAGCAAAGTTCATTCCAGATAGAGTAGTTAACGAACAAGTGAGATGGAGTTGCACCTTCACGAGCAGCGCGTGTGATTGCTTTAATCACAGCTTCTTCACGTGACATGCCACGGCCATCAACGCGGATACCGCCAAGACGTGTAACGTCTACTGAACGGTCAACGCCAAAAAACGCAGTGTTTGATGGAGCAGTTGCTGGAACCCAAGCAGACAAACCTTTAATCTTTGCAGCGTGGTCGCCCAAGATAAAGATATAGTCATCAGCAGCAACACCAGTACCGCCATCAATTGCAGAAAGAGCGTCAACAGTTAAAAGACCAGAGTCACGGTCCACAGCGTTAACTGTAACTTGACCTGATTTTAATGAGCCTGTGCCGTCTGCAGTTGAAAACTTAAGCTCTTGGCCAACTTCAAAGTTAGTAACGTCGTTAACGTTTTTAAGTTGAAGTGATGTGCCAGTAGCTGAAGCATTACACTGACCAATGCTACCTGAACCGTTACGGTACATTGCAATGGCTAATGAGCGAACTAGAGTGTGGATTGCGCTATCAACTGCAGTTGTTAAAGCTTGTACAAATGCACCTGCATCGTTTTGAGAAGCAAGCATTGTTTCAGCATCAACTGTAGCAATTGAGTAGTCGTGGTTACGAGTGATGAAAAACGCAGCTGAGCGAACGTTTGTGCTTCCAGCTTGTGCATCACTAAATGTTGCTGAACGGTTTTGAGAGTCGGCGTAGATTAGAGGGATTTTTTTAGAATCGCCATAAAACGCTTCATCTTTGCTCATCATAGCAAGTAATGGGTTATTCATGTATGTCATGTTTTCGATTTTGTCTCGGCTGTATAATGTTTTCATCATTGCAGCAAAGTTTGAGAGGTCTAAAGACATGGTATGTCTCCTTAAATAAATTAAATTAATATGTGCGGCTATACCTGCCCAGACTAGCTACACGACTTTTTGTGCTGGGGTTCAGGGACGTTGCTCTGTAAAGTCTTGCTTAGCTTTAACCTTGCTTTTTAAGCATGGCTGCAGCGGCTGCAATCCTTTCTTCATCACTCATTGGTGCCCGTGTCTGACTCTGTACTTGCGATGCACTATTCGACAGAGTTGCACTAGCCTTTTTGCCTGGCGCGTTAGGTTGAGATGTTGGAGCCTGCGTGGCTTTCAACTTTTTACTTCGCTCGATTCGTTTTTTCGCTGCTTCAAGTAACTGCTCTTCAACCTTTTGAGCAGCTTCCTCGATGGACATGATTTCATCTCCAGTAAACTCGTCACCAAGCTCTTCTTGCTTTGCTTGAGCATCTCTGGCAATCATGTCGTAAACTAATTCAATTCCATAATCTTCTTCAACATTAATAAGGTCAAACTTTTCTAGGTCTGCAGACACAAACTCTTTAATCTGTGTCTTAAACCCGTTTATAAGTTCAGCCTGCTGAGACTCTTCTTTTTGCTTCTCTCTATCGGCTTCCTTTTGCTCAAGTAAGGCCAATTTCTCTTGAAGCTTTTCAAGCTCAGTCTTTGCACTCCGACTAACTTCATCTTTCAGTAACTGCATTTGCAATTCTTGAGTCGGTTTGCCGTCATTTAACATCATTTGCACTAATGTTTCTGGAGTTAAGCCCAGTTCTTTTAGTGTACCAAATGTGTCCTTCTTCAATCTTAATTCAAGAGGCTCTTGTGCTTCCACTTTTGGAGCTGCAGGTGCCTTTTCTTTTTCAGCAAGTGCAGCTTCGCGTGCTGCAAGTGCTTTTTGTTGAGCCTTTAACGCTTTTTCTTGGCGTGATAGGGCTGCAAACTTAGCTGCAAACTTGTCTACTTCTGGCTGCTTCTCCTCTTTAACTTCAGGTTTCTTTACTTCTGCAACTTCTTCTTTAACAACTGCTTGTTCTTCGCCGCCACCTAAAAGGGCCGCTACATCCTGTGCTGTAATTTCTGTGTTATTGTTTTGTTCGCCTGAATTGTTATCGACATTCTCTGTAGACATGCTTATATACTCCTGTTACTAGTTTTGCCCTTAATTGGGCAGCCCCTTTTTAAGTCCGAGGCTTGGACATATTTGTGCGACGTGTAGGCTACTCTGTGGGCGCCTCTAAAGCTTGCGGTTCCAATTGTTCGGGCGCTACTTCTGCTTGTACTTCTGCAGCTTGAAGTGCGGCTTCTGGCGCAGGCGTGGCACCATCTAATTCTCTTTGCGCAACTTGTTCAATTTGAGCTTGCTGTTCCATAGTTTGACGAGTTCCATCTATTGCGGCACGTTCGAGAAGTCCGCGTGCATCTGCCATCCAGCGGCGCAGAAGTTCTAAACGCTCTTCTGGAGCATCTTCATTTTGATAGCGTAAGTAGGCTTGCTGCATACGCTCAATTCCAAATGCAAGGTTTTGATATGGCTCTGGAGTAGTGTATTCACCGTCTTCTACCATGCGTTCAATTGCACGGTCAATGTTATCTACAGCCGCGTTTGCATAGTTATAGAAGCCCTGTAAGTCTGGGAAATCAAGTAACTTCATTGCATCTTCTTTAGACATAAATCCAGCTGCAATTAACTCTTGGATATCGGCCAGGCGGCCCTGTGGCGTGCTTGAAAGTGCGGAAGCAGGAAATACTTGCATAGTGTATTGGTCTTCTTCCATGCTTACATCTTTCCATTTAATAGTTTCTAAAAACTTCTTGCCTTTAATCTTTAACTTATATCCGCCTTCTTCTTTGAGGTCTTCATCAATCTCTTTTGCAAGGTCTATCATAAGAGGAACTGCGTCCATAAACGATTTTTCATAACGCTGTGCAACGGTCATAAAGCGTTCTGTTTCTAAATCATTATATTCTCTTAAAGCTTTTCCGCTATTTAGACCTGCTGGCTTCTGTGACGTAGCAGATAGCTGCGATATACCAGCAATTTCAAATGCACGTTGGTATAAGCGGTCTAAGTGTGAAAAAAGTTCTGGTGGAATTACGCCTAGCTGCCCAGGTTCTGGTTTTACTCCTGCATACTTAATAACACTGCCAATACGATTATCTAAGTGTGCGCTTACAACCTTGCTACTTGCTTCAACAAAGAGTTTAGGCACGCTGACAAGGTGCATACTAACCTGGATGGTGCGCAAAATCTTATTAATTTCGATTTGCAGGCCTTGTAGCTGTTCTGCTAGTCCTTGGCCAAAAAATCCAAGAGGGCGTAAGCCCCAGCGCCAGAAAATAAAAGGAAAGTAGCACTTTTCCCACTTCTCATCTAACATTGTGTGATTTTGTATACACATGACGTGACGTCCGTCACCTGCATCCTTCTTGCTTGGCAATTTCCAAGACTCTTTCACCATAATCATGTCAGGAGAAGATTGATTTATTCTTGTGTAATTCGAATTTTGTGGGCTTGTTGCTGCACGAATTAGCATTTCTTGTTCAGGAAACATGCTAATGAGTACTTCTCGGTGTACCCAGCGTTCCTGGTGCATTTGCCTTGGGGCTCCGTACACACACTCTCTATCATCAACCTTAAGTTCATCAATAAAGATGCGGTCAACTTTAATCTCATTATCTTCTTTGTAGATTTTAAGTACGCCCGTGCCAAATATACACGAGTCTAAGAATGCTATTGCAGCTTTTGCATAAAAATCGGAAGCGTAGAACTGACCTTCAATAAATTGGCTAAGCTTTTTAGCACGCCTTTGCTGTGAAAAGTTGCCACCTTCTGTCAAGACTTGGGGGCGCGGCTTATTTTTTCCAATTTTACTAACTACAGTGTCAATCATACTTTGGACTACGTTTAATGTTACTCTATTTTGCGTAGTGGTATACTCAATTGCTCGCGATGGTGTAAAACCTCGAAGATAATCTATATTTTGGCTGCCATACATGCGCAAAAATTTATAATTTTCTTCTTGTCTGTAACTTTGTTCATTATCCAGACTACTTAGGTACTCAAAAAGTGAGTTTGCAACTTGCTCTTCGGGCTGTGTCCACCATGCATTTGTGCTTACCATGCTTTAAATTCCTTATGTGCTACTGTGAAAGAGTAAGTCCAGCTCTTCTTTTTTGGCTGCATCTTCTTCTTCTTTAGTTAGAGGTTTTTGTTCTTCTTCCAGGGCTAATGCTATGGCTGCCGAGTCTATTGACGCTCCTGGGGCAAAATGAACTTCAACTTCTCCTAATTTAAAAACTAATATTTGTTGGCTGCGGGCCCATTTAATGAACTCTTTTACTTCGCTTACATCCTTAAACACACTTCGCTCCTTAGTTTAGGGGGTCCAAAGAGTGTGCAAGGCTTAGGTTGTACTATTTTGAGATACGGATTGACTATGTTATAGAACGGATGTACAGTGAGTAGGTTAAGGCGGAGTGGAAAGTTGTGGCGCTGGTCAGTTAGTGGAACTCCAACCATAAACACAAGGCTGCTAAGAAACACTCGCCAATGTAACTTGAGTACTACTGTAAGGTAATTGTACAACAGTCATGTAATTAGTTAGAGTCGCGTCTGGCCCTTAACATTTTTTGGAGTATTATGGGTAAATTTGAGATATTTTCATTAGGGGTAATTACTGGATTATGTGTAGTATATCCTGAATTTCTATTTGTTGCTGGTGCGTTTTTAATTTTAGCTACTTTGGTTGCGGTAGCAGCTATTGTGTTTTAGTCCGTGTCTCCAATTATAAAATCAAGTTCTTCTTGACTAAATTCGCCGTTAGCTTTAGCCTCTTCCGCACGCTGCATCTTATCACTTAATTCTTTTTCAATGTGGGCTTCATACTCATTACTATTTGGGTCGGGGCGCTTTAGCTCTGCAGACGCAAGGTATGAGTAGGCTTCTTTGGCCGCGTACAGCACTGCATCAGTAATGTCAGAGTGAAAGCGGTCACTGACTTTTAACTTTTCTGGGTTATCGCGGTCCCACTCAAGCTTGTAGCAATCACTTTCAAACTGGGAGTTACGGAGCACTTTAAAGTAGCCATTGCGTAGCTCATCGTTTACCACTTCAATATTTTCAAACTTACGTATCTTGTCTGCAGCTTGCAGTGGAAGACCATGTCGCATAGTAAGTTCTTCTGCAACCTTCTTACCCAGACCTCCAGTATCAATTACCATTTTAATTGGTCCGTACTTTGTTTGCAGTTTTTTTATGCGGCCTGCAAGGCTTGTAATATCTTGCTTACTTTTTACATCTTCCTCTACTAAGTACATGCAGCGGTCAGTAAAGTTGTATGCTATGACTGCAATGGCGTCCGCATCATGATAGCCTATGTCAATACCAAATATGTACTGATATTTGCCTGCTGGCATTGTGTCATATATGTTCTTATTTGCATTAAACTTAAACACTAGTGCGTCGAAGTCGGTGACCCACTCAGCCAAGGCTTCACGCCGGTACGTAGGGTTTGTCTCATCAATACCTTTACGTGCACGTTCTTCGGCAAGCAGTTGTTCGGGTTCTTTTCCAGACTTAATTTTAATCCAAATGTTATTGTGTATGGTCCATTTGTGATTGGCCCATTTACCACTATGAGCTGCGTTGTAGAAGTAGCCTGAAGCTATCGGTCCTGGAGTTCCAATCATGCAGATTGTACCATTAACATCCATGATTGCATACGCTAATATGTCATCTATGAGAGTCTCAAGTATAGACTCTTTAATGCTTTGGGCCTCATCAATATACACCCGTTTAAGTGATAGACCGCGCAGTTTCTCAATCTCACCTGCATCTTTTGCGCCCATGAGATAGATGGTGCTACCACTTTCAAAGGTAATGGTTAGTTCTGTATTATTAATATCACATTTTAATTCAAACTTTGCAATAATCTCCATAAGTACGGGCCAGATAATGCGCTTTGCGCTTGTACGTGAGAGTGTGATGTACGCAACGTTAGAGTGTGGACCTGTACGCGCAACGTTAATCATGTCGCCTGCGCAAGCATGAGACTTACCACTTCGACGGCTACAGACTGCGGTCTTGTATCGCGAAGGGTCAGATATAAATGTTAACTGCTCTTTGAAGCAGTAATCTTCTATGCGAAAAATTAGGGACTTGGCCCTACGTCGTACTTCTTCTAAAAGCGCAGCAGTGCCTGTAGTTTTAGATTTACGTGCCACGCTTTATCTCTATTTCTTTTCTGCTTTTTGTTCTTTTTGCTTTACTTCTTTTGCAAGTACAGCATAAGCAACGTTATTTAGTGGTACAATAACGCTTTCCGATGTTGTAGTGATAATTACTCCTACACCATCTTTTAATTCTAATTCCATACGTCCATGTTTTTCACCTTTTGGCATGTCTGGCTGGGCAGGAGAAACATTAATACGAGTAAGTGTTTCTCCATTAATGCGAATAGCTTGGTAAAATTGAGCCACATTTAGTTTCATATATTACTCCTCTACGCTAATTGGTGCTCTAAATAAAGGGCACTCACTATAAGTTATTGTTACTGATGAAAAGAAGTTTGATTCTGTAACTAAAGATGTTTTTTCAATTAAAGCACTGGTGCAGCGTAATTGTACTACGGCATCAGCTACCTTAGATTGGATTGCCTCTTGTCCTAAAATCCACCACTCATTGATAATGCGCTGCTTATATTCTTGCAAGGTTATGCCCATTCTATCAGCATTATCTTGTTCCATAAGCGTTACAAAAGCAGAGAATACTTTTAACTGCGACTCTAACTCACCTGTGTTGAATTGGCCTTCAAAGCTTCCACTTGCTCGGTGAAACATGACTATACCACTATTTGTAATGTAACGCATGCCTGGATTGGCTTGCATAATACCAGCTGCCATAGACGCAGCAAAGATAGAGATAGTGTGCACGTTTTGTAGTGTGCGCAAATACTGTACAAGCATATCGCCAGCCATGATGCTACCACCTGGGCTATCTAGTACCAAGTATATAGGGTAATTGCGGCGACCACGTTCTTCAACAAGCTGACTAAGCTCTTTCATTGCTTTTACCACACTTTGGCCACTAACTTCTCCACGAAAGTTTACTGTATTTGTTGTAGTTAGTTGTATCACGCTTGGAGCTGCCTCACATACATGCACGCTAATTGCGCAGGCAATGGCCGATAAGAATTTAAGCATTTTGTTCCTCTTTCTTTTCCTCTTCTTTTGGCAAACGGGCTTGAAGTGCCTGCACTGCATCAATTAAAGATAATTGGTTATGAATTAAGTTTACAATACTTTGGATTAACTGTGACTTTGATTGCTGCTTTAAGTGTTTTTTAAGCGCTTGAAAGTCTTCAACCATGCTACGTAGTGCAGCTGTGTCTGGTGCGTTGCTATTACTCTTCACGTGCAATCTCCTTTTCTTTTTGCTCTTCTTCTAAGCGTTTAAGTTCTTTAACAGGCAAGCGCGATAGCTCTACATTTTCTCTGTAATCTGGACACATAGAAACGTAAGGTGAGTAGGTCATGCGATACTTTGCAGACAGGCGTACAGCAAGCGGAGTGTGTTGCGTGTATATTGCAGCGTGCTCAGGGTTGTGCTCAATGCTGTTCAGAAGTAACGTGCCGACGCCTAAGTTTCGGTACATGTGCTTTACATAAACCATATGGAGTACAAATATTCCGTCAATGTTTTCTGCACAAATGTAACCATATATGTCATCAACGTTTGCTTCATCGCACGCAACGTGCACAGTGCAAGTCTTAAGCAGCCGTTCAATAACTTTATGTTGCTCAGCGTAGTACACTGTACTTGTAATCTCGCGTGCAAAAGAGGAGCCTCGCATGCACTTTAACCAAGATGAGAATATAAATGCTGCGTCAGAGGCCGTAGCCTGTCTAATGCGCACTGGCGTAGCACCGATATCCTTTGCTTTTTCCTTGCTCATGTAAAATCTCCTTCTTTGTCTTCATCCTCATAGTTGGATTGAAATATTTCTTGCACGTCATCAGCATCTTCCCAAGATGTGATAATAGTTACCTTTAACATTGTATCTGCAGCGTCGTCAGTATACTGCGGTCCTTCCGCATCGGTAATATCTGTAAGCGGAATGTGTATGGTTGTGCTGCCCACATTACCCTCAAGTGCGGCCCGAGATATTGCGTACTCTAACATGCTGTGAGCATCCATTACACTTTTCATGCAGACGGTGCTTTCAGTGCCTGCTCTAACTCTTTTTTCAACTTTCCAGCTTCATTATCCAAATTTTCAATGGCAAGAAGTATTTGAGTCTCTTGGCGTTCTAGTTTATTTTGATTAGCCCTAATATTGCCAAGCTGTGCACATAATTTTGCATATGTTTGTTCTAAATTCTTTAGACGCTGTTTTAATAGTTCTTCCATATTATTGCTCCTCTTTTTCATTATTGTTTGCGCTTACTATACGTTCTGGTTGGGGTGATTTTGTACGGGACTGCAGCGCTTGTATAAGGCCCAAAATCTCGGCGTCAGACATGTTTGCTAAGTCCATGTCAGCTTCGCGCTCACGGGTTTCTTTGCTCAGTTCTACTAAAGCTTTAATGTAGCCCTGCAGTACACGCGCCTCTGCGAGGTCTAAGCTTTGGCCAGTACTAGTTTTAGATTTAAATTTTACAATTTCTGTGGCTATTACAGAAAGCGCGTCTTGGATAAGTGTGGGGGCATCCACTTGAAGCGTTATTGCAGAAGGCTGGACCTTTGCTGGCTTCTCTGGTACTATAATGCGCCTTTGAGAGCGCTGTGTATCATCTCTAGACATGTTTGCTGTGTCCTTAAACTTTGCTTTATTTACATACTTGTGCGCTGGCTAGGATAAGTTTTTCTTGTACTGTGGGCTATGGCATGGTATGCTATACCCTAAACATTGGAGGACTTTGTGGATTATGATGAAAAGCCTAAAAAGCTCGGTAGCGGGCTTCATTTTACCCTTGCTGCAGGAGAGACGCTGAACATTAAGGGCACAGATTATGTGCTCCGAAACTTGGGCACGGTAACGGCCACACTAAACTTATGCACGCAGGAATTTTTGCGGCAGGAGCGGCGTGATGCCTTTGCTGCTAAGGCTGCGTCTGATACTGGCATGCAAAATGCGCTATCACATCAATGGAAACCAAAAAGAACAAAGTAAGGAGCAAAGTATGAAAATAAAAGGTAGCCGTAACTCCCGTGGAAGCCAAGGTATTGATTATAAGAACAAATGGGTTATGGGTAATGTGCTATATGACCCAGTAAGCAATAAGTTACACGAAGTTCTTGCAGTAAATAAAAACATGAACGTTGCAATTGTTTTGGGACCTGAGATTGACCTACTCGGGCTATCCGCTGTAGCTCTTTATCCTGAAAACACGCCAGGGGTCAATGTGTGGACCTGTTTAGGGCCTCTATGAGCACAAATGAAGTGTTAGTGCAAAAATATGACCTGAGTAAGAGTGAGGCTACCGTCCTGGCTTCCATAATGCAGGGCGATAATAATCAGGAAATTGCAAGTGGGCAAGGGCGTTCTCTATCTTGGGCTAAAGCTATGGTGGGGTCCATATTCTATAAGATTGGGGTCCGTGACCGCTCCCAGCTCATGGCCCGTATGTGGCAGGAGGGCTGGGGGTTTAAGACTCCGGTGGTGCAAGACTCTTTTCTGCCACGCGGTCGGGTTTAGACAGTGGGCCTATAACTTAAAAGGCCCTTGAAACTTGTTAATAACTGAGACCACAAAGGGCAGGTCCTGCTCAGTAAAGTCAAACACGCCTTCACTACCCTCAGCAATAAAGTCAGTATCTGGGTACTTGCGGAAACGTTGGTTGAGTACCTGGGCAGCCTGACTAGACGTAGCCCATACGCGAAAGTGGCCACCGTGGTGCATGATGGGCCCATCTTCAATATAACGCAGCTGGTTGGAAATGTCTCGTGCTTTCATAGTCTATCCTTTGTCTGGACCCACCTTTGGGGCCTATTTACGTTCAATTTTGCTCAAATCTAATTAAATAGGTAAAGAGGTTCACTACGTTTGAGCTGGGCCTATACTTACCTTCTTGCATCCTACCTTATTTGCCTCTATCTTGCAAGCGTTATACACTCCCCGTCCTACTTTGGTACAGGTCCCAAACTGCGGACCGCCTTATCTATGGCGTCAAGGTCTACGCTTAAGTAGTGGGCCGTGCTCTCAATGCTGCGGTGGCCCAGTGCGGCTTGTGTGGCCCTTATGTCTTTATCGGTGGCTTCATATACTTTTTGTGCAAAGTATTTACGCATACTGTGGGTTGCAACCTTGCCGCCTAGGTGGAGGTCTTTAAATGCACGGGTTAGCAAGCGCCACGCCTGGCACGCTGACAGTGGGCCACTGCGGCCTTTAAAGAGATAGTCTGTATTTTGCAAGCGGTGGGCTTGTATTAAGTCTGACACTGCCTGCGCTGCATCGGGGTGTAGTAGCGCAGTCCTGCCCCTAACCTTGCCTTTAGTGTTTCGGCGGGCCACGTATATGCGGTCAGTGTTTAGCAGGTCTTGGACACGCAGGCTTAGTAGTTCACTGATTCGGAAACCCGTTGTATAGCCCAGAATGAGTAGGGCCCGTTCACGCGGCGGTAGATGGCCGGGCCTAAGCAGCTGGGCCAGTTCTTGGTCCGTTAACGGTCTGCACCCAATCATAGTGGCACTCCCCATGCAAAAAGCGTGCCTGCTAGTGCGTGTCTCATACTGGTTCACCTGACAGGGCTGCATAGAAGCGGAAATACTTATATGCTTCATTTAGTTCTATGCTGCGGGCCACCAGCTTGCCGTCAAAGTAAACTGCGAAGCGGTAGGGCCCTTTGTTGTCCCTAACTATGCCTGTCTGTCTCATGCTATGTGCTCCTTAATTATTTTTGAATACTGGCAGGATTGGCAGAACGCCATAACTTCTTTAAGTGTTGTACTGATAAAGAGTACCTTACCTTTTGCACTTATCACTTTATATAAGCTCATGCTTCCACCTTGCAAATAAAGTCACGTACATTTATTGCACAGCATTTCTCTGTCTCAAAACGAAGCAGCTGACCTATCATTGGCTTGTCCTTGCAAACGCTATAATTAAAGTAGTACTTTATGCCGTCCTCACCTTTAATTTGGCCCTCATACTTATTTAGCACTCTATCATCTATCCAAAGAATTTGTCCCACGACTGTCTTCATATGTCCTCCGTTCTGGTTACATATGTCTTATCGGTCTTAGAATATAAGACTTTAGTTTTTTATGCAAGGTATTCTGGTTTTATTGCATGGAGTGTACTATTATGGGAATGTTTGGGTTACTGCTAGAGTTTTCTGTAATTCTGTCGATGTATATATTAGAACCACTGAGGGGGTGGGGGGGTCTGTGCTCTTAACTTTGGCATTAACTTTGCATAGGCAAGATTTGTGCTAGACCTTTTTAAGTGGTCTACAAACTTCAAAATCAGATACAAAGTCCATCCCGTTGGGGTCCGTACGGTTCCAATATTCAACGTGCGCCCTTAAGCGCTCTATTAAATAGTGCAACTGAAATTTGTTAACATACTTCTTTACCTGTTTATGTATATCTTGGGTGCCCACGCCATTGCCGTATAGTTCAATCACAGTTCTTTCTAAATAGGTTAACTGCCCATTATCGTGGTGGGCTAAATAGCAAGTCCACCGGCTAAAGTAGTGTTGGGTGGCTGCACTATTGTTGATGTAACGTTCATGGGCCCTAGCGTCAGTGCTGCTTTGGCCATTTAGGCGCCCGCCTTCTATACCAGCTTCTATGTCTTTATAGTCTGGGTCCACCTGCTTAAGCTTCTTATACCACTGTTTCTGCAGCTTCTTGAAGGCTTTAGTGCCCATAACTGGTTCATTCTTTGTTTTTTTGGCCGGTAAACACGTTTTTGAAGCTTTTTTGGTCTTTTTAAGGGGTGGCATGAAAATTGCCTCTCTTTAGTTTGTGTGTAAAATAGCTATATCGCATATATTGAATATAGCAAGTTATTGGAATGTGTGTCAAAATAATACAAAAATAATTATACTTTTGGCTAAAGTTTTGGTAGGGTGGGGCCGATGAGTAAGTATAACATTAAACAGGGGTCTTAATTATGAAAGCAACTAAAATATACAGAGACAATTTTGTTTACAATATTAATAGCCCTTTGTGTGACATACACGCAGGACAAACTTCTACAGGACCTTACTCTTACATTGAAACTTATGAAGGCAATTTAGAATGTTCACAGTGCAAGTATGAACGTAGGCAAGAGGCTTATAATAAAAATCTTATACATTGGCAGTTGGAAGTGGAAGGCAATATTATTTTAGAAAGTAAAGATAAAGTACAATTTTGGGATAGAGTAAAAAACCTTTGCAAATTATATGGCAACGATTTCAAATATAATATTAAAGAAACGTATTAAATAGTCCGATGAGTAATTATCGGGAGGCTTGCATATGAACTTATACAGTTTATTAAAAAGTGAAACAGACAAGCTTAACTTGCCACCAATTGAAGTTGCGGATTATGCACCTGAAACATTAGCGGACGTTGTGTCTCATTATAACGCAAGTGGTAAAGTAAAAGTTTGGGCAGGTGCCAGTGAAGGCACTGTTTGGGGCCCAGCTGCAGGCAATTGGTTATTTCGTGGCTGGCATGATTACTGCCACATTTTAAGTTTAGGCACGTTTGATGCTGCAGGTGAAGCTTTGGTAACTCAAGTTCAGAAGTCTCAGTCAGAGTCGTCTTTTATGCACAAAGCGCTTCGTATTGAGATTATGGGCCAGTTGCAGTATCAAATTAAGACTGGTCAGTTTCCGGTGGACCAGTTAGCTTTTTTTATAAATAGTCTTAAAGTTTTAAAATAAATGGCCGATAAGTTTATATAACAAGTGAGGTAAGTATGAAATACATGAAACGTGCAAAAATATATAAGGCAGCCAACGTGACATTTAATCCTGAGACAGTAGCAGCTTATTCTTATGATTGGTGGAAGTTTGTTTCAGTTATACAAGATAAAATTGTGTTTAATGAATACAGATATTCTGTAACAACTGTAAAGCATCAAAACAAGGTTAGACGATTGATGGAGCAGCTTGGCATTGAAGTTGATTTATATGTTTCTTTTCGCGCAGGGTTGCAGGACATTAAAAAGTTTAGTGATGTGATTAATCTTCATAAGGAGCAGCAAGTTATATATGCGGAAATTGTAGAAGCTAGGCGTATTGCACGAAATAAAAAAGCACGGGAGCGCCGAGAACGCAATAAACAGATTGAAGCAAAATCAGTTATAACATTATTTTAATAAAGGTGGGCATATGTATTATTTAAAATTGCACGAAACTATGGGACGCGGACTTTTTGCACTTCAAGATATACCAGCACAACGCATTATTTTTACTGCGGAGCTTCTTGTACTATCGCCAGCGGACACGGTTACAGTAAACACTACAGACTTGCAATATTATACGTTTAAATACAATGACGCGCAAGACTGTCTTGTGCTTGGAGACGGTGAAATCTTTAATCACAGTGATACGCCAAACGTGGGTTATAAGTTGATAGACTTTGATGGGCGCAAGCTTATGGCCTTTTACACGCTTAGGGACGTGCAGCAACATGAGCAACTATTTATTGACTATTCTGTGGATGTTGCGGTGGCAGTAATCACTTACACTAAAAACTTAATTGCATAGGGAGTAGTATGAACGCACAAAAACAAAAAGCTTTAGATTATAACCTAATCTCTAATATTGAAGTGGATGGTATAGACACGCGGGACTATCCAGATTTTTGCGATGCTTTTATTGCCAGCATGGACTATGGAGGTAGGCCAGCCACTGATGAAGAGTTGGACCTTATAAATGAAGACCAGAGCTTTGTATACGACCAAGTGATAAAAAAAATGTACTGAGGCCTAAAGTTTTGGGCCAAATGTCCGATAAGTTATGTATATGCAGGAGGATTTAACGTGGCACTATATCATTTTGAAATTGGATTTCCTAAAGGGTTTAATAGTAATGTGGGCACGGTGCGAGCGCAGTACACACGGCACGCACACGAGGCGGCGTTAACAGACCGTTATGGTAACATAATTTTGCCGCGCAGTGTAGACACACGAGACGCCCAGTGTATAGAGGTCGAGTTAGATGGTGGGCGTGTATCTAAGCTTGTGTACCGCACTGCATACAGCAAAAACTATGACTTAGTGTTAGTTTGTGTGCCAGTACAAGGCCACTTCTTAATTAAGACTGTGTGGCTGAATGAGCGAAACGATAAGCACCTAACATTGGATGCCAGCCGGTACAGCGTGCCAGCATGAAGTCCAGCAACCGTTTAGCATTGCAACTTTTACTTATAGGCTTGGCTATTTTTGCAGCGTGCTATGCCAAAGCTGGGCCACTAAATGAAGCTATAACATTAGCCAGCATAAAGTATAATGTAGACCCCAAGCTGCTCCGCGCTATAGCCTATTTAGAAAGCAGTGGTGGCAAGTTTAGTGTACTACGTAAAAACAAAAACGGCACATACGACGTGGGGGCATGGCAGATAAATAGTGTGCACTGGGCTACAACTTGTAAAGCCTACGACGTGGCCACACTGCAGGGCAATGCGTATTGTGCAGCGCTTCTTTTGAGTAAGCACAAAAAGTACAAAGGCATAGACGTACATTGGGCCGCCCGGTATCATTCTAAGACGCCAAGTAAGAAAGTAAAGTATTCGCAAAAATTATCTAAAGTTTTGGCCACACAAGCCGATAAGTAAGTATAGACATAAGGAGGCCACATGACCATTGAAAAGCAAGATTTAACCGAGTATAGCAATAATGAACTTAGTCTACTTGTGTTTAACACTGAGTATTTGTACCGCATGCGTCGCAATGTACGTAAACTTATGCAAGAAATTGATGAAGTTTATTTGTATAACGATGAGCAGCTGACCGTACTGCTGCAAGATATTAAAGAAGATTTAGGAGAAGCGTAGTATGAAATACACTCTGGTTTTAATTGCTATTTTAATTTCTGCATGTGGGCCCCACCGCAGTGGCACGCCCGGCACTGATGGTTTACCAGGCAGCCCAGGCATAGGATGCAGTGTCCAGGATGTTGCAAATGGTGCCGTAATTACGTGCGGTAGTGATAGCGTAATTATATTTGATGGGGTTGCAGGAGCTGACGGCGCAGACGCCCCACCAACGGCTTACAGTGTGGTTGAAATGATTAACCCAGGCGGTGATGGGCCGGGCTTTGACGAGGTTTTGCTTCGTCTAGCTAATGGTCAGATTGTGGCCCATTTTAGTAGCGGTGGCCTTCAATTCTTGACTATACTAAGCTCTGGCAATTACGTGACTACGGACGCAGGTGCAGTGCACTTTATTGTCGGCCCGGCCCCAGACTATACTGTGACTTGGTAGGTGCAATGTGAAAATTATACTTTACAGTTTATTAGCCTATTTCTTGTACACTGTGGCCTTGTATGGCGCGCCAGAGATTAAAACGGCTTGTGTTGTGGGCCTTGTTATGTGGGCCAGTTGCGGACTTAATAAAACTTTTAACATTAAAAAGGAAAACTTATGAATACTATAAATAAAAATGATAGACTCCCAGCATCGGCACAAAACAGTAACCTCTTATTTTTGAATGAAAAAGCCCAAGCTTGGCACGCCCAGTACCAGGCTGTAAAGGCTGCGGTAGACAAGCCTTTATGGGAGGTCTTTTGCGCACCCCTACTTATGGAAAAAGTCTGCATCCTGACGGAGGAGGCCAAGGTAGTGGTCCAGAAACGGGCCCACGTTTTAGGGTTAGATTTCTACGCCCGGCCATTGCACGCAGATGAGGTTACGGTACGCCTTTCGGGCCTGCCTATGACCACCGAAGATGTGCAATTTATGCTAGATTTATAGACCAAAATTTTACCTATTTTTTAGGTCATTTTTGAGTGTAAAAACTTTAGACAGAAAACCTGTTACAGGTGGTCAAAATGTTACAGGTGCTTTTTTAAACATTTTCTCAAATGCAATATATTAGATTTGATTCTGTCCTAAATTTTGGACAAAAGGGTTAAAATAGGTAAAATGAGGCAAAAATAGGCAAATTTGGCACTCCACCTGTAACATGCTGTAACATTTTACGCTTCTAAGTACCTGAAACTTGGTGAAAAAGTGTCTAAAGTTTAGACAAAAATGGTCCACCTGTAACATTTTCGGGCACCTGTAACACGCCAAGTTATTGCAGAGACTGGGGAATGTCAGAAATGTTACGCTACACTACTTTTATATATATTGGTAATAGAATAATTTATTTTATATATAGGAATGAAGAAAAAACTTTGTGCTGTAACATTTCCCTTGTTTTGGTGCAAAAAACGTGGTTAAATTGAAGTGTAAATAGGCCCTAATTTTCGTGCAAAAAGAAGGATAACAGCGTGCTCATAAAAGATATGTCTAACTACATTCTGACGTTAAAAGGGACCGCTACGGATACCCCCACACCGACCGCCACGGACCCCGACACAATAAACACTAGTGGAGTGACCGACCCCCGCACCTTTATCTTGCAAGCCTGGACCTTGGCCACCCGCTCAGAGCAAGGACTAGCCCCCACCGCCTACCTTGGGGCCCACCAATTTGAAGTGCTACACTATAGCCTCTATTTCCAACATAAGCAGTATACAGACTTTACTCGGGCCCGTTGGATTGCCAGTGGTCGGGCCCCCCGCAACTTTCCAAAGCCTTTCAGCAAAGATGAGCTTCTCATGGCTCTAACCCTACTCATGAATGAGGCCGACATTTATAGAGTACAGACTGCAAAGCAGGAATTAGCCCACGTGGCTGGACAAGACCCCCGAGAACTTCTGCGACCTTTCTTAGTAGCCACGACAGGCCACGATATGGACGCCGATGCAGCGGTCCTTTTACATTTTATGTGGCAGGTAAAACGGAAACTTTGGGGCCGCCGCGTAGTCTACCACATTATGCCGGTACTTGTAGGTAAGCAAGGCGGAGGTAAAACAAATGCCACACTCAAACTTTTAACCCCACTTGAGGACCTAGGTTTGGTGCTAAAGACAAACGTAGCCGAAGTTGCTGACCCACGTTACTACAAAACTTTGAGTGAAAATTATGTGGCTTTTATGGACGAGATGGCATACGCCGCAAAGGCGGACATAG